>Ga0129302_1000360_pt1 | contig 34000 bp, 31 predicted proteins | sample BlaSprsedimmetaG_FD_94476 | JGI IMG/M metagenome (GOLD analysis project Ga0129302, IMG submission 94476) | Hot spring sediment bacterial and archeal communities from California, USA to study Microbial Dark Matter (Phase II) - Blank Spring... | ecosystem: Environmental > Aquatic > Thermal springs...
CTACAAAGGAGTCCCCATGTGGGATACCACACCAACGAGGATGAAAATCTAAGCCACAGAGAGCACAGAGCACTCAGAGTTTTTTCTCTGTGACCTCTGTGACCTCGGTGGCTATTTTCGAAGGAGATGACGATTCGCTATGGACAAACCTAAACTCGACTATCGTAAGACTTTCCTCATTGGCTTTGGCTTCTTCGGTATCAGCGTGATGTGGACGTTGTACAACGCCTTCGTCCCCATTTTCCTGCAGGCCGGGAATCCCGACTTCACAGCCGCCGGAGAGGTTGGCTTTGGTCTGCGGCCAGGGCTGACCGGTTTCATCATGACGCTCGATAATATCGCCGCCTTCTTCCTGTTGCCGCTTATCGGCGTGTGGTCGGATCGGGTGTGGACGCGCATCGGGCGGCGGATGCCCTTTATCCTCGTCCTCGCGCCGATTTCGATTGTGGCCTTCATCCTGATCCCGGCGGCGGTGGCGATGATCCCCGTAAACTTGAGCGGGCAGACCGCGCAATTAGGTGGGCAGTTGGCCTTTTTCATGATTGCTATCGGTGTATTCCTTGTGGCGATGGCCGGGTTCCGCACGCCCGTCATCGCGCTGATGCCCGATCTCACGCCCAGTCCAATGCGCTCGCAGGCTAATGGTATCATCAACTTGATGGGTGGCGTCGGCGCGTTGATTGCCACGTTGGGGAGCAGTGTGCTCTACAGGCTGGGGCGGATTGCACCGTTCGTATTCGGCGGGGTGCTGATGGCGTTGGCGGTGCTGATGCTGTTCATTTTCGTCAAGGAGCGGCGCGAGTCGGTTGTATCGGCTGCTGATGAGGAGACAGAGGGTTTTAGCGCGCTGCGCGGTATCCGTAGCGTATCGCCGGAAGCGCGCCGCAGCCTGTGGTTCCTGATGGGCGCGATCTTCTGCTGGTTCGTGGGCTACAATGCTACGGAAACCTTCCTTAGCTCGTATGGCGTCAGTGTGTTGGGTATCTCGACGGGGCAGGCGCCGTTGCTGATGGGCGTGGCCTCGCTGGCGTTCCTGCTCTTTGCCGTGCCCTCTGGCTACATCGCCGCGCGTGTTGGACGGCGCAAGACGATTATCGTCGGTCTGATCGTGTTTGGCGTGCTGCTGCTGGCCAACTTCTTCCTGCGCAACGCCACGCTGATCTGGCCGATTATGGGGATTGGCGGGTTGGCTTGGGCTTTGGTTAATATCAACTCGCTCCCCATGGTCGTCGACACCGCCGCCTCCGACGCGGACGTGGGGACGTACACGGGCCTGTACTACATTGCCTCGCAGTTGGCGGCCATTGTTGGCCCGATTCTTAATGGCCATATCGTGGAGTGGTTCGGCAACGACTACAATCTCATCTTTGTGGTCACGCCATTGTTCTTCTTTTTCGCCATCCTGTGTATGTTGCAAGTAACGAAGGGGGAAGCCAAGACAGCGTAAGACGTAAAACGTGATGCGTGATACGTGAGTTCTTTACGCATCACGTATCACGCATCACGTTTCAGTTGGGGACGATCTTGAGCGCGATGGCGGGGGTATCCGGCAGGGTGCGGGGCAGGGTCAGGGCCAGGGTTGACCTGTGTCGTTGCCACGCAAAAGGCGCGTTGTAGCCGAGCACGTAGACACTGGCCGTCTCCGGCGCCGATAGCCCTGGGATTTCCAGGTGATCCGTTTGCGGCTTGCCGAGAATAATCATGTACAGCGCGTCGTTCGTCTGCGTGAAACGTACCGGCAGGCCGTCGCCGGTTTGCCCTTCGGCGTGGCGCCAGGGACGGGTGCCGAAAATCGCCTCGCCGTTGAGCTTGAGCCACGCGCCCAGGCCTTCCAGCCGTGCAACTTGCTCCGGTGGGATCGTCCCGTCGGCCATCGGCCCGACGTTGAGCAGCAGGTTGCCGTTTTTGCTGGCGACGTCGGCCAACAAGTGCACAAGGTCTTTTACAGAGATGAGGTCTTCCGGTTGCTCGTTACGATTGTATCCGAAGGATTGCCCGATGCCCCGTGTGGCCTCCCATTTCTGCGCCGTCGCTTTGGCGTAGGTGGCGTACTCCGGCGTGCGGAAATCGCAGTGCGCGCCGCCGGTTTGTAGCCGCGCGAGGAGGCTCTGTGGATGCGTCAACGCCCGGCGGATGATCCAGCGGATGAGTTTACGCACCAAACCTGTCAGGTTTCTAAAACCTGACAGGTTTATCTGGGTGAAGCGGTCGTTGACCACGCCTTCAGGCACGGTGTTGTAGTAGTGGGCGAACAGCGCCGGCAGGTCGGCGGAGGCCGGGTAGCCGATGTCGTTCCATAGCACGGACGGCGCGTAACGCTCGATGAGTTCGCGCCAGTGGGCGTCGGCGTAGGCGGCGTAGGCCGGATCGTTGGGGATGGCCGTCAGCATATCCGCAAAGTCGCGGATGACGACGTCTTTGAACGTGAAGTCTAACCCGCCGGAGTAGTACAGCCCCATGCGCATCCCACGTGTGCGGACGGAGGCGCTGAGTTCGCCCACACAATCGCGCTCGGCGCGCCAGTCCGGCTTGTGTGGGGTGGGGACGGCGCTCGGCCACATCAGAAAGCCGTCGTGGTGCTTGGCGACCATCACCACGTAGCGCGCGCCGGCCCGGCGGAAGAGGTTGGCCCACGTCGATGGTTCCCACGCCCGCGCCGCCGCGTTGAACTGCGGGCCAAACGCAGCGTATGGGATATGTTCGCCGTAGGTTTTCAGGTGATACTGCTGTGTGGGACTGCCATCGATCTGCATCGCCTGGCAGTACCACTCGGCGTAGGGATTGTGTGTGAACCAGTGTGCGTCCCCGTGTTGGGCGATGACCTCGCGGAGATTGCCCGCGCGTGGCGCCCATCCGGGCACGGAGTACGGTCCCCAATGGATGAAGATGCCCAATTTGGCATCCTCGAACCATGCCGGAACCGGATGCTGCTTCACAGAAGCTCGGATGGGCTGATACGTTTGCATGGCCCTATTAAACCACAAATCCGCAGAACTGTAAGCGTGTCGTAACGATTCTGGCGCGTAGGCCGACCACGAATTTTTAACGAATAAACGAATGGGCGCCTGGCTAACGCAGGCTTTTGGTCTAGCCGAGACTTGAATTCGTTTATCCGTTCCCTGATTCGTGGTCGGCAAGCCCAATACCTGAATTGTTGCAGCGTATCAACGGATCGAACGGATTCTTGACCGACTATCTGACCACAGGACTATCAGACGATTACCAGGAGTATCCTATGCCCGATCAAATTCACATCAAAGACCTGTTGCTGAGAACGATTATTGGCATCAACGACGAAGAACGGCGCAACCGCCAGGACGTGTTGATCAATATCACACTCTTTGCCGATTTGCGGCTTGCCGGCATTTCGGACCAGATCGGCGACGCGGTGAACTATCGCACCATCACCAAGCAGATTATCGCTATGGTCGAGGCGTCGAGTTTCTTCACGGTGGAGAAGTTGGTGGCGGAGATCGCTGCGATTTGCCTGGCGGACACCCGTGTGGAGGCGGCGCAGGTGCGGGTGGAGAAACCGGGGGCGCTGCGCTTCGCCCGCTCGGTCGGCGTGGAAATCCATCGCACGCGCGCCGATGTGGAGAGGCGACAGAACCGCGCTTTTATCGCTATGGGATCGAACATCGACGCCGCAGATAACTTGCGCGAAGCGACGCGGCTGCTGGCGGAACAGTGCGCCCTGCTGGACGTTTCCCCGGTTTACGAGACAGTGCCCGTTGGCAAACTTGACCAACCAAACTTCCTCAATGCGGCGGCGCTCATCGAAACGGAATTGTCGGCGGCAGAACTGAAGCATGAGGTGCTGTTGGGAATCGAATGTCAGTTGGGCCGCGTGCGTGTGGCCGACAAAAACGCCCCGCGCACCATCGACCTGGACATCGCCTTGTTCAACACCGAGGTGCTGGACGTCGATGCGCGTCACATCCCCGACCCCGACATCCTGAAGTATGCCCACGTCGCCGTGCCGCTGGCCGATCTCGCTGCACAGTACCGCCATCCCGAAACGGGGCAGACGTTGCGCGAGATTGCCGAGCACACGTTTATGGGCGGGATGATGCGCCGCGACGATGTGCAGCTCCGGTAATAAGATATGGCGCGAATGATGTCTTGTATACTTAATGCCCTCAAATACTTGACAAAAATTATACAAAGTGATATACTGTAGATAATTCAAATCTACAGCATTGTAAAATTTAAGGAGAGAACCATGAACCAGCCTTTGCAGATTACACCGAGTGATTACGACGTCTTTCGTAATGATCTGTTGGACATCCCTGAGCAGGAATGTACCGGCGATATTGAGTGCGCCGTGGGTATGATCCTCGAAGCGATTGGTGAGGACCCCACACGCGAGGGCCTGCTCCGTACCCCGAACCGGGTTTCCCGCATGTATGAAGAATTGACCGCGGGTTACCACGTCGATCCGGTGCGGCTGATCAACGATGCGCTCTTCGACGTCAATTACGACGAGATGGTCATCGTCAAGGACATCGATTACTACAGCCTGTGCGAACACCACATGCTGCCGTTTATGGGCAAAGTTCACGTAGCCTATATCCCCAACGGCAAGGTGATCGGCCTGAGCAAAATCCCGCGCATCGTGGAGATGTTCGCCCGGCGTTTGCAGGTGCAGGAGCGGATGACGCAACAGATCGCGGAGTTCCTCGACGAGACGTTACACCCGCAGGGCGTCGCCGTCGTGGCCGAAGGACTGCACATGTGCGCGGCAATGCGCGGCGTGAAGAAGGCCAACGCCCGCATGAGCACCAGTGCGATGTTGGGCAACTTCAAGACATCCCAGGCCACCCGCAACGAATTCTTTTCGCACATCGGGCGGCGAACTGTCCACTTCTAAAGCCGGAACTTTTCAAACAGAAAACCCCGGAGGGCGATCATCGCTTCCGGGGTTTCATTTTTTGACAGGATTAACAGGATTTTCAGGATAAGAAAGCCTTTTTCATCCTGTTAATCCTGTAAATCCTGTCCAAAGGGAAAAAAGCATAGCTAGTGTATTTTACGTTCCTTCTTGCCAGGAATCCAGGTAGTGCTTCTGCTCTTCGGTCAGCACGTCGATTTTCACGCCCATCGCAGCGAGCTTGAGTTTGGCGATGGCTTCGTCGATAGCCTCCGGTACCGCGTAGACAGTATGCTCAAGTTCTTCGGCGTGCGCGAGCATGTACTCGGCGCAGAGCGCCTGGTTGGCGAACGACATATCCATCACCGCGCTCGGATGGCCTTCGGCAGCGGCGAGGTTCACTAGACGTCCTTCGCCCAGGATGTTGATGTGTCGCCCATCGGGCAGGATATATTGTTGAACAAAGGGACGGATACGGCGCGGCTCGCCGGTGGCCATTTTGGCCAGCCCCGGCAGGTTCAACTCGACGTTGAAGTGCCCGGAGTTGCAGACAATCGCGCCGTCCTTCATCGCTGCGAAGTGGTGTATGTCCACCACGTTGATGTCGCCCGTGGAGGTGACGAAGATGTCGCCAATCGGCGCGGCTTCGAGCATCGGCATCACGCGGAAGCCGTCCATCACCGCTTCCAACGCCTTGAGCGGATCCACCTCGGTGACGATGATGTTGCCGCCCATACCCTTAGCGCGCATCGCAATGCCCCGGCTGCACCAGCCGTAGCCGCCCACCACCACCGTCTTGCCGGCGATGAGGACGTTGGTCGCGCGGATGATGCCATCGAGCGTGGACTGGCCCGTGCCGTAGCGGTTGTCGAAGAGGTGCTTGGTCAGCGCATCGTTCACGGCGATGATGGGGTATTCTAGCGCGCCTTCCTTCGCCATCGCCCGCAGGCGGATCACGCCGGTCGTCGTTTCCTCGGTCCCGCCGATAATGTCGCCGAGCGCCTCACGGCGACTCTTGTGCATCACGCCCACGAGGTCGGCGCCGTCGTCCATCGTCATGTGCGGCTTGTGATCGAGCGCGGCGTGGATGTGTTCGTAGTAGGTGTCGTTGTCCTCGCCCTTGATCGCGTACACGGGAATCTCGTCGTAAGTGACGAGCGCCGCCGCGACGTCATCCTGCGTGCTCAGCGGGTTGCTGGCGACCAGGACGAGGTCCGCGCCGCCGGCCTGGAGCACGCGCGCCAGGTTGCCGGTCTCCGTGGTGACGTGGAGGCATGCCGAAAGGCGCACGCCTTTGAGCGGCTGCTCATCGGCAAACCGCTCGCGGATCTGCCGCAGTACGGGCATCTCGCGCTCGGCCCATTCCATGCGCAGGCGACCGGAGGGGGCTAAATCCAAATCTTTAACGTGGTATTTCTTCATGATGTGATTGACTCCTTGTAAGTTGTTCTCTTTTAGAGTTGGTTCCACGCTTCTACGGATAACGCTTGTTCGATAATCGGCTCAACTTCGCTGATCAACATCCGCAATTGTGGCATGGAATACTCAACCTTGATTATACCGCAAAATGTTTTTAGCCCAGTAGCGCCCGGAGCGCCGTCCCCGGTTTGAGCATGGCTGCCGGTGAGACGACGCCCGCGAGGATGCCCGCTAGTTGCGCGGCGAAGTCCTGATCGTGGCTGCACCGTTTGATGGTGCGGTCCACCATCCACGGCAGGGTGAGCGCCGTGCGCGCCAACCGCGAAACGCGGTGTACCCGGTCGAACTTCGCGTGAACGCTCCGTCCGTACTCGGCCAATCCTGCCGCGGAAACATCGCCGGTGTGCAGGGCGTGCATAGCGACGTTTGCCGCCAACTCCGCGCTGGCCATCGCCGGGCCGATGCCCTCGCCGGTCATTGGATGGCCCGTTCCGGCGGCGTCGCCGACCAGCAGCACGTTGTCGGCGTAGGGCGTAATATGCTCGGCATCGTCGCGGTACGGGTGACCGGCAATGGGGCCAAGCGGACTGGCGTCTGCCAGCGCCGCGCGCGCGTGTGGATTGTGCGTCACGAACGTATCCAGTAATTTGTTGAGGTTCGTTTTTAGGCGCCTGAGATCGGACTGGAACATGCCTGTACCCACGTTGGCGATGCCATCGTTCAAGTGGAAGATGAAGCCGTAGGCCGGTAACATAGATTTTTCCCAGTGGAGCTCAAGTGTGCCCGGCTGCCCGGTGACGCCGGCATAGTAGCGCCGTAGCGCGACGGCATCCACTGTCCCCCCCATACCTAACCTGCGGGTGAAAGATGAGATGCTCCCGTCGGCGGCAATCACCAACTGCGCGGTAAACGCCGTTACATTGTCAGTCCGCCGGCCAGATTTCCCGTGCAGGCGTACCTGCTGCGCGTCCACGCGCTCCATACCGGTGATGCGCGTCCCTTCGTGCAGCCGTGCGCCCACTTCGACGGCGCGCTGCACCAGCGCGTGGTCGAACTCACGGCGTGGAATCAGATAGTTGGGGTGTTCCGCCAAATGCGTGGGAAAAGGGATGCGTGCCATCGTCCCGTTGGGCGAGCTGAGGAAATATTCGCGGTTGACGGCATAGTTACGCGCCCACTCGGCCAGGCCCATGCGCGTTAGCGTCGCCGTCGCGCCGGGGCAGATGCTATCGCCGCAGGACTTGTCGCGGGGGAACGTCGCCTGATCGACCAGCAGCACATCTACGCCGGCCTGGGCCAGGAAGTAGGCCGCCGTGGCCCCTGCCGGCCCTGCACCGACGACGATGACGGATGTGGTATTGTCTTTAGTGTGGCTATTCATAAACGTTACGGCAAATATCCTTCTGGTAATAACTCAAAATGCTGCCAAGCTGTTGGGCGCAAAATAGTAAAGTCGCGTTGATCGAGAGTTAGAATACGCTGGATCTTTAATCGTTCTGCGATAACGGCTACAGTGACATCCACAAAATCAAGGCGTGCATCGGCATATTGTTTGAGATACTTGGCTGTTATTTGAATATCGGCATCTGTTAAAGCAACAAGGCGATATTTACTTTGCGGCAGATTCTCCAGGAAGCGGGCGCAAGTCGCGTTTCCACCCTCGCGCGTCAATAAATAACCAATTTCTGCGAGTGCGCTCTGTGGTAAGTATATACGTTGGTGTTGACGATAGAGCGCGACACATTCGTTGTGCCAGCGATCGGTGGCAATAGCGACTGCCAAGACGAAACCTGTGTCGGCTATAGGCAATCATTTCGATGGTTCTTTTCGCGTCCAGCCGCTATATGGTTGCGCTTCTTCGCGTAAGATTTCTTCATGACGTTCACCCAGGTCTGTAGGACCTTGTAAGAGTGCAATAACTACATCCTCGGCTTCGTTATAGTTATCGGCAGTCTGTTTGGAGGGGTATCTATGCTGAATAGCCTCTAAAGCTATCAACAAGCGTTGATAGGCAGAATATGGAATCACAGCCCACTCAGGTTGTCCTTCTTTTTCGATGATTTGGACATCACCAGGGATACCTTTAAGGCCCAACATTGCATCCTCCTTCATTACCTTCGCACAAAGTGCAACTGAAGGTAATTTGATGTTCTTTACCTCTCTATTATACCAGTAAACGCATCCTCACCAAAGACAGTCTTATACCGCTCTCCAAACGTCGCCAGCGTGTATGTATGCGCCTGCGGGCCGTGGGTTTCGAGGACGTATGTGGCGGCCAATGCGCCGATCTGCCCGCAGATGCGCCACGGCAGGTCCAGCGCCAGCCCCTTGATGAGGCCCGCGCGGTACGCGTCGCCGACGCCGGTGGGATCGAGCACTTGCTGCGGCGGGACAATGGGTACAACCATTTCTTCCCCGCCCGCCCAGATGTGTGAGCCTTGCTCGCCGCGCGTGACAATGACGGCGCGCTTTACGGCGGCGCGAATGTCGGCTTCGCTCATGCCGGTGCGATCCTTGAGCAGCTCGTACTCGTAATCGTTGACGATGAGGATGTCTGCCCCTTCGACGCCTGCGCGCAGCGCCGCGCCATCCAGCCGCACGATCTGCTGGCTTGGATCGTAGATGTAGGGGATGCCGAGCGCCTTGCACTCCACCGGGTACTTCTGCATCGCCAGTGGATCGTTGGGTGAGATGATGGTCAGGTCTACCGGCGTCGTCACATCGTAGAACGACAGTTCACGGGCATAGGCCATCGCCCCGGTGTAGAAGCTGGCGATCTGGTTCTGTTGCAGATCGGTGCTGACGAAGAACGACGCAGTGAACACGTCGGGGATGACGCGCACACCGGAGGTATCGATGTCGTGTGCGTCGAGCCACGCGCGATAGTCGCCGAAGTCCTGCCCCGCCGTCCCCATCACGACGGGACGCTCGCCGAGCAGCGCCAGCGTGAAGGCAATGTTTGGCGCGCAGCCGCCGTACTGCTTGCGCATCTCGTCCACCAGGAAGCTGAGGCTCAGCTTGTTCAGCTTGTCCGGTTTGATGTGCTCCATAAAGTCGCCCGGAAACGACATTAAATAGTCGAAGGCGATAGAGCCGGTTATGACTAGAAAACTTGTTTTCTCGTTCATCTTATCCTCCCAAAAACACTTTCAGGTAAATCCACAACACGCGCAACCCGGTGCGCACGGCTTTCCAGCCTGCCAAGCCCTTCCCCTGCGCCACCGAGCGCGGGTGGTAATTGATGGCGACTTCGTCGATCTTATGACCATTCTTGAGCAGCTTGCACGGCAGCTCGAAGTCCAGGTCGAATTCGTGACTGCTGAGGTTCAGCGAGCGCACCACGTCCACGCGCACCAGCTTGGAGCCGGTGGCGATGTCGGTCATCCTGCCGCCGAAGAGCAGATTGGCGATAAAGGTCAGGACGCGCACGCCCCAGTAGTTTTGCGCATAGAGGTAGACTCTGCGCCCGCCAAGTGTACGCGAGCCGAACACGGCGACCGTCTCGCCTGGCGTCACCGCTTCGACCATGCGCGGGATGTCGGCGGCTTCGTATTCCAGGTCGGCGTCGAAGATGAGGCCGTACTCCCCGCTGGCCTCGCGGAACCCGGTGAGGATCGAGGCGCTCTTGCCCATGTTGTGCGGGTGCAGGACGACGCGCACGCCGGGCATATCCACTGCCTGGAGCATCTCGCGCGTACCGTCGGTGGAGCAGTTGTCTACCGCGATGACTTCCTTGTCCCATCCGGGCGGAAGCGCTACTGTGTGCGCCTGCTCGATAGCGTCGAGGATCGTGCGGCGCTCGTTATAGGCGCAGATAATGATCGAAAGTTTCATTTGAAAAAATCCTCGAAGACCTGCAGGATATATTCTAGCCGCGCATCGTCCATCCCCGGATACACGCCGATAAAGAAGGCGCTCTTGAGCACGCGCTCGGTCTCCGGCAATGGGGTGGCGACGCGGTGCGGGATAGTGCGATAGCCAGGCTGGTGCAGGATGTTGCCTGCGAACAAATAACGAGTCTCGACCTTGCGCTCGCGCAGGTAGTCGTTGAGGTCGCGTCGCGTGAAGGGCGCTTCCTCACGCACGGCGATGGTGAAGGCGAACCACGATGGATCGGCCTTGGGACTCCACACCGGCAAGACCAGATGGTCGGCGTAACGGGACAAACCTTCATAGAGGACGGTGAAGTTGTGCTTGCGCGCCGCCGTGAAATCCGGCAGTTTTTCGAGTTGTGGCAGACCGATAGCGGCCTGGATGTCCGTCATCTTAAGGTTGTAGCCGATCTCGGTGAAGTAGTAGCGATGATCGTAAGGCTCACCCAGGCCGGGGATTTCCCAGTCGAAGCGCTGGCGGCACTCGCCGTCGCTGTGGCTTTTGTGGTCGCACCAGCAGTCGCGGCCCCAATCGCGGATGGAGTGGGCGATGTGGTACAGTTTCTTGTCGTTCGTCCCCACCGCGCCGCCCTCGCCGGTGGTGATGTGGTGCGCCGGATAGAAGCTGAAGGTGGAGAGATGGCCGAACGTGCCGCAGGATATGCCATCGTAGCGGCTGCCGAGTGCGTCGCACGTATCTTCGATGACGTAGAGATCGTGCGCTTGCGCGAACTCCATCACGCGATCCATCTCCACCGGATTGCCGAGGATGTGCGGGACGAAGACGGCACGCGTCTTTTCCGAAAGCGCCGCTTCCAACAAATCCACGTCGATGTTGTACGTCCCCACTTTGCAGTCGATAAACACGGGTATCAATTGGTTCTGCACGATAGGGGCAACGCATGTGGGGAAGGTGGCGGCCGGCGTGATGACCTCGTCGCCGGGTTGCAGGGGATGCTCGAGCTGGCGCGAGCACAGCGTCGTCATCGCCACCAGATTGGCCGACGAGCCGGAGTTGACGGTGAGGATGCGCTTGAGGCCCACGTACCGGCCCAAACGCTCGGAGAATTCCTCCACGCGCGGGCCATCGGTGAGCCAGAAATCGAGCACGGCTTCGACGGCGCTTTGCAATTCGCGCTCGTCGTAGACGCGCCCGCCATAATTCACGAACGTCTCGCCCGGTGTAAACGTCGCCGGCTGGTGCGCCACGTCATAATATTCGGCCACTTTATCGAGTATCTCGCGGCGCAGCGCCTCTGCCCGCGCCTCGGCAAGCTGCCGCGTTGTCTGTTCATCTGTCATATTCATACCTCCGAAAAACGTTCCAACGTTCCAACGTTCCAACGTTCAAACGTTCCAACGCGCCATCAATCGTTTCTTGTAAGCCTTCTTCCAATCCGGTTTGCGCTTCCCACCCCGTGAGCCGCCGTGTGCGGTCCACGTCGGCAGGGATGGCGGGGACTTCGCCGGGCCGGTAGGGGAGCGCCCCTGCGAGGATACGTCCGCGCGTGCCGCTCAACGCCCAGATGCGCTCGACGACGGCGCGGATGCGGTGCAGTTGACCTGTCCCTACGTCCAGCGCGCGCCCTTCGATGCCGGGCGCAACGGCGGCCGCCAGCAATCCCTCGACAACGTCCTCGACGAAGACGAAATCGCGCTGCTGCTCGCCGGCCGTCATGCGGAAATCGTCGCCGTTCAACGCTGCCTGAATTGCGGCGGGGATCAACGCCTGCTCCCGTTGGCCCGGCCCGTATACCTGAAACAGCCGCATCCACACGACCGGCGCGCCCCAGGCGTTGTAGGCGGCGCGCGCAAACGCCCACGCCGCGACCTTCGACGCGCTGTAGGCGTTGAAAGGGTCCAGCCCGTCGTCGGCGCGGCGCGCGCCGTATTCGTAGGACGAACCGACCAGCACAATACGCTTTGCTGTTTCCATCTGCCGCGCCGCATCCAAGACGTTGATGACACCCCCAACGTTGACGGCGCAGGCGGTAGTGAAGGGCAGATCGGGGTTGGCGACCCCAATCGCCGCAAGATGGATGATCAGACCCGGCTGTGTGGCGGCAAGCGCCCCGGCGACGGTCTCCGGCATGGTGATATCGCCGGGAATCGCGTGTACGCCATCCGGCAGTAGGTCAATTTCGCCGGGCAGCACGAATGCGGTCACGTCAGTGCCAGCAGCAATCAGGCATTCGGCCAATCGCCGTCCGATGAAGCCCGTCGCACCGGTCAAAAAGACCGGAGTTGAAAGTTCAGAGTTGGGTGTTGAAAGTTGTTTTGTGGCTTTGGGCATAACTTTTAACTTTCAAATTGCAACTTGTACCCCAGGTATTGCGCATACCACGCCATCGTCTCCACCATTGCTGCTTCGCGCGACCACGCCGGTCGCCAGTCGAGGGCATCCTGGAGCTTGGCGCTGTTCAGGTATTGGTCTTTGATCTCGTTCTTCACCTCGTCCAGCACGATCGGTTCGAGCGTGGGGTGGGGCGAGAGTCGCAAAATCAGGTGTGTCATTTCCAGGACGCTGACCGGCTCGTCGGTGCTGCAATTGAACGCCTGACCGCGAATTTCCGGGCGGTTGAGCGCCTGGGCGAGCCACATGTAGGCGCGGACGGCGTCGCGGACGTAGAGATAGTCGCGGACGAACGTGCCGTCGGAGCGAATGATCGGCGCCTGGCCTTGCAGCGCGCTGCGGATCGTGCCGGGGATGAGGCGGTTCCAGTTGAGGTCGCCGCCGCCGTAGAGGTTGGCGCAGCGCGTGATGGCGATGGGCATATCGTAAGTTTTGGCGTAAGTCTGTGCGATCAGATCGGCGGCGCTTTTGGAGACATCGTAGGGATGTTCGCCGTGCAGCGGCATGTCTTCCGTGTAAGGCAGGACCGGCTGCGTCCCGTAAGCTTTGTCGCTGGAGGCCACGAGGATGCGTTTGACGGTGGGCGAACGCCGCGCCGCTTCGAGCGTGGTCCACGTCCCCCGGATGTTGGTCTCGAAGGTGGAGAGCGGCGCGCGGTTGGCGATCCCCACGATGGTCTGTGCCGCCAGGTGGAAGACGGTGTCGATTTCGTACTCGTTGAGCACGCGCTCCATCGTCGCGTAATCGGTTACGTCGCCGCGCGCAATGCGGATGCTATAGATCACGCCGGAGCGCACGAGGTGCGACTGCGGCACGTCGTCGCGGATCAGCCCGACGACGTCGGCTTTGGCCTCGACGAGCGCCTGTGTGAGCCACGAGCCAAGCAGCCCGGTACAGCCCGTGACCAGCACGGGACGGTCTCGCCAGAAAGATGGGTTTGTGTTCATCGAGTTATCTCCTCAGGGGAAGTAAGAAGTAAAGAGTAAAGAGTAAAGAGTTCCGATTACTCATTACTCATTACTCATTACTCATTTCCCGTTACCATATTTTCCACGGCGCGCCTTCTTCCCACAATGCCGTTAGTTCCTGCGCCTCTTTGAAGGTATCCATCGCGCGCCAGAAGCCGTGATGTTCGTAGACGGCCAACTGCCGGTCGGCGGCCAGATTGTCGAACGGCTCGCGTTCCAGGATGAGATCGTCGCTGCCTTCGAGATAGCGCAGTGCGTCGCGTTCGAAGACGAAGAAGCCGCCGTTGATGAGCGTATCGACCAGGGGCTTCTCCTGGAAGCCGGTCACTTTGCCTTGACCGTCGGTTTCGAGGATACCGAAGCGCGAGAAGGCGCGCACGCCCGTCATCGTGGCAAGCAGACCCTGCCGGTGGTGATAGGCCAGCAACGCGTGCAGGTCGATGTCGGCGACGCCGTCGGCATAGGTGACGAAGAACCGCGCGTGCTTCACGTAGCGCGCGGCTTTGCGCACGCGCGCGCCCGTCATCGTCTCTGTCCCGGTCTCGGCGAAGGTGATGCGCCAGCCGGCGGTGTCGTTGGGCGTGTGGTAGAGCGGCGCGCCATCGCCGAGCGCCAGCGTAAAATCGCGGCTCTGCCAGTCGTATTCCAGGAAATAGCGTTTGATGAGATCGCCGTGATGGCCGAGCGCCAGGATGAAGTCGGTGAAGCCTTGCGCCGCGTAGATTTTCATCACGTGCCACAGCACCGGCCGCTCGCCGACTTCGACTAAAGGTTTGGGAACGGTGCGGTCGCCCATACGGGTGCCCTTGCCGCCGCAGAGGATGATGACGGGAATTTGTTCATTGATCATGCGTGTACCTTGGCTGCCAAATTCAAACGGAAAACGTGAAACTGTGCCGGGGAATCCATCACGTTTCACGTTTCGCGCATCGCTGATTGTTGCCTGTTTTCATCAATCTATGTGATGGGCGTTATGGTAACACGGCGGGGCGTTTTGTCAACTCTGGATTTGACAAACCGGTCACTTCGCAGTACAACAGTAGACGGTATACGGTAGACGGGAAGGCGGTAGTAAGCTGAAGGCTGAAGGCTGATAGCTGACAGCTACGAAGGAGGGACAGTATGGCGGTCATTACCATTTCGCGGGAATTGGGGAGTTGCGGCGATCAAGTGGCGGAACTGTTGTGCGAGCAGTTGGGCTATTGCCGGGTGGATAAGGATCTGCTTTTGCACATCGCGCAAGAGGCCGGTGTGGATACTGAGACGATCCTGGAGAAGGAGCGTACGATCACACAGCGAGCTAGATTGGTCAGCGGCGAGATGACGTCGCTGTATCGCAAGCAAGCCTCTGCTTTTGAGAAAAAGGGCGCACTCGACGATCAGACTTACGAACAGGTGGTGCGTGAGACGATGGAGCGCTTCGCGCGCGAAGGTAATGCCATCATTGTGGGGCGCGGCGGGCAGATGGTGTTGAGTGGATGGCCCACGGCGCTGCACGTTCGCCTTTACGCGCCGCCCGAAGTGCGCGCGCAACGCCTGATGGAGCGCGAGCACTTGTCACAGGCAGAGGCCGAACGGCGTGTCGCGCAATCCGACGAGCAAAAGCGCCAGTACATTCGCCATTGGCACAACAACGCCGATTGGCGCAATTCTAGATATTACCACCTGACCATCGACACAGCGCGGATTTCGCTTGAGACCGTGGCGCAAATTATTGTGCTCGCCGCGCAGGATATCGATCTCGCTCACTGAGTTTCCAAAGAATTCCTGCAAAGGTGCTTGAAGAGCGACTTCTATGATTAGCTTGGGCTAAACGAAAGAGGCATAAATGGCAAAGAAACGTTGGTTAACCTATGTGTTGTTTTATCTTTTGTGGACGATATTGATTGCGCTGGGCTTCTGGTTTCTGATTATCAGCCGGGAGGTGTTTATGACCGCTGCTGCGTATTACGTCGGAGATTCGATCACCCGTGGATGGCAGGTCCGGTTCTACGATAGAGCCTTCTTTGTGGTGGTGGGGATTGCCGTGTTGGTCTACATCTATGCAACGGAGGGATACCTGCGCGCTGGCATTGAGAAGGGTGACTTGTTGCGGCGTTTTTTCAAAACCTCGGGCTGGGTGCTGCTCGTGATTTTTGTGGCAGACTTTATTTTGCTGGCGTTACAACAATTCCCCGCTGGCATGTGGTTGCGCTGGTTGATTCTCATTGCGGAACTGGGCCTGGGTGTGGCGCTGTCCTGGGTTGGTCGACGCAAGCCGGCAAAGCCCATCGAACCCCCTGCAACAACAATGAATCACGCTAACCCACACCAATCATAGAACCCAGACTACAAAAGTCTCACCAGGCGTCTGGTCCAGTAAATATCTGCGTTGAACACGTGGTCTGCAAGTCCCAATACGTGCTGAGACTTTTGTAGTCTTCGCTGACTCTACCCGACTGAAGACTACATGACTATCCGACTAAAGACTACACGACTCAAGACTACGGAGGCTAAACATGCGCATCAAGCAATCTATGTGTTATCCGATGTTCAAACCCGCCGGCATGAGCCTGGATGATTTGTTCAAAACCGGCGCGAAGATCGGCTACGCCGCCGTCGAACTGTGGACGCGCGATCCGGATTTCGAGGAAGTGCTGGAGACCGCGCACAAGTACGGCCTCGCCGTCGCCAGCATGACGGGCCACAACTCGCTGCCCGATGGGCTGAACAAACGCTCGAATCACGACCGCATCGAGGCCGAACTGCGTGAATCCATCGACATCGCGGCGAAACACAGCATCCCCGGTCTGATCTGCTTCAGCGGCAACCGCCAGCCCTTCCAAACCGAGATCGAGGCCATCGAAGCCGTCGCCGACGGGTTCAAGCGCATCGCGCCTTATGCCGAAGAGAAGGGTGTCAATCTGAATATGGAGCTGCTCAACTCCAAAGTCGATCATCCCGGCTACCAGTGCGATCACACGGCCTGGGGTGTGGCGGTGTGCGAGCGCGTCAACAGCCCGCGCGTCAAACTGCTCTACGACATCTACCACATGCAGATTATGGAAGGCGACATCATCCGCACCATCCGCGACAACGTCAAGTGGATCGGTCACTTCCACACGGCGGGCAATCCCGGGCGCAACGACATGGATGACACGCAGGAGATGAACTACGCCGGCATCTGTCGCGCGATTGCCGGAACGGGCTACCCCTACTACGTCGGTCACGAGTTCAAGCCCAAGGGGGATTTGATCGAGGCGCTGCGCCGGGCGTTTGTGTTGTGCAATCAGGAATAGGGAGCGGTAACCGGTAATCAGTAATCAGGGATTGGTAAATGAGAATCACACTTCACTGATTACCAATTACCAGTTACCGATTACCAATCCCCAATTGAGGAGATGACGATGAACGTTCTGGTGATCTATACGAGTCCGAATGATGATGGATTGACGGCGGCGTGTGCGGCTGCGGCATCCGACGGTGCGCGCGAGGCCAGGGGAACAGCGGAAGAAATCCAGCTCAATGAGTTGAACGTTGGCATGTGCCAGGCGTGCAACCGGGGGTGGGGGACGTGCCAATCCGAGCACGAATGTCAGGTGCTAGATGATTTCCAGGCCTTTCACGCGCGCATCTGCCGCGCCGACGCGCTTGTTTTGGTCACGCCCGTCTACTGGGGCGAGATGAGTGAATCGGCGAAGGCGCTCACCGACCGGCTGCGCCGCTGCGAGGCCACGCGCGGTGACGGAAGTTGTCTGGCGGGCAAACCGGTGATCGCCGTCGCGGCGGCGGGCGGCAGCGGCAACGGGACAATCACGTGCCTGCTCAGCATGGAGCGGTGGATACAGCACGTCCGCGCGCGCGTGTGGGATTTGCTGCCGGTCAATCGCTGGAGCCGCCCCTACAAGCTTACGACGATCCGCGAGGCTGCGCGGGCGATGGTGGGGGAGTAAGTGTAATCACAAAAGTGCAAACCAATGTTGCTGTGGAGCTGACCAGCAGCATTGGTTTGCACCTTTTAACTTAATGGTGTTCCGCTGCGTCAGCTTCTTCTTTGGTCTTGTGCACGGTTCCGTCCGGATGTTCCGGCGGCGTGTAGACGGTATATAGCTTCAGCTTCTTGGCGGAAGAGGCGTTGATGACGTTGTGGTAGACGCCGGCCGGCACGACCACCGCATCCCCTGCGCCGACCAGATGTTCTTCGGTATCGTTGAAAACAAATCTGGCGCGACCTTTTTCTATCCGGAAGAATTGGTCGACATCGTCATGCACCTCGTTGCCGATTTCTTCATCCGGCTGCAAGCACATCACCACGAGCTGCAAGTACTTGCCGGTGAACACCACTTGACGAAAGTTCTTGTTCTTTTCGGTGAGTTTTTCGATAGGTCCAACGTAAGCGGTCATTTTCTTTACCTCCTGACGGTTGATTGAGGATTGTGTCGCTTTTCGGTCCCGCGACGCGATCTGGTTATGAGCATACCTGCTCCTATTCAGCCCATGTTATCTCGAAAGAGGGATAACACAACTGAGCCATTTGTTCATTGCTGTAGCTCAATACCGTCACCAAACATGGTGCAAAGCCTCTCACTTCCAATGCCGCTAATGACAAGCCGTTCCTTCGCATTGCTCAGAAACTGCTGCGTCCAATCGACAGAACCGCCATCGACAAGAAACAATTGTTCACCGGAAGCAGTTGTGGCGTGGATGTGGAAGCACAGGTCGCGGTAGTAGCCTCGACCGCTCGTTCGATGTTCGTCGAAGGCGCACTCTACGCCCTCGAATTCCGCCCGTATTGCTGAGAAGAGCTGCGCCTCAATTCGTTCGGTGTGGGTATTCGGCGTCAGATCCGTGACCGAAAGATGCAGGGCCACATCTTGACCGAGGAAGGCTTGCAGGGCGTTGAGGTAGAACCGGATGTGCAACCCCAGCGCCGACAGCTCGAACCGTAAGTTGCCCTGATCTCGTCCCGCGCTGCACAGCGCAAACGCACTGAAATGCGAGAGCAGCCCAGGCCCCTCGTAGCGTTGGGCGCGAAGAAGTCGGTGGCTGGCGGCGAGGTGAACCGGCGTGGACGATTTCGGGTCGGCACGCAGAAGCTCGCGGCGTCGCAGGGCACATTCGAGCGCGAGAACGTTGGTCGAGTCCGAGACCACTTCCGTATTGCGAGCCGTGCTCACGGCCCAGTTTTGATCGACCGAGGCGACGACAGCATTCGTACCGAGTGGGCAAACCGGAGACAGCGCAATCGGCTGAAATTCCTGCGGCAAATGGGAGAAAGCGATCTGTTCCCATTTCAAGAGAGAAAGTGGCGGCATGCTTGAGGGGTGGACAAACCGGTTCGACGCGTAATCCGCTAACACGGCGGCGGGCTGTAGGCGGCTGCTGCGCAGACGATAGACCTCAAGGAGCAGGGATTGCAAGTCCGTGGGCGAAAGCTGTTCTGCCAGAATGGAGACGAGGTTGGGTATGCCGGCTTTACGCTCGATACGCTCGATGATTTTGTCCATACTATTCTGGTTCAACTCCACTTTCTTTGTCACGCATGCCTTCCAAGAGAATGGCTCGAGTGTCTGCCAACATTGCTCGGCTCGTTTGCTGCGCCTGAGAGGGCTGGGGGACATAATCTTCTCTCCGCAGCGTCGACAATTGGTAGCTGACCATACGTTTCGCCGCCACGGTTTCCACCTCCGGCAACAACCTTTCCTGGGCCAGGAAATCATCGAAATCGCTCCCAAAATAGTGCGCCTTCATTCGTTCACCTCCCAGACGTTGTTATACTAGCGGTACAGTAGATGTTCCATTTCGCCACGGAGACACAGCGGCAAGATTGCCGCGGGCACGGCGGTTTTTTATCCGGTTTTCTCTGTGTTCTCCGTGTCTCTGTGGTGAATTTTTAGGTTGCGTTTGTAATTCTTGAGCGTGATGGGTACAGGCACGGGTTCTCCATTCGCCTCCATATCCGCTTTGAATTAAGGCGTATCACCTACTCCTACTCCGCGCACCCACGGTTGACCGGCTGCATTGACCAGACGTTGATCCGCCGTCCATAGTTCGCAATTCAGGCGCTCGGCCAGAGCCAGATAGTAGCTATCATACGCGGCGGCGCGTTTCAACTTCAGCGTCCATTGCATAGCATTATGATTGTCTATCGCATCGGGAGGTCTCAATGTTACGCCCAATGCTGCCAATTGATTGAGCGCCCGCCATCCTTCATCTTCTGTCAAGTGGGCAAAGTAAACGGCTTTGCATATTGCAGAAGTCGTTTCGTAAGACCATAATGTGGGAGCTACTAATGTATAGCCTTTATGCACAAGATTGTCCAGCACTGCACAACATTGCACGCGCATCGCATTTGGGATGACGGTTTTTACGACCAGGTTAGCGTCAATGACGGCGACTTGCTTAGGCACTGCGTTCCTCCAGTTCTTCTCTATCTTCTCTCAATAGATCATCTACTGGAATGAGTTGTCCCTTGCGTCGCGCCAGTATTTCCGTTACGAGCGTATCCGTCTCCGCAACCCAGTTTTGCCATTGGGCTAATCTCTCCTCAATCCCTTCTTGTTGGAGCCGTTGATAATCTTCCATACTGACCAGGGCGGCTTTGGGTTTGTCGCGGGATGTGATGATGATGCGTTTTCCGCCATAAGCAATTTGGTTGACCAGATCGGAGATATCCCTTTTCACCTGACCGATAGGAATGGTTGCATCTGGCATAAAATCACCCTCCTTTCTATTGCATAATCCTGATAAGGATGATAACGCAATATACAGGCTTGTCAATCTCTTCTTGTGAACGCCCTTTTTCGGTCAGCAGATTAAGCCGATTGAGCAGATTGTGTGATTCGGTAGCAAAATCTGCTTCATCTGCTCAATCTGCTGACGTAAGAATCCGTTGCATCCGTTGACATAGCCTACCGGATCACCGACTTCTCCGTCGGCGCGATGCGTCGCACGACAATCTTCTCGCGGTCCATCATCTCCGGGATTTGCGGCGCGATGACGTTCTGCCACTCGTCGCTCTGGTAGACGGCGGCGTACAGCGCCTCGCGCTGCTCCTCGCTGTCGAAGCGGCGAATCCAGATGTAGAGATCGTCCTCCTCCGCGCCGATGAAGCTGCCGATGACGACCATCCCCTTGGAAATCTGGAATGGGAGGATCACCTCTTCCATAAACTTGACCCAACGCTCGCGTTGGCCCGGTTTGGTGCGGTATTCGCGTAGTTCGAAAAACATACTTTGGCTCCTTTTGTGTTTAGCTTTTTGGGTCAGCAGATTTAGCAGATTAAGCAGATTTTTTCTATTGACAAACAATAAATCTGCTAAATCCGCTTAATCTGCTGATGGAAAACGATTACCCGCCTTCGATGACCGGCAGGAAGCGGAGGACGCTACCGGGTTTGACGGGCGCGCGCAAGCCCAGGCGGGCGATAACGCCATCCACCGAGACGGCGACGCCGGGCGCGAGATGGTCGCCGTCAGCCACACGGGCCTTCACGCCGGGATACGCCGTCTCCAGCGCCGCGATGACCTGCGCCACCGTCTTGCCCGGCGCACTGACTTTGTCACGCCCGCCGGTAAGATCGCGCATCAAGGGTGGAATGTGTACGATTGCCAAGAGACCCCCGATAGAATGGAGAATCAGCGAATGGAGAATCAGCGAATGAGCGAATAGGTGAATGAGCGAGTTGTGGGTTGGGCGATTTATACGTATTACTCATTTCCCTTCACTCATTACTGATTACTCATTTCTCATTACTCTTTACCCATTTCCCAATCCCCAATCCCCAGTTACCGATTACCAATTACCCTCATTTTCTCCAACAGATGCGCGGACGTCATCGGCAGGTGGGTGGGGCGGACGCCGGTCGCGCGGTAGATGGCGTTGGCGATGGCGGCAGGCGGCGGGAGGATGGGCGGTTCGCCCACGCCGCGCACGCCATAAGGATGCTTCGGATACGGCACTTCGACGATCACCGTCTCGATCAGCGGTACGTCGAGCGCCGTCGGGATTTTGTAATCGAGGAAGTTGGCGTTGAGCATCTGCCCTGCGTCGTTGTAGGCGTAGCCCTCGTAGAGCGCCCAGCCGATGCCCTGCGTCGCGCCGCCCTGCATCTGCCCTTCGACCATCGTGGGATGGACGGCCTGGCCCACATCCTGCACTACGGTGTACCGCAGCAGCGTCACCTTGCCTGTTTCGGGATCGACCTCCACGTCGGCGATTTGCGTGCTGAACCCCGCGCCCCATTCCCCTACGTCCACGTTGGCGATGCTGGAAACGCTGCCGCCGGCGCCTGTCACCTGCTCTGCTAGTTCTGCGAAGGTGAAGCGCAGATCTGCATTGGCGAAGAAAACGCCATTGGCATAGCTCACGCTTTCCACCGGAATGCCCCATAGTCCTGCCGCGCGCGCGCGCATCTGCGCGATGACGTCTTCCGCCGCCTGGATCGCCGCGATGCCGGTGGCATACGTCGTGCGGCTGCCCGCGCTGACGTCGGCGTAGCCGGTGTTGTCGGTGTCGCCCACGCTCGGGTTGATCCGTTCCGCCGGCAGTTCCAGGGCCTCGGCAGCTTGCATGGCGATGGTGGTGCGCGTGCCGCTCAAATCCACGGAACTGGTGACGAGGCTCACGGTCCCGTCCCCGTTGACGCTGAGTGTGCAGCTCGAGCGCGCGCCCCAGTTGCCCCAGTAGGCGTGCGCCACGCCGCGTCCCCGGTTAGGCCCCTCCAACGGCGCGTTGTAGTGTTCGCACGCTTGCGTTGCCTTGAGCACCTCGATGCCGCCGATGCTGCCGTGCGTCCCGCCGTCGACGCGTTCGTCGCCCTCTTTGGCGTGATTGCGCAGGCGGAATTCGATGGGGTCGAGGCCCAGCTTTTCGGCCAGTTCATCGATTACCGTCTCGGCGGCGAAGTTGGCCGGTGTGCCGCCCGGCGCGCGGTACGAGGAGACGCGCGGGCCATTCGTCACCACGTCGTAGCCATCGACTTGCCCGTTGGGGATGGCGTAAGGCCCAAGCATCACGTTCGCGCCGGAGCCGACCGGTGAGCCGGGATACGCGCCCGCCGCGTAGAACAACTCGGCTTGCGCCGCTGTGATGCGCCCATCGCGTGTCGCGCCCATCTTCACGCGGAAGACGGCCCCGGAACTCGGCCCGGTCGCCAGGAAAACGTCCGGGCGGGGCATCGTGATTTTGACCGGACGCCGCGCCTTGCGCGCCAGCAATGCGGCGGGCACGTCCAGGTAGCTGGCGTTTTTGCCGCCGAACGCCCCGCCGACCTCCGTGGGGATGACGCGCACTTTGGACATCGGCAAATCGAGCAGCCAGGCGACGTGATCGCGGACGGCAAATGAACCCTGCGTGGTTGTGTAAACCGTTAACGCGCCATGGAATGGCGCGCCGTCATCGCTCCACGTGGCGAGCGCGGCGTGACTCTCGATGTAGCCCTGGTGAACGGTTGCGGTGTGGAATTCGCGCTCGACGATCACGTCGGCCTCGGCGAAGCCCCGCGCGGGATCGCCCTTGAGTTGTTGGAAGTGGCTGGCGACGTTGCTCGGCGCCTCGCCACGCCCGGCGAGCGAGTGGGTGCGCATCTCATCGTGGAGGATGGGCGCGTCTTCGCGCATTGCCTCCAAAACATCGGTTACAGCGGGCAGCACGTCATATTCGACTTCGATGAGCCGGGCCGCATGTTCGGCGAGGGTGGGCGTGCGTGCGGCGACGGCAGCGACCGCGTGCCCAACGTAGAGCACTTTATCGCTGGCGAAGGTGTTATCGCGGGCGTAACGGTGATCCGTGCTCTTCGCAGGGGGCAAATCCGCCGCCGTGACCACCGCATAGACGCCCGGCAGCGCTTCGGCGTGGCTCGTGTCGAGGGAGCGGAGGCGCGCGTGGGCGTGCGGGCTGCGCAGGATGAAGCCGTGGAGCATCCCCGGCAGCGCAACGTCCGGCCCGAAGATGGCCTTGCCGGTCACTTTGTCCGCGCCATCGTAGCGTGGCAGACGCTCGCCGACGACGGCGAACGGTTTGTTCGTTTGTGTGCTCATTCGTTCACCTCCTGGCTGGCGGCGTTCAGGCAGCAAGCCGCCGCTTGCACCGCGCGGACGATCTTATCGTAGCCGGTGCAGCGGCACAGATTGCCCGACAGCCACGCGCGGATTTCGGCCTCGGTAGGGTTCGGCTCGCGGTCGAGCAGCGCTTTCGTGGCGATGAGGATGCCCGGCGTGCAGAAGCCGCACTGGAAGCCGTCCGCTTCCAGAAAAGCCTGCTGGATGGGATGCAGCCCACGCCAATCCGCCAATCCTTCGACGGTGGTGACGGCGCGGCCCTCGATTTCGACGCCGAGCACGAGGCACGAGTTCACCAGTTGCCCGTCCAGCAGCACGCTGCACGCGCCGCAGTTGCCGTCGTTGCAGCCTTCCTTCGTGCCGGTCAAGCCTAGCACGTCGCGCAGACATTCCAGCAGGCTTTGGTGTGGTTCGCAGAGAAACTCGACGGGTTCGCCGTTGATCGTAGTAGAAACGAGTGTTTTGCTAGTCATGGCAGGCTTCTCCTTTCGCGCGTTGATAAGCCCCGTGCAGCGCGCGACGGGTGAGGACGCCGACCAGATGGCGGCGTTGGGCTGCCGTGCCGCGCACGTCGCTGATGGGCCGGGCGGCTTCCTGGGCAATGGCCGCCGCTGCCGCGAAGGCTTCCGCGGTGGGCGCTTGCCCGACGAGCGCCTCGCCCGCGGCTTTCACCCACAGCGGCGTCGGCGCGACGGCGGCGAGGGCGATGCGCGCATTCGTGATCATTGCACCGTCATCGCTCAACGCGAGCCACGCGCCGGCCCCGGCCACGGCGATGTCCATTTCGCCGCGCGGGATGAAGCGCAGGTAGCGTGTGCCTGTGTGTGGCGCGGGAGTCGGGACGTGCAGTGAGATCAGCAGTTCGCCGGGACGGAGCACGGTGCGGCCTGGCCCGATGCAGAAGCCGGCCACGGGGACGGTGCGCGTGCCGTGCGGCCCGGCCAGCGTCGCCGTCGCGCCGAGGACGATCAGCGCGGGAATCGCGTCGCCACTCGGCGCAGCGTTGCAGAGGTTGCCGCCGAGTGTGGCGCGCCGCTGAATCGCGGCCCCGCCGATGATGGATGCCGCGTCGATCAGCCCGGGATAGTGCTGCCGCACGGCGGGATGGTCGCACAGCCACGCGCAGGAAACCGCCGCGCCGATGGTCAGCCCCGCGACAGGATCGAAAGCGAGGCGGTTCAATTCGGGGATGCGTTTGACATCCACCAACATCTCCGGCGCGAACAGGCCGCGCCGCATTTGCACCAGGAGGTCCGTACCTCCGGCGAATGGCCGCGCCCCACAAACTGGGTCTGCTAATAGCGCCACCGCCTCCCCGACGGATGCCGGCGCTTGGTAAGCAAAGGGTTGCATAGTTCCTCCTTTTGCGAATTACGAATAGCGAATCACGAATTGCGAACAGCGTATCACGTATCACGCATCATTCCGTCAACAGCGCCTGAAATTTCTTGTTCCCCTGAATGTACTCAAAGTCGCTATCCCGTTGTGCCAGGGTGCGGTAGCGCGGGTTGAGTTGAATGGCCTTTTCCAGCCAGGTGCAGGCGACGCTGGCGTTGTTCATCAGACCGGCGGCGCAGGCAGCGTTGTAGTAGGCGGTCGCATATTGCGGATCGGCGATGACGGCCAGCCGGTATTCGGCGATGGCCTGCGTGTGGTTGCCCAGGCGCACGTAACACAGACCGCGATTGTTGTAGGCCACGGCGTAGTTCGGATCGAGCGTGATAGCCTGGGTGTAATCTTCCAGGGCGCGCGCGTACTGCTGTAAGCGGCTGTAGGCCTGCCCGCGATAGTTGTAGGCGATGGCGCTTTCGGGGTTGAGCGCGAGGACCTGGTTGTAGTCGGCAATGGCGCGTTGGTATTCCTCAAGGGCGGCGTGGGCCAATCCCCGGTTGAGGTAAGCGTCCGCATATGTGGCGTCGAGTTGGATGGCCTGATCGTAATCGGCGATGGCTTTTGCGTAGTCTTTGGTATTGTAATGGACGTTGCCCCGGCTGTTGTAGATCAGGGGGTCTGCGGGATGGAGGGCCAGCGCCTGATCGTAATCGGCGAGGGCCTCGGCGAAGGCATTCTGCCGCGCGTAGACCAGCCCCCGGTTGTAATAGGCGTCTGCGTGCTGCGGGTTGAGTTCGATGACCCGGCTGAAGTCGGCGAGGGCCTCCGCATATTGTTGGGTTTGCGCGTGAGCCAGGCCGCGGTCGTAGTAGGCCGGGGCGTATGCCGGATCGAGTTCGAGCGCCTTGCCGAACTCCAGGAGCGCCTTTTCGTACTCGCCCATGTTGAGATAGATGGCAGCGCGGTGGTGATAGTCGGAGGCGGACGTAGGGGGAGATTCGGGTTCTTCAGGTACGGCAGGCTCCTCTCGCACTTCCTGTTCCTTGGGGATGACGGGTTCTTCCGGCATGACCGGTTCCTCCGGCGTAACCGGCTCTTCCGGTATGGCGGTTTCCTCTGGCGGAACCTCTTCGCCTGTTGCCGGCACGCCGGCTTCCGGCGCTTCGGCAGCGTATGTCACTTCATCCTTTGGTGTGCCGGGACCTGGACCTGCGACTTTTGGTGTAACCGGCTCTGTCGGCGTGGTGATGTCCTCCTTGAGCGGCGTTGCTGTTTCCTTGATGTGCAGGTGTGGCAGCGGTATGGTTTTGGCCGCCGGCTCCACATCCGGCAGTGCCTGCTCTTCAAATTCGGTGAGGGGTGCGGCGGCTGCGGGCGTGCCAGCCGGAAGCTCATCTGCCGGTGTCTCTGGTTCTGGCGCAACCGGCTCAGGCGCTTCGACAGGTTCTTCGATGATGGCCGCCTCACTCACCTTTGTCTCAGGCATGCCTGATGCAGGCGTTGTTTCCCCAGGTTCAGGAGCGAAGTGGCCCAGCCGGGCCAGGACGATAGGGCGGATGGCCTGGAGTTCGCGCTGTATCGTCTCACCGGCATCCTCGCGCTGCGCACAGGCGTCGCAGAATGCAAGGGTTGCGTTCCAATCCTGCTGTTCGAGCGCCTGCCACGCCGTATGGAGGAGATTGCCCCATTCGACGACGGGATTTTCCTTCAACTGCGCCTCGGCAGCCTCTCGCCACGTCACCGCGATCTCACCGGCGAGCGGGTAGTAGATGCGCAGCGCCGCGAGGAAGGTGGCTACACCTTGCTGGATGGTCTCTGCATCCTTGAGCATCAGCCCGTGGTACAGCGCCTCGAGTCTGTCGGCGCGCCAGCGCGCGTCGCGATACAGTGAGAGATAACCGGGGACGGCGGCGTCGCCATTCTCAGCCCCGCCGCTCTCGGCGCTGCGTTGGTGATAATAAGCGTGGAGCCGCGTATGAGCGGTCTGCACCAGCGCGGGCGCTTGCTGCTGCGCGAAGTTGAGCAGACGGCGGCGCAATTCTGGATGATAGCGTGCGGTATCTGTCGCGGGTGCTGCACCTGTCGATGGCATGATGAGCGGGGAGGCCAGTAGCCATGCCGGCAGGTCAGGATCGGCGCTATCTGTCGCAGTTTGAATGCTTTCGACACCCAAACGGCGCGCGACGGCGCACTGGAGGACGGCGTCGCGGCGCTGCGGCGGTTCGAGCCATTTGAGGTAGCGATCCACCGGCGTGAGCGCCAGGTCTCCGGCGCGCCCGCCGTCTGCACTCACCAGCAGCCGCGCCAGCGCCGGCAGCCCGTCGGAGAAGGCCACAATGTCGGTCACGCGGTCGGGATCGGCAATGCCGGCGGCGGCGAGGTAGGCGCGGGTCTCGTCTTCGGTGAATGGGGACAGCGTGAAGGTTGCCGTCACAGGGTGGAAGCCCGTCCACGTTTCGTCGAGGGGGTGCGTGCTTGCCAGGATGAGCCAGATATTGGCGCGCATCTCGTAGCGGGTGAGCCAGCCTTGCAGCCACGTTTGCAGGTGCGGGCCGAGATGCTCCCAATCATCGAACCCCACGACGATGGCGCGCACGGTCGCCCAGGCGTTCATGTCTTTGACGAAAATCTGGGTCAGCGTTTCGACCGGCGTTTTGACCAGCGCGATTTTGGCCGGGTTGCCGAAACGTTCGAACAGATACTTGTTCCACGCTTCGGTCTGCATCTCCTGCGCTTCGGCTACGTCGCCGAGTAGATCGAAGACGCCGCCCGGCGTGTTGAAATCCTCGGCGACCATACGTGTGCAGGCCGTGTATTCCTCGTAACGTTCCTCGAAGGCCGAGAACGGCGTCCCCGCCTCGGCAAACTGCTGCGCCAACCGGAGCATCGTTTGCAGGATGGTCTGTTCGCGGACGGCGGTGGCCTGCGTCGCATCGACCTGCACCGTCACGGCGTTGTGTTCCTCCGCGATGGCCCGGAATTGCGTCAACAGCGCGCTCTTGCCCACGCCGTCCGGGCCGTGCAAGGCAAAAATCAGATAAGCGGGCACTTGATATAAAAAGTTCAGGCGGAACAGCTCTTGCTCGCGCTCGCGCCCGATGAAGAGCGAGCCGTGGCGCTGCTCCATGAGTTTCTGCCAGGTGGTGGCTCTACCGATCATACGTCCTCCTAAAAAATAGTTGCAAGTTGCACGTTACAGGTTCCAGGTTAAGAATCCTGTTCAAGACCCTGCGGTTTTGTATTGCCTAGTTTATCCTGATTAGAAAAACGGGCAACTGCGAGATGCTAAGGCGGGTTGCAAATTTTCCTTAATGCAATAAAGTATAGGAGATAGTGACCGGGGATTTGTGATTAGGGATTGGGATTCTCAATCCCTAGTCTCCAATCCCCAATCTTGCATCACGATTCTCAAAGGAGCTGCAATGAAACCTAAAGACATACCACAGGGGGTGATTTACACCGATCCTGATCAGCCGATTGCGGCGCGGGTAGCCGATTTGATTTCGCGGATGACGTTGCCGGAGAAGGTCTCGCAGATGTTGCATGGCGCGCCGGCAATCGAGCGGCTGGGCATACCGGCATACAATTGGTGGAATGAGTGCCTGCACGGGGTAGGCCGGGCCGGTATCGCCACGGTCTTTCCGCAGGCCATCGGTATGGCGGCGACGTGGAACGTCGATCTGCTACACCGGGTTGCCGTGGCGATCTCCGACGAGGCCCGTGCCAAACATCACGATGCGCTTGGGGAAGATGGCAGCTCCGCGCAGTATTACGGCCTCACTTTCTGGACGCCGAACATCAACATCTTCCGCGATCCGCGCTGGGGCCGGGGGCAGGAGACTTATGGTGAGGACCCCTATCTGACGACGCGGATGGGTGTGACGTTTATCAAGGGGTTGCAGGGCGATGACCCGAACTATCTCAAGCTCGCGGCGACGGCCAAGCATTACGCTGTCCACAGCGGGCCGGAGCACGAGCGCCATCACTTCGACGCGGTTGTGGATGAACGCGATTTGCGCGAAACGTACCTGCCCGCCTTCGAGGCGGCGGTGCGCGAAGCCAAAGTCGCCGCTGTGATGGGCGCGTACAACCGCACCAACGGTGAGCCGTGCTGTGCCAGTCCCACGCTGTTGCAAAAGATCCTCCGCGAGGAGTGGGAGTTCGGTGGCCCCGATGGAGTGGATGGGCACGTTGTCTCCGATTGTTGGGCGATCCACGACATCCACGCATACCATCAGGTGGTGAAGACAGCGCCTGAAGCGGCGGCGCTAGCCGTGAAAAGCGGCTGCGATCTGAACTGCGGTCATACCTACGGCGCGCTGCTCATCGCATTGGAACAAGGTCTCATTGCCGAGGCGACGATTGACGTGGCATTGACACGCCTCTTCACATTGCGTTTCAAGCTAGGGATGTTCGACCCACCGGAGATGGTGCCTTACGCGCAGACTCCCATCGAGGTGAATGATTGTGAGACCCACCGCGCATTGGCCTTACAAACCGCGTGCGAGTCTATTGTCCTGCTCAAAAACGCCGGCGGTTTCCTGCCGCTGGACAAGACCGGCCTTAAAACGATTGCCGTTATCGGCCCGAACGCCGACGATGATCTGGTGCTGCTGGGGAATTACTTCGGTTTGCCCTCGCGCTCGGTGACGCCGCTGCAAGGCATCCGTGATAAGGTGGGGGAGGGCGTGGAGGTGCTTTACGCCCCTGGTTGTGGCATCCGCGATTTTGATAAGTCGGGTTTTGCCGAGGCCGTTGCGGCAGCGCAGAAAGCCGACGTGGTGATTGCGGTGATAGGGCTTTCACAGCTTGTTGAGGGCGAGGAAGGCCAGCAAGAGGGGGTCAAAGATGGTGAGCACAGCACCGGAGATCGCACGGACCTTGATCTGCCGGGCGTGCAAGAGGCCCTATTGCAGGCTGTAGCTGCGACCGGCAAGCCGCTGGTCGTGGTGCTGCTCAACGGAAGCGCGGTGGCGATCAACTGGGCCGAGGAACACGCGGCGGCGGTTGTCGAGGCGTGGTATCCCGGTGAGGAGGGTGGTACGGCGCTGGCGGATGTGCTCTTCGGCGACTACAATCCCGCCGGACGCCTGCCGGTCACGTTCTACAAGTCGGTGGAGGATCTGCCGCCTTTCCGCGATTATGCAATGAAGCGCCATGGAATGGCGGGGCACACCTATCGCTATTTCGACGGCGAAACGGCAAGTTGCCGCGTGCTCTATCCGTTCGGTCACGGCTTGAGCTATACGACTTTCGCCTACAGCGAGTTGACCTTCAGCGCGGATACGATCAAGGCGGGCGAGAACCTCACGGTCAGCGTGAAAGTTCAGAACACGGGCGAGCGGGCCGGCGACGAGGTGGTGCAATTGTACGTGCGCGACATGGAAGCCTCCGTGCCCGTCCCCATCCGTCAACTTCAGGGCTTCACGCGCCTCCACCTGGAACCCGGTGCGCAGCAGACGGTGACGTTCACGCTCGCACCTCAGCAGATGTCGCTGATTGCCGACGACGGGCAACGGGTAATCGAACCCGGTCTTTTCGAGGTGTCGGTGGGCGGTGGCCAGCCCGGTACGTCTGCACCGGTGGTGCTTGGCAGTTTCCGAGTTGTGAGTTAATAGTTAAGAGTGATGAGTTAAGAGTTATGGGGTACTTCATTTCTTACTTCTTACTCCTTACTCCTAACCCGGATAAACCGGAACCAAAAAAGGCCAGCGACGCCCGTTTCTTGCTCGTTGGGCAAGAATTTGCGTGGTTAGGCTCTAATTTCTACTTCGTCCGAGGGTGTTGATGAGGCGTTTTCGTTCTTTCACTGTAGTATTGTGGCAAATTGCCACGTTAGCCTTGGTCATGGTGGCGCTCGCGGCTTGCGCGACGCCGTTGGCTGAAAGGGTTGTCGAGACCGTAGTGGTGACGCGTGAAGTCGAGGTTGAAATCGAGAAGGAGGTCGTCGTCACCCAGGAAGTCACAGTCGAAGTTCCAGTCGAGAAAATTGTTGAGGTGACGCCGACGCCGTTGCTTCCGGTGATTGTCAGCGTCACCGACGCGGCGCTTGAGGATGACGCGCTAGGGATTCAGCGGCAGCGTTGGCTGTTGGAGCAGTTCCACGCTATTCGCCCTGAAGTGGTGATCGACCCCAACCCTTACCGCTACGATCCCCAGACCTTTATCGCGCGGGCAAGTAGGTTGGCAGACCACCGTCATCCATTGGAGGACACCTACGCCGTGCGGTTGTCCGACGCCCGCGCGCTCATCGAGGGCGGTTATGCGGCAGATATCACGGATTACGTTAAAGACACGCCCTATCCCGCGGTCTATCATCCGGCGCTTCTGACGCTGGCGCAGGATGCTTATGGGAAAATCTATGGTCTGCCGCACGCCGCAAACGGCATGGGGCTGATGTATAACCGGCGCTTGTTTGAGGAAGCCGGTCTCGATCCTGAAAAGCCGCCGCAGACCTGGGGTGAGGTGCGTGAGGTCGCACGTCAGATCCAGGCCCGGCTTGAAGGTGTGGACGGGTTCAATATCCGCAATGAGGACGCGCTTGGTGGCTGGATGAGTGTGGCGCTGATGGTCACCTTCGGCGGTGAGACGGTGCAATCGGTGGATGGTGAGTGGGTTGCGGTCTACAACAACAACGCTATGGTCGCCGCGCTACAGTTCATGCACGATCTGCGCTGGCAAGACAATGCGACCACGCCTGATATTGCGACCTGGGGCAACTACGCGCTGGTGCTCGACTTCGGCGCCGGGAAGACCGCGATGACGATTGCCAGCGCCGACACGCTCAGTTGGATGATCCGCAATCTCGATGATTTGCCCATTGATGAGATCGGCTTTGGCCGGATGCCCAACGGTGGCGCGAATGCAACACTCGGCACGGGCAGCGTGTGGCTGTATAATCCCGCATCGCCGCCAGACGTGCTCGCAGCGGCATTGGACTTCAACCTCTGGCGCGAATTCGACCTGGCAGCGTTCGAGCACGCTGTACAGCTCCAGGCCGAGCACGGTGAATTGGTAGGACTGCCGTATATCAACTTCTTCACCGGCGAATATGGCCAACAGCGGGCGGCCATTATCGAGCAATACGCGAATGTGCCGGTCGCGAATTACGCGAACTTCATCCATGCCGGCGTCGCCGTGCGCGGCGAGCCGCCCGTCGCGGTGCAGGAACTCTACGAGGAACTTGGGCAGGTCTTGTACCAGGTCCTCGCTGCACCCAATCCCAATATCAAGGCGCTGCTGGATGCGTCGGCGGCGAGTTTCCAGATGCGGGTGTTGGATGTAATCAATGCGGAGGGTGCGGGAAGATAGATCGTCACCTACGATGATCAGGAGGTATAGAAATGGATGAGCAAGGGAAGGTTACGCAATTTCTGCGGACGCTCAACCAACAGTTGCCGATCTTGACTGAGCGTTTTGGTGTGCAGACGCTTGGCATCTTCGGTTCGTATGTCCGTCAAGAGCAGCGGGCCGAAAGTGATTTGGATGTGCTGGTTACATTTATGGAGACACCGGGTTTGCTCAAATTCATGGCTCTGGAAAACTATCTCAGCGATTTACTCGGCGTGAAAGTGGATTTGGTGATGCGGGATGCGCTCAAGCCAAATATCGGACAGCGTATATTGCAAGAGGTCGTGAGCGTATGAGCACGGAAAGGCTTTATATTGACTATTTGCAAGACATTCTGGATGCTTTGCAGAAAAGTCGCCAGTTCATTCAGGGAGCTTGATATGTCAGACTCCGCTCCCGCTGCCATCATTGCTGCCGGGCACGTGTGCCTGGACGTGATTCCGACGTTGCCTGAAAGCTGCCGCGACCTGGCGACGTGGCTTGTGCCGGGCGGATTGGTCAACGTGGGGTCGATGACGCTCTCGACGGGCGGCGCGGTCTCCAACACCGGATTGGCGCTGCACCGGTTGGGCGTCCCTGTCCGTTTGATGGGTAAAGTCGGCGATGATACCTTTGGGCGGGCAACGCTCGACGTATTTCGTAGCTACGATCCTGCCTTGGTGGAGGGGATGCTGGTCGCGGCGGGTGAGTCCAGTTCGTACACGCTCATTTTCAGTTCTCCCAACATAGACCGCACCTTCCTTCACTATCCTGGCCCCAACGATACTTTCTGCGCTGCCGATGTCCCCGATGCTGTGCTGGAAAGCGCCGCACTCTCCGGCGCACAGATCTTCCACTTTGGCTATCCCACGCTGATGCGCGGTTTCTATCAGGATGACGGCCAGGAGTTCGAGACGTTGCTCCGGCGCGTCAAGGCGCACGGTCTGGTCACGTCGCTCGACGTGAGCCGGCCCGATCCCTACGCCGAGGCCGGGAAAGTCGACTGGCCCGCGTGGCTCGCTCGCGTTCTTCCCCAGGTGGACGTGTTCTTGCCGAGTGTGGAAGAAGCCTTGCTGATGGTAGACCCGGCGCGCTACGCAGCCCTGGAAGAAAACGGCGAGGTCCTCTCTCAAGTGGATGGCGATTTGTTGAGCAATCTGGCCGGGAGATTGCTGGAATGGGGTGTCGCCGTCGCCGGATTGAAGCTAGGCAGCCACGGTATCTACCTGCGCACGACGTCTGATGCGGCGCGATTGGCAGCCCTGACAGAACGCCTGGGTCTCAAATCGCGCGCGTGGCTTAACCGTGAACTGCTCGCTCCGGCGTTCAGCGCCAACCTCGTCGGCACGACGGGCGCGGGTGATTGCGCCATTGCCGGATTCCTGACGGGACTGCTGAACCGTCTGTCGCCGGAGGCCGTGTTGACCGGAGCCGTCGCGGTGGGCGCGTGCAATGTCGAGGCGGCGGATGCCGTCAGCGGTGTGCCGTCGTGGAAGGCTGTGCAGCAGCGCATCAAGGCCGGATGGGCGAAACTCCCGTTCACGCTTAAGCTGCCGGGGTGGGGGTGGGATGTCGGCCAAAAGCTGTGGCTCGGTCCTCAAGATCACGGCGGGCAGTGGGCGACTCGATCCTAGAGCTTGGTTGTTGGCGAGCTGGATGCTGGATGCTGGATGCTGGATACTGAACACTCGAAGCTCAATCTTATTACTCGTTGCTTCTTACCCATTACTCTTTACCCAATTACTCTTTACCCAATTACTCTTTACCCAATTACTCTTTACTCTTTACTCTATTACCCGTTACCCATTACTGATTCC
>Ga0129302_1000363_pt1 | contig 33872 bp, 29 predicted proteins | sample BlaSprsedimmetaG_FD_94476 | JGI IMG/M metagenome (GOLD analysis project Ga0129302, IMG submission 94476) | Hot spring sediment bacterial and archeal communities from California, USA to study Microbial Dark Matter (Phase II) - Blank Spring... | ecosystem: Environmental > Aquatic > Thermal springs...
ATACAAAGGCACACAAAGTATTGAAAATATAAAGCTTGGCAGGCAAAAGAAATTAATCGACTCAGAATATTTTTTATGAATGCTTTTTTTACAACTTTGTGATTCTTCGTGACTTGGTGCCTTGGTGGCAAGATTTATGAATTAAACAGGCTAAAGAACATAGCTTCGGCGAATTAATTAATGAAAAGCAATCACAGATTTCGCCGATTTCACAGATGATTTCACAGCTAAAAATCTCTGTCATCTGAGAAAGCTGCGGTACTTTTTTTTCGGCGACAACTTTGAAATTCCGATACAATTAAATAATTGATGTAGCCGTCATCGTTCGGGTGAAAAAATCGCCGGAGGCGCATTTGCGGGTGAAGTATTGTTTCATAGCGTAGCCTGATGGCTGTATGGCTACAATAATACAAGGAAATTTTGCTGATGATTTTATCTGATAAAACAATTCGAGAATGGATTATCAACGGTAAATTGGTAGTCGAACCGCTGGATGAAGTGCAAATTCAGCCAGCATCGATTGATTTGCGATTGGGAAACCATTATTTAAAAGTGGCAGAACATCGCAGCAGCACACTGGATTTGATTAACAAGCCGGAATATGAAGAAATAGTCGCCGATGAGGTGGTGATTCCAGCCCATGCATTTTTACTGGCGACGACGCGGGAATTTATCGAGCTGCCTGACGATTTAACAGCATTTGTGGAGGGGAGGAGCTCAATTGGCAGGCTGGGATTGTTTATTCAAAATGCCGGCTGGGTTGATCCGGGATTTCAAGGAGAGATCACTATTGAGTTGTACAATGCCAATAGTTTACCCATTAGGTTAAAAATGGGTGTCCGTATCTGTCAACTCGTGTTCGCCAAACTGGACAAACCAGCAGCCAATCCCTATCGTGGCAAATATCAGGGACAGCGAAAAGCAACCGGCAGCCGAGTCCGTGAAGATATTGATATTCGGTGATCGGTTATTTTTTTTTGATGGTTTCTTATAATTTATGATTGTCCACCAATTCAACTCAAGGGTGATTTATGAAAGCAAAAGTTATTGTTGGAGCGACAGCAATGGTACTGATCTTTATCAGCATTATTGCGTTGGTGTTTTATGCTCCGGAAGAGAAAACCATGGGCATTATTCAAAAAATATTCTACTTTCATGTGGCTTCTGCCTGGGTCGGATTTTTGGCGTTCGCTGTGGTTTTTGTGTTGAGCATTCTGTTTTTAGCGAAAAAGAAATTCATTTATGACGCCTGGGCGTATAGCTCGGCAGAAATTGGCGTTTTATTTACCAGCCTGGTATTGGTAACCGGGCCTTTTTGGGCAAAGGGAGCCTGGAATATCTGGTGGACCTGGGATGCCCGGTTGACAACAACGCTGATTCTGTGGCTGATATATATCGGTTATTTGTTGCTGCGCCAGATGATTGACTCACCGGAGAAAGCCGCCCGAATCTGTGCGGTTTTTGGCATCATTGGCTTTGTCGATGTGCCGATTGTATATGGGGCAATTCGCTGGTGGCGCACCATGCATCCAAAATACGTGGTAATCATGGGCGGTGAGAATTCGGGATTGCACCCGAAAATGTTGCAGGTATTAATCATCAGTGTGATCGCTTTTACCTTTTTATATCTGACACTTTTGTTGCTGCGGGTAGATTTAGAAAAATCGCGGCAACAACTTGATTATCTTAAAAGCCAATTACAATAAATTCCAAAATAAAAAGAGGAAAGTTATGTACTATATGGTAGCTGCTTATTCAATTCTTTGGCTGGTATTGTTTTTCTATGTATTTTTACTAATTCAAAAACAATCAAGCATTAGTCGCGAGATCAAAGGATTGCAGCAGGAAATGATTCGCCGTAAGCTTCGATAAGCGCTACGGTATGTCGCTGCAAAAATATATTCTTTAGCGCTCCTGTTAAAAAGATATTTTTTTCAATGTTTCGATATCAAATGGGTTCGTTGGATTACAAACCGGTTTTGACTGATACAGGCATTAAAAAAATCGAGAGGGAGAAATAGATCGGCTGTTTATGTTATTATCTGAGCGCGAACTGAGGGAGCACCGGGAAAAATATTTATTGCTCATATTATCAGTAAAGGAGGGATGTACTCAATCAGGCTTTTTTTGCAATCAGGAAATATTCGCAGGGTTTTTGCTGTAGCTGGACTTTGGTACCGGCAACGACAAACCATTGCTGAATTTGTTTAAAATCCCATCCTAATATGGAGTGGTTTTTGCCTTCGGCTTTGAGCACTTGCGCCACGATTTTCTGTCCTTTTGCATTTAAATCAGCAACCGCGATGATACCATTGCTATTGCAAACACGCAACATCTCTGCCAGAACTGTGTCCGGTTGGCTAAGGTGATGTATCATGTCGGCGCATATTACCGCGTCAAAGCTTTGATCGGGAAACTCCATCTGGCGCCCGTCCATCTGTTTAAATTCGATTCGTTCGTCCAACTGATAATGAATTGCATTGAGTCTGGCATAATACAACTCTTCAGCTGACGGGTCAATGGAGATACAATTCAATCCACGGCGCGCAATTGCTAATGCTAAATGTCCCTTGCCGGTTCCGATGTCCAAAATATTAGCAGCGTTGGGTTGATCTATCACAAAATCCACCAATTGTTCGCGGTGTTTGGCTATGTCATAACCGGCACGCCGATAAATTTCGATCCTTTCTTGATATTTTCGATGGTTGTCTCTGATCAGATAATCGGCAATGGCGGTCCTCAATCCATTAATACCGAGTAGTGAGCAATGTGCCTTATTTTCAGGAATACCGCCCAGCTCGCGGATGATGTCATCGTCAGTCAATTTGATGGCGTCTTTCAACCGTTTTCCGATTGCCAGCTCGGAAGCCATACTGGTGGTCGCAATCGCGCCGCCACAGCCGAATACTTTATATTTGTAATCGATAATAAAGTCGTCTCGAACTTTGATCCACACTTCAATGAAATCTCCGCAGGACGGGTCACCGACTCTGGCGTAACCGTCAGCAACGCTTAATTCACCCACATTTCGGGGGTTGCAAAAGTGGTCGAGAAATTTTTCGGAGAAAAAGAAATTGTTTCGGAATGTTTGCATGTCGAAAATTTCACTATAATAAAAGGGAGTGCTTTTTTGAAGCCAAATATACGAAATCACGATTAATATATCAAGTTTTTTGATTGTTTTTTGAATTTTGACTTGTATGATTTGAAATAATTATGTATATTCTATCAATTTATTATTGGAAAAAGATAACTATTCAGCATTTAGCAAATCCTATAAGCTTTTGAAGATGGCAGGATGATTAGTGGCAGGATGATTTTAAAATACAGAAAATTGAGACTAAACTGCTTGGGCAATTGTATTGCTGTTGCTAATAAATCTTTTGCTGGTTTGTGGATAGGTCTGAATTGTTTAAAACAATAGATACTGATCATTCTGACGATAATTATTCTGACAATTAATCGGCGGATAGTTGCAGCAAAAGATAATCTTTTTAATCAAATTGTGAACTGTTAAACACCGGAGACTGTTTCATGATAACCAGAGAGCAGCACGAGAAAGCACGTTTAAGGGCGATAGAATATCTCGACAGAGCCGGGATTGTTTTGACCGAAAAGGAAAAGCAGAATATTGAGGTGGCTGATTTGGGATTGAATGATTTGGATTCCATCGGGCTGGAGTTGATTACCTATGTAAACACCGAGCGCGTATGCGCAAAAGAATTGATCTTGTTTCCAAGACAGTCCTGCCCGGAACATCGTCATCCTCCAGTTAATGGCGAACCGGGCAAAGAGGAAACTTTTCGCTGCCGCTGGGGGCAAGTTTATCTTTATGTTCAGGGAGAACCAACGCCGAATCCTAAAGCGATCGCGCCAAAAGGCCATGAAGATTGGTTTACAGTTTGGCATGAAATTATTTTAAATCCGGGAGAGCAATACACACTGCTGCCGGATACGCTTCACTGGTTTCAGGCCGGGGATGAGGGAGCGATCATTTCAGAGTTTTCCACGCGAAGTCGCGATGAGAGTGATATTTTTACAGACCCGGGAATTACAAGGGCGCCGGAGCTGGCAGAATGAAACAAGCTCCTGTATCCGGTAACTGATGTTGTCTATAGTTAACTTATATAAATCTGATTGAACTAAAATTGTGATTTGATTGTCGGGAATGGTCAAAGCAAAGAAAGTCAAAATTCAATATGTTTGTCAATCCTGTGGTTTTGTCTCACATCGCTGGTTGGGGCGCTGCAACGAATGTGGACAATGGAACAGCATGGTGGAAGAGAGGGTCATGCCTTCTGTTGGTGTGATGACAGCCGCGGATAAACCTCAAACAGAGCCGGTTGCACTTAATAAAATTCAGTCGCAGGCAGAAGTTAGAATAGCCTGCCACAGCACCGAATTCAATCGTGTACTGGGAAGGGGAATTGTTCCGGGGTCGCTGGCGTTAGTCGGAGGTGACCCCGGAATCGGCAAATCCACCTTGATGCTGCAGGAAGCGGCATGGCTGGCAAACCAGGGATTGACAGCGCTTTACGTTTCAGGAGAGGAGTCGCTCAATCAGACCAAAATGCGCGCTGACCGGTTACGACTGACAGCAGATCAATTGTTGATTCTGCCGGAAAACAACCTGGAGAACATTATTGCAGCATTGGATCAAATTCAACCTAAAATTGTCGTCATCGATTCGATTCAGACCATTTACAGCGCCAATCTGCAAAGTTCGCCCGGTAGCATCAGCCAGGTGCGTGAATGCGCCTATCAATTTTTACAGTTAGCAAAGCATCGCGATATATCTATTTTTTTAATAGGCCATGTAACTAAAGAAGGTTACATCGCTGGCCCCAAAGTGCTGGAACACACCGTTGATGCACTGTTTTTATTTGAAGGGGATCGCAATCAATTTTTTCGGATTTTGCGCGCGGTAAAAAACCGGTTTGGCTCAACCAATGAGATCGGGGTTTTTGAAATGACGGATAAAGGGCTTACCGACGTTTCCAATCCATCAGAGATGTTTTTGTCGCAACGAAAAGCCGATGAACCCGGATCTGTAGTGGTCAGTATTTTAGAAGGGACACGACCGTTATTGCTCGAAGTGCAATCTTTGGTGAGCCGGACCAATTATGGTCTCCCACAGCGAAGCACCACCGGGATCGATCATAAAAGATTGGCGATGTTGTTGGCAGTGCTTGAAAAACGCATCGGCTTAAAAATCGGGACGTTTGATGTTTTTGTCAACGCAGTCGGCGGAGTTCGCATCGATGAGACTGCCGCTGATCTGGGCATTGCCCTGGCAATTACTTCCAGTTTGAGAAATCAACGGATTACACCGAATGCGGTACTGGTGGGTGAGATCGGACTCACCGGTGAGATTCGGCCGGTGGCGCATATCGAGCGCCGCATTACTGAGGCTGAAAAGTTGGGTTTTAAAGGGATGGTGCTCCCGTCAGCGAACTTTCGATCTTTAAAAAACAAGGGTGGGATTAAGCTCCAGCCGGTGGACAGGCTTTCACAGGCTGTTGAAATCTTCATTCAGTGATACAGTTGTTGTAGCATAATCGATAGCTCAGATTTTACGATTTAGAAGGATATGTGTAGGCAAAACAAAATATCCGATTGAATTATTGAAGATAGCTGATTATTGAATTGTATTAACGGCTTTGTTTCTTGTTATTTTGTTTTTTTAAAACTATTTTTATTTACATTCATTGAATTAGAAAAACAGTTTACATTATTGAAATTCAAACTCGAGAATATCGATGCCACAACCGGCGCCAGATCCGGGCGGTTAAAATTAGCACACGGAACTGTCGAAACGCCGATCTTTATGCCGGTGGGAACCCAGGGCAGCGTCAAGACACTTTCGCCGCAGGAACTTGAAGATATTGGTTCTCAAATTATTCTGGGCAATACTTATCATTTATATTTGCGGCCTGGTGAGGAACTTATCAGGCAGGCAGGTGGTTTACATAAATTCATCAACTGGAAAAAGCCTATTTTAACTGATAGCGGCGGTTACCAAGTTTTTAGCCTTGCTGAGTTGCGAAAGATCAAAGAGCAGGGAGTAAGGTTCCAGTCGCACCTTGATGGCTCGTATCACGATTTTACGCCGGAAAGTGTCATTCACACGCAGCGCTGTCTCGGATCCGATATCATGATGGTTTTGGATGAATGTGCACCGTATCCGTGCAGTTTGAACCAGGCGATTCAATCCAATCAATTAACAGTGAAATGGGCAAAACGATCGATGGCGGCATATTTAAGCAGCACACCCCAATTTGAATATGAACAAACGCTGTTTGCCATTGTTCAGGGAAGCAGCTATCCTGAAGTCCGTCGCGAAAGCGTCCGGCAGTTGATCGAGCTGGATTTTCCGGGTTATGCCATCGGTGGCTTATCTGTTGGCGAGCCAAAGCAGATCATGTACGAGATAACTGCATTGTGCACTGAAATGCTACCGGTTCAAAAACCACGCTATTTGATGGGAGTCGGAAAGCCTGAGGATATCGTCGAAGCAATCGGTCTCGGAGTGGATATGTTCGACTGCGTAATGCCTACACGCAACGGCAGGAAGGGAACGGTTTTTACCCGGAACGGTGTGCTGGTTGTCAAGAACGCCAATCATAAGGACGATTTTTTACCTATTGATCCGGAATGCAACTGTTACAGCTGTCGCAATTTCAGCCGGGCATACATACGACACCTGTTTAAAGCTGAAGAAATTTTGGGGATGCGGCTTGCCAGTTTGCACAATTTGCATTTTTATTTGGAGCTTACAAGGTCTGCGCGAAAGGCGATTTTAGAGAATCGATACCAAAATTGGAAACAACAGTTCCTTGAGCGATATTTTGCAGACCTGAATTCTCGATAACCGACCATTGCTCGAATAAAGCCAGACAATTATTACCCTTAAAAAATACGGTTAATTCAGGGTTCAATCGTTGGTTTGCTTTGTGATAAGCAATGCGATAAATCTATAATTGTATCAGCTATTCTTATTTGTATAATTTTGCTGATAATGGATATTGTTTAAGTTAAATTAAAAATTAATTCAAGGAGGAACGACGTGGTTTACACAATGATGTTACTGGCAATGGGAGCGCCGGCAGGTGAAGGTGGTGGCGGCGGTTTTGGAATGTTTTTGCCAATTATTCTGATTTTTGCGATCATGTATTTTTTAATTTTCAGACCTCAAGCAAAAAAGCAGAAGCAACAACGGTTGATGGTTGAAGCCTTAAAGAAGGGCGACAAAATTGTAACCATCGGCGGTATGTATGGACAAATCGTCGGTATTAAGGAAAAAGAGGGTACTATTGTCGTAAAGATTGCTGAAAATACCAAAGTAGAATTGGCTCGAACTTCGGTCGCCCGTGTTCTTGAAGGTGAATAGTCATGTCTGATTTGCGAGTGATTAAATATGGCAATCCGATCCTTCGATTAAAGGCGCAAAAGATTGACAAGGTCGATGCTGATATCAGGCGGGTTGTGGATCAGATGGTTGAAATCATGTGGGATGAAGCGGGCATCGGTCTGGCTGCACCTCAGGTTGCCCGGTCGATTCAGTTGTTAGTGGTGGATCATAGTTTGATCGATGAGGATGGCAAACCCACGGCCTATTTGAATCCGGAAATTCTTTCGGCAGAGGGCGAATCAATAATGGAAGAAGGCTGTCTCAGTTTGCCCGATATTCGGGAAGAAGTGAAGCGTCCCGCAGCTATTCGGTTGCGTTACCAGAATATCGATGGTGAGATGTTAGAAAAAAATTTTGACGGACTCACCGCGCGCGTGCTTCAACATGAAATTGACCATCTTGACGGTATTCTGTTCATTGATCGAATTAGCCCGATGAAAAAACAACTGCTCAACAAGGAATTAAAAAGCATCGCAGCAGAAGAGAAAGAAAAAATAGCGAAAATTTCAACTTCTGATATCGAGTTATTGACAGGATTAAGCGATGTGACATAAGCGAATTCAACCAATTATAAAATTTGCGATGAAAATTGTCTTCATGGGAACGCCGGAGTTTGCGGTTCCGAGTTTGACCAGGTTATTAAACAGCAAGCACCAGGTGATTGCTGTGGTGACCGGAACTGACAAGCCCATCGGCAGAGGTCAAAAGATGAAGCCGACGCCGATTAAACAAACTGCCCAATCGTTCGGCATTTCTGTTCTGACGCCCGCCAGTTTATCAGATCCGGACTTTATTGGAGGGTTGCGAGGGTTATCATCGGATTTGTTTGTGGTGGTGGCGTTTCGCATTTTACCGCCGGCAGTTTTTACCATTCCGCCGAAAGGCACCATCAATCTTCATGCCTCGCTGTTGCCAAAATATCGCGGTGCAGCGCCGATACATTGGGCGATTATCAATGGCGAAAAAAAAACCGGGGTTACCACATTTTTTATAGAGGAAAAAGTCGATGCCGGGGAATGGATATTACAACAAAAAGTAGATATCGGAGACCAGGAAAATGCAGGAGAATTGCATGATAAACTGAGTCGGGTGGGCGCTGACGCACTGCTTCAGACAGTGGATTTAATCGAACAAGGTCGTGCTCCCCGGGTCAAACAGGTCGGTGAAGTTACCAAAGCACCCAAACTGTCCCGGGAACTATGCCGGATTAAATGGACTGATGATGCGCAGCGGATTAACAATTTGATCCGGGGGCTGTCGCCATATCCGCAAGCTTTCTCAATTCTGAACGGCGAGGAAATAAAAATTTGTCGCAGCCATGTTGAAATTGACACAGTAACAAAGACCGGTCAGCCAGGAGAGATCCTCGGCGCTATGAAGGACAGGATTCTGGTATGCGCAGCCGACGGAGTGTTGGCGATAACCGAACTTCAACCCGAGAACCGGCGGCGGATGACTGCGGCTGAATATTTGTTGGGTCATCCACTGACTGCTGGTGATCGATTTGAATAGTCAGCGAAAAGAATCAGATCATCTTAAGCAGCGCATTAATTCTGAAAAAAAATCGTGATGAAGTCGCGCCGAATGATTGTTGATATGCTGGGTCAATGGGATACCAGAGATGTTTACGCTGATATTATTTTCAATCATGCAGTGAGCAAACATCATTTATCTGAACGTGATCGGGCGCTGACTCAGGAGATTTTTTTCGGCGTCCTGCGCTGGCGCGGAAAACTGGACTGGATTCTCCAACAGCTCTTTGTGGGAAAGTGGGAAAAGAGTCCGCGCAGCGTTAAAAACATTTTATTTGTCGGACTGTATCAATTGATGTTCCTTGATCGGATTCCAGCCTACGCTGTTATTAATGAAGCGGTAACTGAAGCCAAACAGCGCATTGGTAAATATTGGTCGGGCAAAATTAACGCCATCCTCCGTAACTGGGTAAATGGAAAATCTCGAGTGATCTTTCCCGATTTAGCGGAGTCGCCTGTCGATGCTGTGGCAGTGCAATATTCCCACCCCCGATGGCTGGTTCAACGGTGGATCAAGCGCTGGGGCGTGGAGCAGACTGTTAAGTTGTGTCAGGCAAACAATGAACGCCCCGGTGTTTCGTTACGGGTAAATTGCTTAAAAAAAACGCCGACTGAATTATACAATTTGTTAGCGAACATCGAGGTCGAGATTAAACCGTCAAATGATAATCCACGATTTTTTCAGTCGGACCAAATTTCTGGTTTAGCCGAGTTGGAGGCGTTTCAAAAGGGCTATTTTTCAATTCAGGATGAGAGCGCGGGCCTGCCCTGTCAATTATTAAATCCCCAGCCTGGGGAAGTGGTCGTTGATCTGTGTTCAGCGCCGGGTGGAAAGACAACCTATTTAGCAGAGCTAACTGAGAACCGCTCGACAATAGTCTCAGTCGATAAGAACTATAACCGGTTACTGTTGTTGCGCGAAAATTTGCATCGACTAAAGTTAAATGCAGGACGATTAGTCTGTTGTGACGGGCGACATTTTTCCGCACAGAAAGTAGATAAGGTATTGGTCGATGCGCCCTGTTCCGGCTTGGGTGTGCTATCTAAACGGGCGGATTTGCGCTGGAAACGAAGCGAGTCAACAATAAAACAGCTCGCTGAACTTCAACTGGCGCTATTGGAAAACGCAGCCCGACTACTGCATCCGTGCGGTGTCATTGTTTATAGCACCTGTACGATTGAACCGGATGAAAATGAAAAGATCGTTCAACAATTTTTAGAACGTCACCCTGATTACAATGTTGAATCAGCCAATAAATTTGTGTCAGAAAAATTTGTCAATCAACAGGGATATGTTTATACCTATCCGCATCGTCATCAGATGGATGGCTCTTTTGCTGCAAGACTGAAAAAAAATAACAACCTTCTCAATAACCAGAGCTCAGGTCTAAAAACATGAACAAAGCACAAATGATCAAAATTTTCAGATGGAAGCTCTATCTGGCTGTCGCGGCGATTATTATTGTTTTATTGTTCGATAAACTAATCATGCCGCTTTATACCCGCCACGGACAGGAGATTGAAGTACCGGATTTGACAAGTATGTTTTTTGAAGATGCTCGCGAGCTGCTGAAACAGATGGAACTAAAAATTGTTGAAGAGGAAAAAAAATTTGATAGCAGTAATAAATTTCCGATAGGTTACATCATGGCTCAAAATCCGCCGCCAGCATCAAAAGTAAAAACCGGCAGACGGATTTATGTTATTACCAGCAAGGGTGAACCTGTCATTGAAATGCCACAGTTGGTTCGCCGTTCAGAAAGGAACGCTGTTTTTGAACTGCAAAAGTTAGGATTGATTCTGGGTGAGGTGAATTATGAGCATTCCGAATTTTTCCATGAGGGAGTCATTTCAGAACAGAGCATCCCGCCGGCTACGGAGCTTAAGCCCGGGACCGTCGTTGATATTACCGTCAGTCTGGGACAGTTTCCCGATAAATTCATTGTTCCGGACGTGGTGGGGCGCAGCTTGCGCGACGCGCGACGAATTATTTTTCAATCCGGGTTGACCTTGGGGGAGGTTAGCTTTCAGACGGAGGATGATCTGTTGCCAGAAACAGTGATTCATCAATTTCCGGAGGCAAATTTGGAAGTGACGCAAGGAGATACGGTTAAACTTTTAGTGAGTACGTTTGGAGATAAAGCAAAGGATCTGATTGAATGATAAAAATCGCCCCCTCAATTCTTGCCGCCGACATTTCCCAGCTCGAAGGGCAGCTAACATCGGCTCTCGATGCAGGAATTGATTGGCTGCACGTTGATATCATGGACGGGCATTTTGTCCCCAACATGACCTTCGGTCCTGGGTTTGTAAAAACCGTTAAACAAATGACAGGAGCGTTTCTTGATGTACACTTGATGGTTGAAGAGCCGGATTTTTGGATTCCCCGATTTCGAGATGCCGGCGCTGATTTGCTGACCGTTCACGTGGAGTCCGGTCCGCATTTGCACCGATCGATTCAACTGGTGAAATCATTGGGCGCCAAAGCCGGGGTGACGCTCAATCCTGCCACACCGGCTTGCAGCATTGAGCCGATTATTACCGAAGTAGAGCTGGTTTTGGTGATGACGGTTAATCCGGGTTTTGGCGGGCAAACTTTTATTGAATCTTGTTTAAAAAAGATTGCCCAGATTCGTCAGATGATCAATCAGGCAGGAGTGAATGTCTACTTGGAGGTCGATGGTGGCATAGCTGAGGATAACGCCAGGCGCGTTCTCGATGCTGGCGCTGATGTGTTGGTGGCGGGAACCGCGATCTTTCAACAGGGGGACATTCCTGACGCCATTGCTCGATTGGAAAAAGTGATAGCAGAATTTTTAGCCCAACAAGATCGCCTCACAATTTGATGGATTGTTGATGCCATCGTTAAAAAAGGAATTTAATTATTCAGCTATCGAATCCCTGGAATTTGGTGAAGTGGTTCATTGATTCTTCAAAATAAAGCGATAGTATCAATTCAGGTCTAAGAACATAGCTTCGCGAATAAATTAATGAAAAGCAATCACAGATTTCGCTGATTTCACAGATGATTTCACAGATTAAAATCTTTGTCATCTGAGAAAGCTGCGGTACTTTTTTTCTGCGACAACTTCGAAATTCTGATACAAAAAATTAATCCTTGACAAAGTGGTTTGTATTTTCTATATTTATAGCGTAAAATCATTCGCAGAGATAACAGTAGGTTATGTTTGTTCAGCAGGAGGTCGGATTATCCATGAGACGCGGTGTTGTGAAGTGGTTCGATGAAGCCAAAGGATATGGATATATTGAAAGCGACACAGGTGAATCAGTATTTGTTCATTTTTCGAATATTGCTCAGCAAAAGGGCTTTAAAACATTGGTACCCGGAGCAAAAGTTGAATTCGAGGCGATTTCCGGTGAGAAAGGAATGAATGCAATTTATGTCAAAGTCATGTCGTAACAAAATCGCTTCAGTTATCGTGCAAAACACCTTTGCTTGTGGGCAGTAGCTGCATAATAATTATTTTTTCTTTTTTTAGGAAAACTCTAATTTACCAGCTAACAAATACATAGCGTGTTAGCAATTGCAAAATCATTGTTTCAGAAATCGAGAATTTGGTTTTCGTTTTTTTAATTATTCTGACATTAATTATTCTGCCTTTTTAATAATACATTTAAAATCAGGCAAGCGCTGTTGAATAGTTGCGATGTTTTTAATAAGATTTTTGAATTTTAGGGAAATTATGAAAAATATCTTTTCCGAAAAAGACATCATAAAAATTGCCAGAGTGCTGGATTGCGACTGGAAGAATAAAGGAAATAATTATCGGCTGAGCCTGGTGAATGAGAATCAAACCAGGAGGCTATCTCTGGAAATTTATCCACATCTTCAGATCGGAGATAAACATGGCAGCGTTATTTCTGTTTTAACTGAAAATACCCATTTGCAGCTCCAATTTTGTGCAGGGTTTATTATCAGTGAACTAAATCAAGAAGTCACTTTTTACAGTCAGAATAAAGACAAGGTTTGTGGGTTGATCGTTGAGCGTGGAGCAGGTTGTTCCATGTATGCGAATGTGGATCGTTCCGTGCTATCCGGCGATTTTTCGAACATGGGCCCCGAAGTGATGCTGAGTGGAATTGCCCTTTCCCTGACCGAACAATTCATTAATCCTGAAAAATAATCGCCTGTTTTCATCGACAAGCAATTTCCGAACTCATCATTTCAGATCCTCCCACAATTACCGATCACATACAATCCGAAATTCAAATTTGAATCGATTAAAATGGATAAATTCGTTGATGATTTTATAAACTACTTAATGGTTGAGCGCAACCTTGCGGAAAATACCATTGAAGCTTACGCCGCAGATTTGCGCAAGTATGCCGATTTTTTAATTGAAAGAAATATCCCGGAACCCGCGCAAATTGAGTTGAAGGATATCGTGGCTTTTTTAACAGGTTTATCAAAGCAGGGATTGTCGTCGCTGACCGTGGCGCGGAACCTTTCAGCGTTGCGCATGTTCCATCGGTTTTTATTGAGTGAGGGAGTTACCGAGTCTAATCCGGCGGAAAATATTGATTCGCCCAAACTGGCGCATAAACTGCCGATCGCCATTGACCAATTTGAAATGGAAAATTTAATCAACCAACCTGACGTGTCAACCGAGCTGGGAATACGAGATCGGGCGATGTTGGAGCTGGCCTATGCCACCGGCGTCCGGGTATCCGAGCTGCTGACGATGCAATTGGTTGATCTGATATTTAATGAACAATTAATCCGGGTTGTCGGTAAAGGATCAAAGCAACGTTTGATCCCGGTGGGTGAACGAGCGATTGAATGGGTCGAGATCTATCTGGCAGAAGGTCGCCCCCTGTTACAGAAGACGTTGGTGAATGAGAATGCACTATTTTTAAATCGGCGCGGACGACGGCTCAGCCGGATGGGATTTTGGAAAATACTGCAAAAATACGCAGTGGCTGCAAATTTGAGCAAGCCGATTTCGCCGCATACACTGCGCCATTCGTTTGCCACCCATCTGATTGAAGGCGGTGCGGATTTACGCGCAGTCCAGGAGATGTTGGGGCATGTAAATATTTCAACCACCCAGATTTATACCCATCTTGATCGCGAATATCTGAAGGAAATTCATCGAAGCTTTCATCCACGTGAAAAAGAATATTTTAAAAATAAACCTAAGCCAGACAAGCTGGAATTAAAAATTTAAAATTAAAAATGAAACTAATTCTGTAATGCTATCACCAAAAAGTTTGCCCGAAAAAACAGCCTTTGTAAGGCGTTGAAAAGATATAACATGCAATGGGTATTAAAAAATATCTTGCCAAAAAAATACACAATTTAACTTGTCAGGTACTAAAGGATGTGAATTAAACAACTGTCCCATTTAAGAATGATAGTTGCTCATAGAAAGGCAAGAGTGCGTTATCAAATAAGTAACTTAATTATTTCACAGTCCTAAATTAACCAAACAAACGGAGATGATAAATTGAGAAGTGCAATCAATTACGATATTCTTTCAGAGAACAGAATCCGGTCTGCTCTCAAAACCGATTCTATGGCTCAAAATATTCATGCGTTCTGGAGCGTCGGCTCCACCAATGAATTTGCTCTTCGTATGGCCCAATTGGGTGACCCTGAGGGGACGCTGGTCATTGCTGAAAAGCAAGAACACGGCCGGGGGCGGATGTTGCGAAGCTGGGATTCGCCTTTAGCCAAAGGATTGTGGTTTTCGGTAATTTTGCGACCGCAATTATCATCTTCCCAAGCCGGGTTGTTGCCCTATATTGCCGGAGTTTCAGTTGCAGAGGCTGTCGAAGCTCAGCTGGGATTGCATCCTGATCTGAAATGGCCCAATGACCTGCTAGTTGGCGGGAAGAAATTTTGCGGCATTCTTTCTGAAGTTGAATTTGAAAATGGTAAAATTAAATTTATTGTACTGGGAATTGGCGTCAATGTCAACCATCTCGCTGGTGATTTTAGCAGACAGATCAGAGATGGTGCAACTTCTTTGCGGCTTGCCGCGGAGACACGGATCGACCGGGCAGATTTGCTGGCAGCAATTTTATCAAAACTGGAACAGAATTATGAGCGCGTGAAAACTGAAGGATTTGATGACCTGTTACACAGATGGAAAACGCGCTGTTCTAATTTTAAGAAAAATGTGGCGCTCAAACAGGATCAAACCACCATTGAAGGTACATTCGTCGATATTGATCATGAAGGATGTCTCCTTTTAAAAACTGGTTCCGGTGAAACGAAAAAGATTTCCGCCGGGGATGTAATCTTTGAATCGGGAAGGGGAAAATAATCATGCTATTAATGGCGGTGGACATCGGTAATACCAATGTGGTGGTCGGGCTTTTTGACCAGGATCAGATTGTGGCGCGCTGGCGCCTTTCCAGCAAAGCCGCCAGAACCGAAGATGAATATTGGATATTGTTGAATTCATTGTTTCGCAACAACGAGATTGACATTGGCAAGGTTCGGGGCGCGATCATTTCCTCAGTGGTTCCGGACCTTACCTTACCGTTTGTTCGCATTGCAGAAAATTTTTTAAAGGTTGAACCCGTGCTGGTTGAACCCGAGCTTAATTTGCGATTGCAGCTCAAAGTCGACAATCCGAAATCGGTTGGCGCCGACCGGATTTGTAACTGCGTCGCCGGATTTCAAAAGTACGGCGGTCCGCTGGTGATACTGGATTTTGGCACCGCCACCACGTTCGATGTGGTAACTGAAAAATTTGAGTTTATCGGCGGGATTATTGCGCCGGGGATTGAAATGACTGCCGCAATCCTGCATCAATTCGCTGCCAAACTGCCCAAAGTCGAACTGAAATTCCCCAGAACGGTTATCGGCAGCAATACTGAAACCAACATTCAATCGGGGTTGATGTTTGGGATGGTGGATTTGATAAATGGACTATTAAATCGAATTGAAAAACAATTAAAAAAGGAGATAAAAGTTATCGCCACCGGAGGATTAGCTATAATTATTGTACCCCAACTTGATCGGAAGATTGTGATTGAGCCTGATTTGACGCTGTTTGGATTGAAACTAATTTATGATTCTATTGACTGATTCAGCAATTTGTTAGTTCTCAAACTAAATTACAAAGACATTCTAAAATTCTGTAAAACTATTGCCACCCACCTAATCTAACAAAAAGAAAGCAATCCTTCTTTTCTGAATGCTTTGGATCAAAATATAAAGATCGCATTAAAAAAAAGACCTCTTGATACAAAAAAATCCGGTTTCAGAGATTCAATAACTACACCAAAAATTAGCACTTGACATCTTAATAAAAATTAATTATCTTTACTTGTATTTAAGTTTTGAAACCCAAAAGCAAACAATTTGCTTTCAGGTGTTGTGTTCTGTTTTTTGAATTGGAAAGAAAACTTTTTCGCTGCAGACAACGTTAAAGGGAAGACAGTTTTCAGTGCTGCTAAATCGTGATGATGATTACATTTATTTAGAAGACATCAGGACAATGTTGGCTCGTGTTGCTTTTATTTATTAAGCGGAAAAGTTCCAAACTCAAGATGCGTTCAGTAGATGAAGGCTGTCAACTTCAACACCGATTGCAGCAACGGTGCATCACCGGCGTCGCTATCTGCGTATCGAGAGGTTTGGCGGTTAAATGCACTGACAAAATAAAAGTCCTGGAGGAATGACAGCAATAATCCCAAATTTGTGAAATCAAAAGATTTCCAGATATTAAGTGATAAAATTTATGAAAACGATCAAGAGGGAGGTCAAATGAGGACAGGATTGATTCGCATCATGGCAATTGTTGTTTTGACAATCGTCGCTGCCTGCTCTCCTGAATTCATTGATCAGCCAGATCGATTAGCCATTAGTGCGGATACGAATGTTCGTTCGGGTCCTGGGATGGATTACAAAATTATTGGCACATTAAAAGCCGGGACGCGAATATTACTGTTAGCTTCTCAAAACGACTGGCACCGGGTGGAAATGCCGGATGGGCGAACTGGCTGGATATTTCACGGTGTAGCGCGATTAGTTGGATCTGAAAAGGTGGTTATCATGCGCGATACCCGGGTGAGGCGTGGTCCGGGTGATGAATTCAGCGCGTTCGCTATCGTCAAGAAAGGGAAACAGCTCGATTCCCGCGGCGAGCGAGGCAACTGGTATTTAGTTGATCTGGTACCCGGAAAAAGCGGCTGGATAAAGAAAAGCGACGCTGAAAAAAGTTCGCACCGTAATCTAACGGTTACCATGTCTGCAAAAGTCCATCAATCGCCCGACATACGCTCGAAAGTGATGATTAATGTCAATCCCGGTTCAGAATTAGTTTATCTCGGAAAACAGGGCGAGTTTTATCAAATTCGTCTCTCTGGTGGGGATACCGGCTGGCTGCATGAGTCCGCTGTTAAGCCAATTCAAGAGCGTACCATTAGGGTCAAGGAAAAAACCTATGTCAGGCGCGGTGCAAACGTGGGTTATGGTGTGTCGGATACCGTGGATGTGGGGATGCGCTTAACGCTGTTGGCTGAAAAGGATAACTGGTACGAGGTGCGTACACCAACCGGAACCAAAGGCTGGATCTACAAAGATTTTGTGACCACAATAATGTCCAAAGGAGAGCTGGTTGCTGAAGAACGACCGGTCTTTCTGATGACAAATCAGGATTGCAACGTTCGGCAGGGCTGGGGAACCAACTGGCAGCGAATCGATCGCCTGAAAAAAGGAACGCTGGTGATGAAAATCGGGCAAAAAGACGATTGGCTTCGGGTTAAAATGCCAAATGAGAAGATAGGATGGATTCGGCAGGATCTGCTGGATTTTGATGTGACCGTACTAATCACCTTGTTGGAATGCAATATTCGGATGGGCTATGGTACCAATTTTATGATTAAAACTCGAGTACCCGGCTATACGCCGTTGGTGCGAATTTCTGAACAACAAGGCTGGACCCGCGTTTATCTAACCGATAGTGAAATCGGCTGGATTCGAAATGATTTGTTCGCTCCGTTAGACAGCTTATTGTTTGCCAATCAGGATTGCAATGTTCGCAAAGGTCCCAGCACCCAACATGCCCGCATTAAGCGAATTGATTATGGCACGCCGGTGTACTATTTGGGCAAGGAAAAAAATTGGTACAAAATCCGATTGGTCGATAACCGCGAAATCGGTTACATCCGTGACGATCTGCTGAATCAGACCGGAAATGAATTTGTTGCCAACGACCGGATCAATGTTTACAAAGGGGCATCGACTGATTATGCCGTCATTGGTACGCTGCCGGTGCGGACAAGATTAAAAAAAATGGAACAAAATGAAAACTTTTTCCGGGTTCAATTGGACGATGGGAGAGATGGCTGGGTCGAAAAAGATAAGGTTTCCTACTCCTTTTATCCGGCGCCAAATTATCGGTTGTCAACTGGGACGGGATCGACATTTGCCGGACAAACAGCGGTGACATCAATTGCGTCAGCGACGCCAGCTGTTGTTAGTTCGGGCGACGGTTATGATTCTCAGCAAACCAGCGCAATGAAAGACTTGAGCCAAAAGGATGTAACCAAGGTAGCGATAAATCTGAGAACGCAACCCGATACTTCATCCTCTATTATTACGAATATTCCGCCGGGAAATACCCTGTACCAGATTAAGCAATCCGGTGAATGGTGGGAAGTGATGACCGTTGACGGTACTTATGGCTGGGTTCATCAAATGGCGTTTGGTACTCCGGCGACAAAGACGCTCTACGCCGCCACAGCGGCTAATGTCCGTTATGGACCCAGCACTAATTATCGCATTGTCGCTACTGTTCGGAAAGGGGAGATGCTGACCCGTTTGGATAAACGGGATAATTGGTATAATGTCCGCCTTCCGGATAATTCAACCGGTTGGATTCGTCAGGACCTGGTTGATGAATATCGAATCGCGCCGACAATCGATCATAGCATTGTCCCGGAACCAGCTTATAGCACTGCGATTACCGTTGCAGAAACCAAATTGTACGATGGACCGTCATACTCCTACCCGATACGGAGAAATATTCATATCAATACGATTGTGACAATCATCGGGAGATACCAGAAGTGGAGTCAGGTGGAGTTGAATGACGGAACAACCGGCTGGATTGCCAACGACGATATTCGGGAAAAATTTCATTCCAAGCTGATTGCAGTGAATGACGCCGATGTCCGGGCAAACGCCGCCACCCAGTCAGAGGTGGTTGATCGGGTTAAAAAAGGTGAGTTCTTTCGTCCGTTTGAGGAGAAAAACGGCTGGTTTCGTATCATTCACCATGAAAAGACCGGATGGATATCTTCCAGAGATGTTCTCAAGCTAAAATACCCGCCGGTTTATGTCAACACTGAAGAGGTAAACATCCGGCGTCTTCCGGATATCAATTCAAAAAAAATTGGAATTGAGAAAGAAGGCGCCAAACTGATTCCCACTGACGATCATGAGCGCTGGTTGTTTGTCCGTTTACCCAGAGGTGACAGGGGCTGGATTCATAAGGATTTGGTCAATCGGCAAAAATATCCATGGATTAAAATCGTCCGCGATGCTGAAGTTTATCAGAAGCCGACCGCCGGCAGTATTTTACGGGGAAGGGTGACTCGCGGTGAAAAATATCTCGCCCTGGATAAAAATGACAATTGGTATAAAATGGCATTGCGTAGCGGAGATATCGCCTGGATTTACGCCGGGTTTGTTGAAGAAGAAGTTTTAGGTACCCAGCTTTTACGAGATGATTCCAATCTTCGAATGGGACCGGGACAAGATTATGAAATTGTAAGCCAGGTAAAAAAAGGGCAGCAAGTCAAATGGTTGGCAAAAGAGGGTAACTGGTGGCAGATACAGATTAATGGTAATTTAACCGGCTGGATCCGCGCCGAAGAAGCTAAAGAGCTGCCAATGAAAGAACTAACAGCCAACAGAAACGATGTCGCGTATAAACTACCCGGAACTAATCATCCATCGGTGGGTAGAGTTGTTAAAAACCAAAAATTTACACCCCTTGAAAAACAGGGCAGTTGGTATAAAGTTCAGCTTGCAAACGGCGTCATCGGCTGGGTGCATAGCGATGTCTTTGACGCGCCGAAATCCAGATTGGTATTCACACTCGATGTTGCGACGCTTTATAAAAGTCCCAGTACATCTTCTTCAGTAGTTCAAAAAATTGAACCGGCAACAGACCTCTACATCCTGGGCAGCGAGGGCAATTGGTATTATGTGGAAACAAAAAATGAGCGATTACGCGGCTATCTGAGAAAAGAGTTGGTTTTTGAATAACGAGCTTATTAAGTTTTGTTTTAACCGACAGCGGCGATAATCATAACTGCAACTGGATAATAAAACATTTATTCAAATTAATGTGAAGGAGGTACCACATGAAAAATCTTAAAATCCGAATGGAATGGGTTGTCATCTTTTCACTGGTGTTTATCCTGACCGTTTCTTTTTGCAGCAAAGACGAGGAATTGGTAGAGGTCAAAGAATCACTGGCGCCGGTCGAAACTGTCAAACCTGCTCCAAAACCAATCCAACAAGCAGAAGAAAATCTTCAGCAAAAATTCGACGAAGTATTGGCTTCGTTACAGGAAAGAGAGAAGGAACTCAAATTAAAACAGGAAAAGCTGGACGAGAAATTTGCCAGGATCGAGGAAAAGCAACAGCGAATTGAAGAAATGGAAAATAAATTGAAATCATTCCAATTGGTTTCCATTCTGGTGTTAATCATAGGGCTGGCTGCTATTATATTGGGCGTGGTGATGCTCGTTAAAAACAAGAGTAATACACCGCCGAGTGCGCCGGTTGAAAAAAAAGAAGATAAAAAGGCAAATAAAGAAAAAAAAGCACCAGCGAAATCAAAACCAGCAGCGAGCCAGGATTTAAAAAAAGAGAAAAATAAGTAATTGCTGGGGAACAGAAAATAACGTTTAACCGAATGTTAAACCCTTCGTTGTGAGCATTTGCCAAAGCGGAGGGTTTAGTACATTTAATAAGCGTTGAAAATTAGTCCGAATTATTAACCGATGTTGAGTTTTATCATCTTTGATGATAAGGTTGGCGCATCGCTTCAATTGTGAAAAATATTTTCAAGTTATTTGCTTTAGCTGTTGCTGTGTTTTAATTGGCAATATTTGCTAACTTTAAAATTACCAACCGTTCAAAAACACAACCATGTTCCGAGAACGATTACAGCCAAACGAAAAAAATCTGTCGGATATGAGCCGTCAGGAATTCAGTTTACATTCCCGGCTTCATTACCGTCGTGATAATCATGATTTTGTCACTTTTTTGATTAAGGATTTGGATGTTCCCTATTCCGCCCGAATTCTCGAAATTGGTTGCCGCGCCGGTTGGCTGAGTTTGGAAATTGCGCGTCGATTGCCCGAGGCAATGGTGGTGGCGGTTGACAGCGACGGTGAAATGATTCAAATTGCAGAAATTAACCGGAGCATTGAGAAAGTTGAAAATGTCGAATTTAGCATCCAAAATCCGAATGATTTGACTCAGCTTGAGAGCTCGTCGTTTGATGTTGTGGTTTCTTCAAGAATTTTGCATCTGCTAAATCAGCCCATTCAATTTTTTAATGAAGTAAAAAGGATTCTTTCGGCTCAAGGCAAATATGCCATTACTGACGTCCGTCGCGACCTGAACTTGATCGCTAAAGCTGCAATCTGGTTTGCCGGCCGCGGCATGGCAACGGAATTTCGTGAATACTGGAAAAATGATTTCTATTCCGCTTACAGCTTTCGGGAAGTTGTAAAAATATTAATTGGAACAAATCTAAAAGACTGGAAGGTGCAAACCAGTTTGTTTGATTTTTTAATACATAATTGATCCACATCGAATCAAATTTTGCAGCGCTATCGCATGGTTATTAAAAATCTTAAATTGACAAATTATCGTCGCTTTCGTCATCTGGAGCTTGAGTTTCCGGAAAACATTATCGGAATTCTTGGCAGCAATGGGGCCGGAAAGACCACGATTGTGGAAGCTATCGGCTGGTGTCTTTATGGGAATCGAATCCGGCGGACCGACAAGCTGGATATTCGTTCACAATTTGCCGCTGCGACCGAAGCCAGTGAAGTGGAGCTGATTTTTTCCTGCGGCGGAAATGATTATCGGCTGCTAAGAAAACTGAAAGGGAAAAACGCGGCAGTGGAAGCGGCGATTTACATGAATGCAAACACTGAACCGGAGGCAGTGCAGGAGCGTGGCGTTAACGAGTTTATTGAATCGCTGTTGAATCTGGATTACCGTTCTTTTTTCGTCTCGGTGTTTGCGCGTCAAAAGGATTTGGCCGCGTTATCCATGTTTCAACCGGAGGAGAGACGAAAAAGCATTGCCCGATTGATCAATATTGACGCTATTGACCGCAGCCGGGTCGATGTCCGGGTTGATCGAAAAGGCAAATTAGACACGCAAAGCGGAATTAAAACCAGCATTCGCGACGATAAAGAATTGAAAGCCAATAAAAAAGAATTGGCAGCAGAGCTTGAGATTTCTCAACAGCGGCTGAAGGTTTTAGAGCAAAAGTTAGCAGATTGTGATACCAAATTTAAAGCGACAAAAGCCGAATATGAAAAACTGAGTGAAACTCGTGATCAGTACCATCAAATATTGGCGCGAATTGAGAAGTGGACTACTTTAAAAGCGGAAACTGAACAGCGAAAAACGAAACAGTTGGAACAAATTAAAAATATTGAACAAGCTCAGCAGCAAGAGCAACAGTTAAAACTCATGTTGAAGAATTATCAAGAAATCCAGCGTGAAAAGGATCGGCTGGATAAAGCGAGCGGTAAGTATTTTCAACTTCAGGCGTTTCAAGCAGAACAAAAACGGCTGTTTTCATTAGTAACCAAAGAACAGGTTTTGGTAACAAAGTTAACCGAAGAGTTGAAGGGATTTGAAAGCTTTGATAAAAAATTAAGCGAGTTAGATCAACTAATTAATCAGATGCAACAACAGCGGGAGACTGTCCGGCGGGAGCTGTCGCAAAATGAAGGGCTGATTGTCAATATCACTGCTAAAGGTAAAGAAACGCGGCAAAAAAATGATAAAATTGAAAAACTGGGACCGGATAGCCCTTGTCCGGTGTGTACCAGGCCTCTTAAGGAGCATTACCAAACAGTGCACGCTAATTTCCAAAACGAGCTGGCAACGTTGCGCAAGCAGTATTCGCAATATGAGAAAACTGACCATGAGCTCAAAGAAAAAATTCAGCATCTGGATAACCAATTGCTGAACGCGCAAAAGGATCGTGATGCTGTGTTGCAGGCATTGGAACAACGCAATGCGCGAGAAAAACAATTAAAACAACACAGAGACACACTCGAGGAGTTAAACCAAAATCTCGAAACAGTCAATAAAAACATTAGCAATATTGGTGATGTCGTTTACAACGAAAAACAACACAAAGAAGTGCAGAAAAACTATAAAGAGCTCAGCGCAGTGAGAGATCGTTTGCTCAAGATCGAGGAGAATGTCAGTCGGTTACCCGATGAGAAACAGGAGCTTGAGCAATTGGAAAAAGCGCTGACAGACCAGACAACAGAAATTGAGCGCGAACAGCAGCAGCTTAAAAGCTTGACTTTCAATGAAGAGAATTACAGCGAACTAAGAAAAAATATGGAAATCTTCCAGCAGCAATTGGAATCAGCGAAAGATGAGAATCATGCAGAAAACCAGAAAGAACTTTCCATTCAAAAAGACCTGGAACGGATCGAGCAAGAGATTAAAACCAATCAAGCCCTAAAAAAGCAAATCAATCAGCTTAAGCAGGAAATTGTTTATTTGGATGCATTGGATTATCATCTGGGGCTTTTTCGGCAGGAATTATCCGGGAGAATCAGGCCGCTGATCGCTGCCCGGGCTTCTGAGCTGCTGCATCTGACGACTCAAGGGCGCTATACGATTTTAGAGTTGGACGAAGATTACAACATTTATCTGTTCGACCAAACCGATAAATTTCCGTTGATTCGATTTTCCGGCGGAGAACAGGACCTGGCGAACCTTTGTCTGCGAATCGCCGTCAGTCAGGTCGTAGCGGAGCGCGCCGGCAGGTCGCAGATCAACTTCATTGTGCTCGATGAAATTTTCGGCTCACAGGATGAGCAGCGAAAAGAGCTGATCATGACGGCTTTGCAGCGCTTATTTTCTCAATTTCGGCAAATTTTCATCATTACCCATGTGGAGAGCATAAAGGATGGGTTGCCGGTGATTGTTTTGGTGGAACCAATATCGGATATGGAAAGCCGAGCCACCATGATTTGACATTGGGATTTTAATATCAACATGAAAAATAAAATTTTTATTTGATATGACAGATGAAAATGATAAATTAATATCTCCTGACGAAAACGAGGACCTGCCGGAATATTTTGTCGTGACTGACGAATTGGATTTACACGGTTTTTTTCCAGAGCAGGCACCGGAGATACTGGAAGAATTTGTTCGAAATGCTATCGAATTACAAATCCCAACCGTTCGCATCATCCATGGCAAGGGAAAAAGCAAAATGAAATGGATCGTTCATCAATTTCTCAAGGATCATTCGCAGGTGCTAAATTTCAGAGACTCCCGTCCTGAATCCGGTGGTTGGGGATCGACAGTGGTTGAGTTGGATTTGGAAAAAACGAATTGACTCGATTGATTCGATGCGAATCCGAATGTGAGATCGAACAGTTACGATTGGCTGCATTTTTCGTTGGCTGTTAATTTACAAAATCGAAGCAGCCACTTGGTGAATAAATACTGTAAAATTCATTTTGCTGTGACGCTTCACATCAAATGAATCATTATTTTTAAACCCTGGTATCTTATCGATCATCATATCAGCAAGTTAAGCCAGATCGGGTGGATTGAGTTGGATTGCGATAATCAATACTTTTAAAGCTTGTTCAGTATTATCTCACTCATAGGTGGAGACTTTGACTGATGCCATCGCTTTATTTGTAACAATATTAGCAATAGAGGCGGCTCTATTTAAAAATCTTATCATCTCTCAAATAATCAGATCATCAAGCGATGGCATCAGTATTCCAACAGTAACTAAAGTGATACTTTGTTCAATTATAAATTTTAATCATCAATCTTAAATGGAGAAAAGAAATGAAAAAAACAATCATCATGATTGGATTGCTGTCGCTGCTGGCAGCGATTCCGCCGCTGCTGTTCGCCATTGGTGGAAAGATCAGCGGTTTTATCGACTATCAGGGTGAAAAAACAGGACCGGTGATCATCGCAATACTGGCGATTCCGCCGGACTTTGATCAGCCGCTGCGACTGGATACGCTGGCTTCCGCCGGTAGTTACGAGATTAGCGATTTGGCGGATGGGACATATTTCATCGGCGCGTTTCTGGATGCGAACGGCAATGGTTTTCCGGGGATGGATGAACCGATGGGCATTTTTCCGGCGCCGATAACGGTTGTGGATTCTGCGGAAATTTACGGCATCGATTTTGAAATCAAACAGCTCCCCACCGGAACCGGAACGATTAGCGGCAATGTCAGTTATACCGGCGTTCAAACCGGCGAAGTTCATATTTATGCCCTTGGATTGACCCGGACCCCTTTTACATCGACTCACTTCACCTGGGGAGAAGCCGACAGCTATATCCTGGAAGGGTTGTTCGGCGGCGATTACATCGTTGTCGCTTATATGGATGTGAACCAAAATCAATTGCCCGACCCGGGCGAACCGATGGGCGCTTTTAACAAAAGCGTTAAGCTGGAGGATGGTGGCAGTTTCGAAAACGGTGACATCATCCTTTTTGAGCCTGATATGTACACCGGCTCGATCTCCGGAAACGTCTATTACGACGGTCCCAAAGCTGGCGACATTCATGTGATTAGCGGCGGACTTTCGCTGACGCCGATTCAGGATGTCCTGGCTGACGATCAGACCGGCAGTTACCAAATTCCTCATCTTGCTGCCGGATCCTATTATTTGTTCGCTTATGTCGATGCGGATAGCAACGGCAGCTTCAGTCTTGGCGAGCCGTTTTCCGAAACCTATCTCGAAAAGGTTGAGGTCAGTTGGGGTGAAGAAACCTCAGGCATGGATTTGTATCTGACTGATGTCGGTTCCGGCGCCATCACCGGAGAAATTAGCTATTATGGGACGAAACAAGGGCTAATTTTAGCGGCGGCTGCCGGTCTGGCAGCGACACCGATCATGCCGCAGGCTGTCCCCAAGTTTGGACCGGGTCCCTATCCCTACATGATTCCCGGATTGGCGCCGGGTATTTATACGGTACTGGGATTAATTCCCGATTTTGGCCAGGGACTTCCTTCTGAATTTGATGAGATCATCCAATTGGTGATGGATAGCCCGTTCGGTTTTTATCTGGGTGATTTCGTCTATGTGGACCGGGACACAGTGAATGATATTAATTTTACCCTGGAAGATAGTTCAACCAGCTCCATCGCCGGAACCATCCTTTCGCCTCATGGACTGAATGGCGAAGTGTTCGTCTTTTGTCTCGGTATTTCCAGAACGCCGTTTATGAAATTATCCATTGCAGGATCGGGTGATTATCAAATCTCAGGCTTGGCATCGGGCAAATATATTGTCGCTGCGTTTATGGATGTCAATGGGGATAGTACCTTCAGCATCCATGAACCCATGGGTTTTACCCAGAAATTGATCACAGTCTATAGCAATAGCACCACTGAAAAAGTGAATTTAAATTTGGGATTACCCACCACGGTGGCTGCTGCAGACCGACCTGATTTACCGGCTGATTTTGCTCTGTTGCCCAATTATCCAAATCCGTTCAATCCGGAAACCAGGTTGCGCTTTCAACTGCCCGAAGCTTCGCATGTCCGGTTGAAAATATTTAACGTTCGCGGAGAGGAAGTCGCGGCGCTTCTTGATCAGGAGGTTCAAGCCGGTTACCATCAGATAATATGGAACGCACAATCAGCAGTTGGCAATTTGAGCAGTGGCGTCTATTTCTGCCGAATTGAGAGCCGCAATTTCACTCAGAGCCGGAAAATGATGTTCATCCGATAACCATCTGAATTTGCATTTGAAAATCAAAACCCTCCCGAAAACTGATTTTTGGGAGGGTTTTGATTTATCACCAACAGAGCGGTGTCAATTTTTTTTCGAGAAGCAACCACCTCTCGTGCTGATCGCCCTGAATGATTCATTATTTTCTGTAGTCCGTCCATTTGATCCCCAATTTTCGCATCCGCGCCCTGAGGGTGTGCGGATTAATTTTCAGCAGCTCGGCAGCGCCTCGGTTTCCTTCAATACGACCGGTGGTCAGCGCTAAAGCCTGGCTGATATGTTTTTTTACCGCGTCATCCAGAGATGATATTTTTCCGGAAAAATTTTGTTGTGAGCCATTGGTACTAATTGAGTTTTGGTGTTGTTCATAGCTTTCGTTCCATCCCAATGACTTTTTTATTTCGAGGCGTTTTCCATTTCCGAGTAAAGCGGCGCGATCGATGACTGCTCCCAATTCTCGAATATTACCGGGCCAGGAATAAGCCGCCAATATTTTAAGATCATCGTCAGTTGGTAGCAATGTGGGGAGCCCGAAACGAATGGCGGAACGACGGGCAAAATGTTCAGCCAGCTCTTTCAAATCTTCAATTCGATCGCGCAACGGCGGTAAAAAAACAGGAAATGTAGCGATACGGTACCATAAATCTTCACGAAATTTGCCCTTTGCCACCATGGTTGCCAAATCACGATGAGTCGCTAATACGATCCTGACATCTACTTTGATGGGATGTTTTCCGCCGACTCGCTCCAGCCAGCCGTCCTGAAGGATGCGCAGAAAACGCACCTGCGCTGGCAGCGGAAGTTCTGCGACTTCATCCAACAACAACGTACCACCATCAGCCCGCTCAAACCAGCCTTTACGGGATTCCACAGCGCCGGTAAAGGCGCCGCGTTCGTGTCCGAAAAGTTGGGAGTCAATTAATTCGGGTGGTATCGCACCGCAATTGACCCGAATAAACGGACCGGCTGCGCGCGTTGAACTGTTGTGGATGGCGCGGGCGATGACCTCTTTGCCGGTACCGGTCTCGCCAAAAATAATCACCGGAACATCCGATCTCGCCACCAGCCTAACTCGTTCCATGACTTTTGCCAAACCTTTTTCAGCGCCGACAATAGTGTCGTCGATTTTGTTACGACTCAATTTCGTGAGCAATGTCTTTTTATCCGCTTCAGCGGCTTCCCGCAACCGGACTATTTCACGGACATGGCAGTCGTTTTCAATAGCAAGTGAAATTGGTTCGATCAAAATTTTCGCTATCTCTCTATGACGGAGGGTGAATTTTGCTTTTGAACGAGCTAAAAAAATAAGAAAGGGAAAAAGTTCGGATTGCTGTTTTAACGGGCATAGTAAAACCTCCGTCTGCTTCCAGATATTTTCCGTAAGAATAATATCGAACAGATCGCTTGCTAAATTACTTCGATCACGATGCAAAATTTGACCTTTTTGACACCAGACAATCAGTCGATCAGCATCGTTTTGAGTACATTTTTTTGAATAATAGATGGATTGTACGGTTGACTCATGGAAGCCGGCGGCAATTGTTGTAATCTGTAAATTGCTTCTGTTTAGGCTACGAATGAGTATTTGTGAAACTGGCAGCAGTTGTTGAACTATTTTTGAAATATTCGGCATTGATTCGGTGATTTTAATGTGACGACACGCTTCTCGAAAAACGTCCAATAATATTCTGTTGTATTTTCCCATATTACACCGTGTTATTTGATAGTCCGTTATATATGCTGGAATTAAACTTTTAAATAATACGGATATTTTACTTCAATCGCAAGTAAAAATTTTAAGCGTATTGTTTTTATATGAGTTAAAAGACTAACACGAGATTGGCACGCTGATTGAACAATCAATCTGAAAGTAGTCAAAATCATCATGAAACGGGAGGACACTATGAAACAAGCCTTGGTATTTTTTTTGATATTATCGATCGGATTATTGTTGATGAGTTGTGGAAAACATGAGACGCAACACGGCATCACTTTGACGCTGGGCGCTTACACGGTTCCCAAGGAGGTTTATCAAAAAGAGATCATTCCTGCATTCCAAAAATATTGGTTTGAGAAAACCGGACAGGTTGTTAATTTCAATGAATCTTATATCGCTTCCGGCGCCCAGTCGCGAGCGATTTTAGCAGGGTTTGAAGCAGACATCGCAGCGCTTTCATTGGAAAAGGATGTTGATAGATTGAACCAAGCCGGGTTAATCACCCATGACTGGAAAGCAAATGAGTATAAGGGTTTCGTGACGCGTTCAATTGTTGTCATTGGTGTCAGACCGGGAAATCCAAAAAACATTAAGAGCTGGGAAGATTTGGCAAAGCCTGGTGTTAGTGTGCTCTATCCCAGCCCCAAAACCTCCGGCGGAGCCATGTGGTTCGTAAATGCGATTTATGGAGCCGGTTTGAAATATAGCGAATTGATTACCGGTTCACCGGATCCCAACTATGCCAAACAACTGCTCAAATCCATCCAGCGAAATGTAAAAGTGATGGACAAATCCGGGCGGGCCTCGGTGACGACATTCGAAAACGGTGTTGGTGACGCCATAGCCACTTATGAGAATGAAATTATTTTAAGACAAATGCAGGGCAGGGATTTCCCGTACATTATCCCGGACGCCACCATTTTGATCGAAAATCCGATTGCCATTATTGATAAAAATGTGGAAAAACACAATAATCGAGAGGTGGCGGAAGCGTTTGTTAAATTTGTTTTTACCAAAGAAGTGCAGCGCGTTTTTTCAAAATATGGGTTCCGCGCTGTGGATGTTGAAGTGGAACAGGAATTTGAAGAACAATACCCTCTGCCAGATCATCTGTTTGATATTGGTTATGTAGGTGGGTGGGAAGCTGTGCACCAATATATTTACGGAACGACCGGTATTTGGTCTCAGATCATGAAAGAGCTGGCACATGAATAATCTGGGGAAATATCTCGCTGTAAAAAAAGAAAAGTTGATCTTACGAAGTTTGACATTTTTTTATATCGGAATACTAATTATTTTTCCCATTATTGCGCTAATTTTCGAAGCTTTTCAGGGCGGTGTTCATTCACTTTGGCAGAATATTTTTTCACCGCAAGCATTATATGCATTGCGATTGACTTTTTTTACAGCGCTGATTATGGTTGTCATTAATGTTATTAGCGGAACCGCCACCGCCTGGGTGATGGTGCGCTATAATTTTCCGCTTAAAAATATAATCAATTCTTTGATTGACCTGCCGTTCGCGATTCCCACAGTGGTTACCGGAATCATGCTGGTTAGTTTATATGGTCCGAACAGCGTCGTCGGAGCTTTTCTTGGTAAACGTGGTATCGAAATTATGTTTGCCAAACCCGGTATCATATTAGCGATATTGTATGTTACTTTTCCGTTTGTGGTACGGACAGTTCAGCCGGTCTTAATGGAAATGGATCCGGACATGGAGGAAGCGGCCAAAACTTTGGGCGCATCCAGCCCGATGACTTTTCTGAGAGTAACTGTACCGACGTTACTGCCGGCGATTCTGACCGGCGCTGCGTTATCTTTCAGCCGAGCTATGGGAGAATTTGGTAGCATCGCCATTGTCGCCGGAAATATTCCATTCAAAACCCAGGTGGCGTCGGTTTATATTTACGGTGAACTGGAAAGTTATAATCAGCAAGGAGCGCTTGGACTATCTGTTGTGCTGCTGTTTTGTTCATTTTTTGTTTTAGTTTTTTTAAATCTTTTGCAAATCTGGAGCCGGAGACATGAAAAAAAGCAATGATAAAATTCAACTGGTTCGCCAATCTAATGGGATTGGAAAGTATGTTTTAATTGGGCTTGTGTTGAGCTGGTTTGTTGTGCTGACTATGCTGCCGGTTTTAGGTATCATCAGAGAAACTTTTAAAAGCGGATGGCAGATATTTGTTTCATCATTATCAGATTCGGCTTCGAGGCACGCTTTTATGCTGACATTCTGGATTACACTGGGCACGATAATTGTGAACACAATTTTTGGGATTGTATTAGCGGTGGTACTGGTTAAAGATCATTTTCGCGGGAAGCTATTATTCGAGGGGCTGGTCGATTTGCCGTTTGCGGTTTCACCGGTGGTTGCTGGTTTTATGTTCATTATTTTATTCGGTCCTAATGGTTGGATTGGCAATTGGTTTGAGGCGCGCCAATTGAAAATTGTCTATGCCTTTCCCGGGATGTTGGTCGCGACATTGTTCGTCACCCTTCCGTTTGTCGCCAGGGAGGTTATTCCGGTGTTAAAGGAATTCGGACTCCATCAGGAAGAAGCTGCCTATATTTTGGGCGCTTCCAAATGGCAGACTTTCTGGAAAGTTACTATGCCTTCGATCAAATGGGGACTGGCTTATGGGGTGACTTTAACCATTGCCCGTTCCATTGGTGAGTTTGGCGCTGTGCTGGTGGTCAGCGGTAGTATTATCAATAAAACCCAGACCGCAACCCTTCATATTCATCAGGAATTTACTGATTTTAATTACGCCGGCGCTTTTTCAGCAGCCGTTGTATTGGCATTAATATCATTTATTATTTTAACGACGATGCAGTGTGTTTATCGACGAAAAGAGGTGGGTTAATCATGGGAATAATTATTAAAAATATTTGCAAAAGATTTGGTGATTTTATCGCAGTAGACAATGTCAGTTTCGAGGTAAAAGAGGGTGAACTAGTGGCTTTGCTTGGTCCCAGCGGTTGTGGTAAGAGCACAATCTTGAGAATTATTGCCGGACTGGAGACGCCGGACAGTGGGGAAATATTTTTAACTGGCAAAAACGTGACCACACTCGCTCCGCAGAAGCGAAAACTCGGCTTTGTGTTTCAACACTACGCCCTGTTCAAACACATGAATGTGGAAAAAAATATTGCTTTTGGTATAGAAATTCAAAAAAAGTCAAAAGCAGAAATCAAGTCGAAAGTCGAAAAATTAATTAACTTAGTCAAATTGCAAGGGTATGAAAGACATTATCCGGATCAACTCTCAGGCGGGCAACGGCAACGAGTGGCACTGGCGCGTGCGCTGGCAACGGAGACTAAAGTCTTATTGCTGGATGAACCATTCGGTGCGCTTGACGCTAAAGTCAGAGAGAATTTGTCTCAATGGCTGAGAGAATTTCACCAAAAATTAAACATTACCAGTATATTTGTGACCCATGATCAGAATGAAGCCATTGAAATTTCAGATAAAATTGTGGTTATCAGTAAAGGTAGAGTAGCTCAGATCGGAAATGCCAAACAAGTTTATGAGCATCCGAACAGCAAATTTGTAGCTAGTTTTATCGGACAGGTGAATGTTGTGGATGCGGTTGTAAAAAACGGTCAAATATTTGTAAAAGGCGCAAATTTGGAACTCAAGCTTCCAGCAAAAAAAGAATTGAAGAATGGTGACATTGTTTTGTTGGTCAGACCTGAAGATGTGATAATTAAGAAAAAAGGTGATAACACCAGAGACCTGTTAGCAATAATAAAGCGTATTCATTATCGCGGAAATCACTACGAAATTGACTGCCTTGTCAATGGTATGGAGCTCAAATTAATCGAATATAAACGAAATGTTTTTCAGGATAATTGGAAAGAGAATCAAAAAATTTTTCTTAATTTTCGGACCTTCCGCACGTTCCAGGCTGAAGAAGGTCACCAACATCTTCATCGAAAATTAAAGGAAACCGGTTATATTGAATAGTTGAAAAAAATATTTAAAAGACAGGTGATGGAAAAGCTGTAATATAAAAAGGAAATTGTTTTGGTTGTAATGCTGTTGCTGATTGGGAATTGCGCTGGTTTTATAAATTTTTAAACCCGAATTATCGCGCTGCTTGTTTTTAAGCATTTATTCAAGAAGAATGATTAAAAAACATTCCGAACCGCTTCAACAGTTTTAAAAGGAACCGCGTTAAAACGTAGTGTTAATTCAATGAAATTATTGTATTATTAAAATAGTAAAAGTGGACAGATTCTAAATAAGCTATGGGCGTTAATTTTTATTTTTTGTTGGGAGTTGAGGTTGGAGTTTCGTTTTGGAAAATTGCTTCGGCTTTGTCAGTAAATCCAATATTCGCATAAGCCATGGCTAACAAATTTAACACATCAGGATTGCCAGCGTTTTTATTTACGGCTTGTTTTAAATAATGGATTGCGGTTTTAAAATATGCCGTTGCCTGGATTTTGAACGCATCAATCTCCTCAACTGAAAGCGTTGTGGAGTCAAGCTCAACGTTTTCTTGCAGATAAATGATAATATCTTGACCCAAACTGAAGTAGCACTCGCCTAATAAAACTATTGCTTCGTCATCGTCAACGTTGTTTTTTGCAACTTTTTCAAGCTGTTTGATCGCTTCAAGATAATCGCCTTGTTGAAAATAGAGACGTCCCAGGTTGAATATCAAATCTGAATCATCTGGGTTCATTGACAGGGCTTTTTGATAAAGTTTAATTGCCCGGGTTATATCACCGAGATAATCGAAAGCAATTGCCTGTTGAATAATGGCATCGATATGATCAGGAAAAACCGATAAGACGCTGTCCATAGTTTGAATGGTTTTTTCAAACTGATTTTGGTTATTAAATAATTCGGCTACGTAAAACATCAAATCCAAATTTTCTTTATCAAGCACAAACGCAGTTTGATAGTGGACAATTGCTGAATCAACGTTGTTGACACATTCCGCCACCAAGCCCAGGTTGATGTAAGCTTCGGCGCGTTTTTCATCGATGATAATGCAGTTGTTAAAATCAATTCCGGCCTCGTCAAATTGGTTGTTTTCGAAATTTGTTACACCCTGATTGAATGAATAACACCAGAATTCATCTTTAAGGTATTCAATCGCTTCGTTAAATTGGTGCAGGTTATTATTCAGAGTTGACATGTAGAATTCAGCCGAGTCAAGAGCGGCTTTCATTTTGGGATAATCCTGCTTCATCCCATAGCACTGCCCCAGG
>Ga0129302_1000374_pt1 | contig 33378 bp, 28 predicted proteins | sample BlaSprsedimmetaG_FD_94476 | JGI IMG/M metagenome (GOLD analysis project Ga0129302, IMG submission 94476) | Hot spring sediment bacterial and archeal communities from California, USA to study Microbial Dark Matter (Phase II) - Blank Spring... | ecosystem: Environmental > Aquatic > Thermal springs...
CCGAGAAATCCCCGATACGATTCGGGGTAGAATCAAAGGACAACAGCTGGGAAAGTGCAATTGAGGCGAACAAGGAGCAGATCGAGAGAAGGGTCCGTGCGGCTGTTGACTTTATAAGGAAAGTGTGTCGCAAACATGAGAAACCGGTTGCGGTATCCTTCAGCGGTGGAAAGGACAGCCTCGTAACCCTTCATCTCGCTCTGGAAAGCGGAATTCGGCCTCACATATTATTCGTGGACACTGGAATAGAGCTCCCCGAGACCTTGAGGGAGGTCGAGAGGGTCGCGGAGGAGACAGGGCTCACGCTTCTCAGGGAGTCCGCGGGCGAGGCGTTCTGGGAGGGGCTGGAGATATTCGGGCCTCCTGGAAAGGACTTCAGGTGGTGCTGCAAGAGCTGCAAGCTGGGTCCTGCGACTAGGCTCATAAGGAGGCATTTCCCGGAGGGGGTTGTCTCACTGATCGGACAGCGGAGCTACGAATCGGAGCAGAGGATGCGCAAGGGAGCCGAGTGGACCAACCCCTGGACCCCGGGTCAGATCGGCGCGTCCCCGATTCAGAAATGGACGGCCCTGCATATCTGGTTGTACATATTCTCCCGAAATATCAGGTACAATCCCTGGTACGAGATGGGGCTCGACAGAATCGGCTGCTTCATGTGCCCCTCTTCCGATATCGCCGAGCTGGACATCGTCAGAGCACAGTATTCAGGTTTCGAGCGATGGGATCGCTATTTGGATAGATACAAAGAAAAGAGGGGCCTCCAGGAAGAATGGTTCTCTCTGGCACTCTGGAGATGGAAGAGAATCCCGCCCGCAATGAGGAATAAGTTGGAGGAGCTGGGGATCGCCCTGCCGAGAACGGTGGGGAGGTCGAAGGGGACTGCCCCCTTCGCGCTGAACAGAACGGGAGTATACAGACCCTGCACCTCGGGAGGATTATCGTCAGAAGGGATCTTCTCTTGCAATCTCGACCTAGAACGCGTTGCAAACCTAATGAACGCCATCGGACCGGTGGAACTGAAAGAGGGCGAGATGGCCATGACTGACGGGATCGTCGTGTTCTCGGAAGGAGCGGTCACGATCAAAGGAGAGGACGAGGACGAGATTGACGGCAGATCCAATATGCTCGAAAAGATCGTTAGGAGGGCGATGTTCTGCGTGGGTTGCGGCATCTGCGCAGCGAGGTGCAAGAATGATGCGTTGATCGTCGATGAAAGGGCGGTCATCGATCCGAAGTCATGTTCGCACTGCGGGGAATGTCTGGGACCATGTCCGGTCGATAGCTTCGAACGGGTAGAGGACATCTAAGCTTGCAGTTTTCCGAGTGCTATTCTCAGCGCTTCGGATACCTCGCACAGGTTCGCGCCCCAGGGGAGAAAAACGGTGTTCCCATCAACCTGGACACCGCTCTTGACCTTACAGCACCTCGCAATCGTTGGCAGGCCGATCTCCTCTGATTCACAGAAGTCTCGTGGACAGATATTGTGAAGCCTCGGCTCAACCGAGTAAAGCTCCTTGAATATGCGGGAGGAGAGGGAGCAACCTATAAGATGTGATGAGGAAAGTCTGGAGCCGTCGACATCCGGGGACTGGTCTAGAAACAGCGCCTCCCTTCCACTGCAGACTTCTGTCATCTCCCGGTCGGTCGCTCTGCACGGCAGGAAGATCAGATTCTCTGGCGGGATATCTTGCACAATATGGGAAAGGTCGATTTTCTTTGTCCGGAGATCTATGATTTCGTTCTCATCGCCAACTAATTGGCCAATGAGCGTCTCCAGCTTCGAAGGCTCCGGGGGCACGACATCGATCAGCCCGATTTTCGCCGGCAGTGGTACATCTACGAACGAGACATGTTCGAACCTGCCCTGGACGATAACCAGCTTTCCTGGGTGTTCAGCCTGTATCCTGAGAAGATCGCCAATATCGAGGACATCCAAATCGGGACGGCCGACGAACTCGGTCCTGTCGGGAAGTGAGAGCACCTTCATCTCGGTAACGGGGCTGAATAGGTTTGTTCGCTTCTCCTTGGCCACTTTAACAACCGCCCACTCCTCGCCGTTTTTCAGCACGTAGAATTTGGTTCGAGAATAGGACATTCTCCCGATGAAATATCGTCTGAGGCCCTCCTCGGTGAGAAGGATGTCGGTTTCCTTGACCCCCACGTCGGCGCAATGAGATGGAATCATTCGATTGATCGCCGGACCCCCAGGTGGATGGAACGACTTAAAGTTTGATGCGCCCCTGTTGGTTTTCGAACCTATAAGCACACCATATGCACATATCGAAACAAAATCTTCATAACCCCCTCCCTGTATTTCTGCCAGGTCATCAGATATGCAAAAATTCCTAATCCTTGAGGACGGAACGGTCTTCAGGGGGGAATCTTTTGGCGCCGATAAGTCCGTCTTCGGTGAGATTGTTTTCAATACTGGCATGACTGGATATCAGGAATCTTTGACCGACCCGAGCTACCGCGGACATATACTCACGATGTCCTATCCGATGATAGGCAATTACGGACTGAACAAATACGACGACCAATCGGCGGAGGTCCATGTGCGAGGCTTTGTGGTGAGGGAGAGCTGCGACCTGCCGAGCCATAGGTTTAAGGATCAGACATTGCACGAGTACCTGAAGAAGCACGATGTGCCCGGGATTTTCGGCATCGACACACGGGCTCTGATCATCAAGATCAGGGAGCAGGGTACGATGCGCGCTGCAATGACCGATTCCGAAGAGCACGAGGAGGTTATTGCTCAGTTGCGCAAAATGGACTTTCCCTCGATCGAGAACCTCGTGTCCGAGGTGTCCTGTCGCGAGCCGGTCAGACACAGGGGAGGATCTCGGAAGCATGTCGTGCTTATCGACTGCGGGATGAAGAAGAATATCCTGCGGATGCTGATGGACCGTTTCACGGTCACCCAGGTCCCCTACGATTATCCTCCTGAGGATATCATGAAGCTGAAGCCCGATGGGCTGTTCATCAGCAACGGTCCGGGGGACCCGGCACATAACGAAATCCGGGACACGACTGTCAGGACGATCCAGGAACTGGTCGCGGAGCTGCCCATCATGGGGATATGCCTGGGGCATCAGCTCCTTGGACGAGCAATGGGGGCGAAGACCTACAAGCTGAAATTCGGACACAGGGGATCGAACCAACCGGTGGGAAAGGACGGGCGCGTCTTCATCACCGTCCAGAACCACAGTTTCACGATCGATGCCAAGAGTCTGGACAATACGGAGCTGGAGCTGACCCTGGTCAACCAGAACGACCTCACACCCGAGGGCATCAGGCACAAGGAGCTACCGGTATTCTCCGTCCAGTTCCACCCAGAAGCCAACCCGGGTCCGAGGGATACCACGTTTCTGTTCGATGACTTCGCGAAGCTATTGGAGGACCGACATGCCTCTGAGAAGTGATCTGAAGAAGATCATGGTGATCGGCAGCGGTCCGATTGTGATAGGTCAGGCTGCGGAGTTCGACTTCTCAGGATCTCAGGCCTGCAGGTCACTGAAGGAGGAGGGATACGAGATCGTCCTGGTGAACTCGAACCCAGCAACGATTCAGACCGACCCGGACATGGCTGACGCGGTCTATATCGAGCCGCTCACCGTCGAGATGGTGTCCAAGATACTGGAGAAGGAGAAGGTGGACGGCATAATGTCCGGTATGGGCGGACAGACCGCCCTCAACATTTGCTCCGAGCTGGCCGAGAGGGGATTGCTCGAGAAGCTCGGAATCGAACTCCTCGGTACGCAGCAGGAGGCGATCGCGCTTTCCGAAGACCGCGAGCTGTTCAGGAGGACGATGATCGAGATCGGCGAGCCCATCCCCAAGAGCAAGACCGTGGGATCGATAGAGGAGGCGCTCAGCGCGGTCGAGGAGATCGGAGGCTACCCAGTTCTTATAAGACCCGCTTACACGCTGGGCGGAACCGGGAGCGGTGTGGCTTTCGACGAGCAGGAGTTCGTTCCGAAAGTCGGAATGGGGCTCGTATATTCGCGCATAAGACAGTGTCTGATAGAGGAAAGCGTGCTCGGCTGGAAGGAGTACGAATACGAGGTCATGCGGGACTCCAATGACAACTGTATCACCGTATGCAATATGGAGAACCTCGACCCGATGGGAATACACACCGGCGAGAGCATCGTCGTCGCACCCGCCCAGACCCTGAGCGATTCGGATCATCAGATTCTCAGGTCTGCCTCGCTGAAGATCATCAGGGCTCTGAAGATAGAGGGCGGATGCAACATTCAGTTCGCTGTCGATTTCAATACGGGAGAATACCGCGTCATAGAGGTGAACCCGCGGGTGAGCAGGAGCTCCGCATTGGCTTCTAAAGCCACGGGATATCCTATCGCGCGCGTCGCTGCCAAGATCGCTGTCGGTAAGACCCTCGACGAGATCACCAATACCATCACCGGCAAGACCTGTGCCGCCTTCGAGCCCTCGATTGATTATATCGTGACCAAGATACCAAGGTGGCCATTCGACAAGTTCAGGACTGTAGACCGCAGGCTTGGCACCCAGATGAAGAGTACTGGAGAGGTAATGTCGATCGGTAGGATATTCGAGGAGTCTTTGTTGAAGGCGGTTCGGTCGCTCGAGATCGACAGGCTCGGCCTGGAACCGGACAGCTGGTCGGATGAAGCGATCGAGGAGGAGCTCAGGCATCCCACGGACATGAGGCTCTTCGCGATAGCGGAAGCGTTGCGGCGCGGGAACTCCGTCGAATGGATATGCAAATTGACGGACTGGGATCCTTTCTTCCTGCACAAGATTGAGAACATCATCGAAATCGAGGGACGAATAAAGTCCGGGGAGATGGATGACCGTCTGCTCACGAAGGCCAAGAAGATCGGCTTTTCGGACGAGTACATCTCGATGCTTTCCAAGAGGACTGAGCGGCAGATTAGGAAATGGAAGAAGAAGCTGGACATTTCAACGGTTTTCAAGATGGTTGATACCTGCGCCGCGGAGTTCGAGGCTGAAACGCCCTACTTCTACTCGACGAATGAGCAGTTCTGCGAGGCGCGGCCGTCCAACAACAGAAAGGTGGTCATCCTGGGCGGCGGCCCGATAAGGATAGGCCAGGGCATAGAATTCGACTACTGTTGCGTGCACGGGTCGCTCGCCCTTTCCGAGGAGAAAGTCGATTCGATAATCATAAACAACAACCCTGAGACCGTGTCGACCGATTTCGACATCTCTACCCGTCTGTACTTCGAACCCCTGACAGCGGAGGAGGTCATCAAGGTAATCGAGACGGAGGATGCGGACGGCGTGATACTCCAGTTCGGGGGTCAGACAGCGGTGAACCTCGCAAAGCCGCTCGAGAAGGAGCTCGCGGGCGGCAAGTGTAAGGTCCTGGGTACCTCGCCCGAATCGATCGACCTCGCCGAGGACAGGGAGAAGTTCTCAAAGATGATGAACGAATTGGGAATCAAGCAGCCGGATGCGGGCACCGGATACTCTTTCGAAGAGGTCAAGATCATCGCCGACCGGATAGGATATCCCGTCCTGATAAGGCCGAGCTATGTGCTGGGCGGACGGGCGATGGAGATCGTGTTCAACGAAATCGAGCTCGAGGACTACATGAGGAGCGCCGTCAAGGTATCGAAAAGGCATCCGATTCTTATCGACAAATATCTCTCTCACGCAATCGAGATCGATGTGGATGCGGTATGCGACGGCAAGGATGTGTTCATCGGGGGGATAATGGAGCACATAGAGGAGGCGGGCGTGCATTCCGGAGATGCGACCATGGTCCTGCCAACCAGGAGCCTGGACGACGACATTCTTGAGAGGATAAGGGACATTACCAGGAGAACGGCGATCGCACTCGGGACAAAGGGGCTCATCAACCTCCAGCTGGCCGTTAGGAACGGCGAGGTCTTCATGCTTGAGGCGAACCCGAGGGCGAGCAGGACGATCCCATTCATATCCAAAGCGATAGGCATTCCCCTCGCCAAGGTGGCAACGAAGATCATGCTCGGTAGGAGCCTTGCGGACCAGGATCTTCGCGGGGAGGCTCGGATCGATCATTACGCCGTGAAGGCATCTGTATTTCCCTTCCTCAAGCTGCCCGGTGTTGACAGCATACTTGGTCCGGAGATGAAGTCGACAGGAGAGGTCATGGGTATCGACGGTAAATACGGCGCTGCCATGTGGAAAGCCATGTCTGGAGCGGGGATGGAACTCCCCATGGAGGGAGAGGTCTACATCAGTGTCAGGGACCTTGACAAAGCGGCGGCGGGAACGCTCGCAAAAGATCTCGTGGATCTCGGGCTGAGAATAATCGCCACCAAGGGCACTGCGGCCGCGATAAGGGAGGCAGGCGTCCCGGTGGAGACCGTCTTCAGGATCGCGGAGAAGACGCCTCCTGATGCCCTGACGTTGATGAGGCGCGGACGGGTCAAAATGATCATCAATACCCCGACAGAAAGCTCCGGAGCCAGGAGGGACGGGTATATGATGCGGCGTCTCGCAGTTGAGCTGCAGATACCGTTCTTCACGACGATTGAAGGGGCAAGGGCGGCTGTAGAGGCTATCCAACATGCAAAATCGCAGAAAATAGAGCCGGTCGATCTCGCCTTGATTGCGAAATCGTCCCGCTGATGTCAACAATTCCAACCGATTGAGTGAAGTCGGTTACGTGTTATTTCTTGCCGAGCGCTTCGAGGGCGATCTGCGCTCCCTTTCTTCCGGAAAGAAGCATCGAGCCGAAGGTGGGGCCCATCCTGGGCAGCCCGAAGGTCGTCGCGACCGCCATCCCTATGACTATCAGGCCTGGATGCGCCCATCCGCTCTTCTCGACGACCGCGTCCTCCGATGCTTCGATCCACATACCGCCCTCGCCGGGAGCATCGAGCAGGTTCCGCTTTGCCAGCTTTTGAACGACCTGGGCGTCGTGACCGGTCCCGTCGATTACTATCTTGGATTCAAACGCGACTGGGTCGATACAGCTGATCGCTCTGGGAAGGGTCGAAACAGGCGTCCAGTTGACGACAACCCCTCCAACGCGGTTCTTCTCTCGCAGGACCACGTCATCGAACATCGCCATGTTGAGTATCTTGGCCCCAGATTCGATTGTCGAGGCTATCAGCTTAGAAGTCGCCAGCGGCCCAGGGGTCGTGTATATTGAATCGGAATACTTGTCATAAGAGATATGGAGCTCGTCAAGGACTTTTTGTGCAGGGGACCTCACAGTTATCGTATTCATAAGAAACCCGCCCATCCAGAATCCGCCTCCGAGGTAGTTGTTCCTTTCCAGTATGAGTACCCGCACCCCGTTCTTGGCCAGATCTCGTGCCGCCATGAGGCCGCTCGGCCCGCTCCCGACGACGATCACGTCCATATCAGCGAACTGATTGATGTCCTTGTAAAATTGGCTGACGATCGCTCTCGTAACCTCCGTCTCCGAGGCCTTTTCGAATATTGTCATTCAGAGTTCACCATCCGAAGCCCGTAGCAGTTCGATATAGTTAATTCTTTCACTGTTAAATGAGGCTCAGGCACCCATATTACGCTGTAATATTAATAGATTGTGAGGCTTTTGACCCCCTTGGCCGAGCGCAGCCTCGGCAACATCTCAGGAGGTACTGTGGATTCCGTGATTATGAATATCTTCGGAGCCTCAGTGGTCTCAGGATCGTCAACGATGGCCTGTCTGATGCTTATTCCCGCCTCCGAGATGATGGTGGCGATATCGGACAGTATGCCAGTCTGGTGAGCGTCATCGGATAGGATCTCTATTGCGCCCCAACCCATTGTCGAGGCGACATCCTTGAAATTGGCAGTCGGAAGCAGGTGCGCGAAGAAGCTCGAAAGCTGCTTGTCGGCCGATATGGTCTCCACCGCTGATCTCACCACTCTTCGGTCGACGCCTGCAGCCCTTGCCAGAGCCGTGTCGGATATCGACACCTTGCCGGAGTAGACACGTCCGTTGCGTACGCTCATCCCGTTCTTTAATATAACTCTGGCCACCTTTGCCTGGGAGGGGTAGCTGGAGAAGTAATCAGATATGACCTTCCACATTTCCAATGAACGAAAATGTGATATAATAGATAAATTTAGCTATTGATGAACTTATTTCAACAAAATATCTATGGCAAGAATGAAATAGGGATTCAGATGTAGGCCTGCTGTGCTATATATTAGCACGGTAGCTATTCGAGAGTGGTGACGTCATCATGTTGGGCAAGGAGATGCGCCTCAGGCGCATAATTGACGAGAAGACGGGAAACCTGCTGATCGTCCCAATGGATCATGGAGTATCACTGGGACCGGTCCAGGGAATCAGCACGATTCAGGACAGCGTGAGAAAGGCGGGAGCCGGCGGAGCGACCTGTGTAGTCCTCCACAAGGGAATCGCTTCCCTGATGGATCGGGACAGTATTGGTGACCTGGGACTGATAATGCACGTGTCAGCGAGCACATCCCTATCCTCAGACGCAAATACGAAGGTGCTGGTCGGAGGGGTGTACGATGCCATCCGGCTGGGAGCAGACGCGGTTTCTATTCATGTGAATCTCGGCGGGGCGAACGAGCCGGAGATGTTGGAGGATCTCGGTGAAATATCTTCCGAGTGCGCGGAGTCCGGCATGCCTCTCCTGGCGATGATGTACCCGCGGGGAGAGAATGTGGCAAACCAATTCGATCCACATGCCGTGATGCACTGCGCCAGGGTTGGTGCGGAACTCGGAGCGGATATCATAAAGACCAACTACACGGGCGATATCGAGTCCTTCAAGAAGGTCGTCTCGGGATGCGCTGTCCCGGTCGTGATAGCGGGCGGTCCGAAAATGGAGTCAGAAGAGGCACTGCTGACAATGGTACGAGATGCCATGACCGCAGGCGCAAGAGGCATATCGATCGGCAGGAACGTGTTCCAGCACAAGGACATCGCCGGAATAACGAGGAAGCTTGCGGATATCGTTTTCTCGTGACGGAAGATCGTTGCGTCCGGGACTCCGAAAATAAGGGGGAATAGGCAATTGGAGAAGGCAATTTGGATTGACGCTAGCGGCCATTCGAAGCCGGAGGAGAGGAAGAGGCTCATACTCACTGCGCTGGAGAGCGGCTTCGGCCATATAGTGGTCTCTCCCGACGATACGCAGAGCAACAAGTACGGAAGATTCCACATGGTCATATCCGATGGCGACGAGTTCCTGCTGGATGGAGAGACGATCGGCAGGTCCGTTGTCATTACGAGCAAAATGGACGAGAAGCGCGCTAGGGACCTCGCTGGGAAATACGAGATTGTGGCAATCGAGGCCGCTGACTGGAAGGTGATTCCGCTCGAAAACCTAATCGTCCATTTCGCCAAATCCGAGTCGAGACTGTTCGTGCGGTCGGACAGCGTGGACGAATCGAAACTGTTCCTAGAGACGATGGAAAGGGGAGCGGACGGAATCATCTTTGTGCCTACCAGCATCGAGGATGTGAAGAGGATGAGCGACCTTCTCAGCCGACAGCTGCCGAAACAGGAACTGGCAGAAGGAGCCATCAAGCAGATAAGACACCTCGGCCTCGGTGACAGGGTATGTGTCGATACCTGCTCCCTGCTGAGCATCGGCGAGGGGATGCTGATCGGCAGCTCCTCCTCAGGTATGTTCCTCATTCACTCGGAGACATATGAATCGGAATATGTCGCGTCCAGGCCGTTCAGGGTCAATGCCGGTGCAGTGCATGCGTATATACTGCTCCCAGACGGTTCGACGAAGTACCTCAGCGAGCTAAAGAGCGGGGATGAAGTACTGGTCGTTGATTTCAAGGGGAATTCCCGGCCAGCGGTGGTCGGGAGGGTCAAGATCGAGAGGCGGCCTCTGCTGCTCATAGAGGCCGAGGTGAGCGGACAGCTATACTCGACGATCGTGCAGAACGCGGAGACCATACGCCTGGTGGCGGGGGAAACCGCGAAGTCGGTGACAGAACTGATGCCCGGAGACAGGGTAATGATCAGAGTCGAGGCCGGCGGACGGCACTTCGGAAGCTCGGTCGAGGAAACGATTCGGGAGAAGTAGATGACGAAGATTTGCGTCCCCATTGCGGGAGACGACATGCTGAGTGCACTCGAATTGGCACATAAGGCAATCGCTGGAGGCGCAGACCTGGTCGAGATCAGAGCGGATCTCATTCCCGGAGCAACGCCCGACTCCATCGGACAGATGTTCGGGACAGTTCTCGGAAGATCGGTGATCACGCTGAGGAGCAGGAGCGAGGGGGGGGGATCCGATCTGATCGGAAACGAGAGGTCTTCCTGGATCCGAGCTGCTTTGGAGCTGCCAGCCGCATACATCGACCTAGAAATTGACACAGATTCTGGACTGATTCCGGAGGCGAAAAGACTGGAAAAGAAGATCATAGTCTCAAAGCATTTCTTCGACGAATGGGATGAAGGACTTGTTTCGGATTATCTCACCAGATGCTGCGAAGACGGATCGATTGGAAAGGTCGCTGCAAGAGTCGAAAGCGTCGTTGATGCAATTGACCTGCTGAAGCTCATACCAAAGATCGGTTACGACAACCACGCACTGATGGCCATGGGAACAGGAGCGGAAATAACGAGGGCGATCGCAAATGCCGTTGGATCGAGTGTGGTCTTCTGCGCCCTCGATTCCGGAAAACAGGTCGCGCCCGGTCAGCTCGACCTGCGCTCTCAGAAACGCGTTACCGGTGATAACAGCGTCATCGTTGGGCTCATCGGACACCCGCTTCACCATTCCCTTTCACCGGTCATGCATAACGCGGCTTTCGACGCGCTCGGAATACCTGGCATATACCTGCCATTCGATATCCCGAATCCCGAAATGGTAGATTCCTTTCTCAGGGACTGTGCGGACCTGAAGCTGCGGGGTATGAATGTCACGATCCCGTATAAGGAGGTGGCATTCCGGTCGGTCGATGAGATCGAAGGAGACGCTCAGAGGGTTGGGGCGATCAACACAATAGTAATCGACGGCCAAGGCGGACTTCATGGATACAACACCGATATATTCGGCTTCTCGGAAGCGGTCCGTATCTCGGGTTTTGACCCGTCGGGCAAGCGAACTCTGATTGTAGGAGCTGGAGGCGCTGCGAGGGCGGCCGTCCTCGCTCTCGACAAGCTCGGTGCGGAGATATCAATAGCAAACCGCACGCCGGAGAGGGCGGTATCGCTGATTTCGGATATCGAGGTAAATGCAAGGACGATCGCTATTGCCGATCTGACAGACTCGGAACCGTTCAGCTTCATAGTCAACGCGACGCCTGTAGGAATGACTGGCTTCGGCGGTTCTGCGGCAATACCAGGCGAGCTCGTGGCCGAAGCGGAGGCGGTGATGGACATGATATATAATCCGCTGGAGACGAGGCTCATATCCGACGCAAGGAGCCATGGAAAACAGGCGATTTCCGGACTGGATATGCTACTGTTCCAGGGAGCGAAGGCCTTCGAGCTCTGGACAGGAAAACGGGCGCCTATAGATATTATGAGGGAGGCGCTTAAGAAGGAGGTCTCGGGATGAGACGTGGAAAAGCCTCCTGCAAGGGAGCGGTTACAGTCATGAACGCGATTCCGACAGGGATCGGATCTGCCTTGGGCATAACTCTTCAGACGGATGCCGAGGTCGATATCGAGGACGGGGATTGCTCGATAGAAACCGATATCTGCGAGAAGGACGAGAACGACCTGCTCGCACGCGAATGCGTATACGGTGTATTCGAAAGGGCGGGAATTTCTGTTCCGCGGGTCACTGTGCGGACAAGATCATCGATTCCCATTTCACGAGGGCTGAAGAGCAGCAGCGCTGCGGCAAACGCAGTTGCCCTGGCAACGGCAAGAGGGCTGGGCATCGAACTGGAGGCCTTCGAGATAATCAAAATCGGCGTCGAGGCGGCCAAGAGAGCAAAAGTCACGGTGACCGGGGCGCTTGACGATGCCTCAGCATGCTACTTCGGAGGAATCGTCGTGACTGACAACCTGGATATGAAGATCATAAAGAGGGACAAACTGGAGAACGAGGATCTCTGGATCATCCTGCACGTTCCGCAGGAGAAGATAAGGAAAAGCGGTCTTTCATCTTCGACCTTCTCCTCGGTAATCGAAAGATTCGCCGATGTTCAGAAGCTCGTTGACGAGGGACGGTACTTCGAAGCCCTGACATTGAACGGTGAGCTTTGCTCCGAAGCCCTGGGGCTGGATACAGACACAGCGCACAAAGCACTGGACACGGGTGCCATCGCCGCAGGTCTTACGGGAACCGGTCCCGCAACCGCGATAATATGCGGTCAAGAATCCTTTGACGACGTCATGTCGGCGATCATGCATGATGGTTCCGACATAATCGTCGCAGAGCCAAACCTGACCCCGGCTCCGGAGGTGAGACAACGGCACTTCTGATCTCGCACAGCTCATTATCCGGGGAGATAGATGCCTCCCCTTCGAAAAGCTATACACACCGTGCAATTATCCTCGGAGCTCTATCGGGAGAGAAATTCCGGATCCAGAATCCCCTTATTTCGGATGATACGGCGTCAACCATGGCAGCTCTATCGATGATGGGAGCTACTATCGAGAGGACGAGCGATGCTATCATAATAGAACTGAAGGAACTCATGGCACCCCTGGGAATCGTCGATGTTGGTAATTCCGGCACTACGTTACGACTCATATCGGGAACGGCGGCCCTGATTTCCGGAGAGACAGGATTGACGGGCGACGAGAGCATCAGGAAGAGACCGATCAAACCGTTGCTGAACGCTCTCAGGGAGCTCGGTGCGTCATGTAAAGGCACGGGCCCAGACGAATTGCCGCCTGTGAGCATCAGAGGCCCGATGACTGGGACCCAGGCGCATCTGCCAGGGGACGTCAGCTCGCAGTTCATCTCCTCTTTGCTGCTATCGTGTCCAATCAAGGAATCGGATACCGATCTGGAAATTACAGGCGAGCGGAAATCAAAGTCATATGTCGACGTGACTCTTCACATGCTCAGGGTGCTGGGAATAGAGATAGATGAGAGGGATAACGGATATCGGATCGGAGGCGGGCAGATACCGAAAGGAAAGGGATACGAAATTCCGGGCGACTTCTCGTCGGCATCGTTCCCCCTGGTCGGCGCTGCGATAACAGGCGGATCCGTAGTCATCAAAGGTCTGGATCCGAATATTCCGCAGGGCGATTCTCTGGTCATCGACGCCCTTGAGACATATGGTGCCGACATAACCTGCAGAAAGGGGTCCGTAATCTGCAGCGGCGCCAAGAAGACGCCATTCGAATTCGATGTCTCACATTCACCGGATCTGTTCCCTGTCCTTGCCGTGCTGGCTTCGACGGCTGAGGGTGAATCGACTCTGCTCGGTGGAGAACACCTGAAGTTCAAGGAAAGCGACAGGATATCGACGACGGTATCCATGCTCAATGATATGGGCGTCCATGCCGAAAGCAGAGGTGACGGATGTATAGTGTTCGGCACTGGCAGGATCAAAGGCGGTACTGTGAGCACCAAGGGAGATCACAGGATAATGATGGCGGCGACAATTGCGGGGTTGGCCTCCGAGGAGGGTGTTAAAATGGATGACGATAATTCATATGCTGTTTCATACCCGAGTTTCCTGGATGATATTCGCTCACTGGGAGGAGACGCGAAGGAGGTGACCGATTGAACTCATTCGGACAGATCTACAGGACGACCATATTCGGCGCCAGCCATGACTTGGCAATTGGCTGCGCAGTTGACGGATGCCCCCCCGGGGTCAGAATCTTGAAAGAGGAGATACAGAAGCAACTTGACAGGAGACGCCCTGGAGGATCGGACTTGAGCTCCCCCAGAAAGGAAAAGGACAGGATCGAGGTGCTCTCCGGCCTGCTGGATGGAAAGACTACCGGTGGACCCATTGCCGCAATAGTGCGGAACAAGGACGTCCAGCCGAGTGCATACGAGGCTTTCAGGAATGTCCCGAGGCCTGGTCATGCTGACTTCACCGCTTCAGTGAAGTACAAAGGACATCAGGACATCCGTGGCGGGGGCACCTTCTCCGGAAGGATGACCATTCCGATAGTCATCTCCGGATCGATCGCATCCCAGGTCATGAAGCCGAACGGCATTCGAATAGCCGCGCACAGCCTGAGGATCGGAAGGGTATGGGCGAAATCCAATCCGCCGGTTCCGAACATCGAGAGAATTGCCAGAAAAAACTCAGTCGCCTGCGCAGACCCAACAGTCGCGAAGCTCATGAAGGAGGAGATCCTCGACGCGAAGCGAGAGAAGGACAGCGTCGGCGGAATAATCGAATGCATAATGACCGGGCTCCCAGTGGGCGTCGGTGAGCCTTTTTTCGATTCGGTTGAGGGAGTGCTATCTCATCTTCTCTTTTCAATTCCAGCAGTTAAGGGGATAGAGTTCGGTGCAGGATTTCAGGTCGCGGAGATGAGGGGCAGCGAGAACAACGACGCCTTCGACATCCGAAACGGTAAGATCATCACAAGAACTAACAACGCCGGTGGCATTCTGGGAGGGATTTCGAACGGAATGCCAGTGATTCTAAGGGTTGCCGTCAAGCCCACCCCTTCGATTGGAAAATCCCAGCGCAGTATAAACTTGAAGGAAAAGAAGGTAACAGATTTGGAGATAGCGGGAAGGCACGACCCATGCATCGTACCAAGGGCGGTTCCAGTTGTAGAATCGGCAGTCGCCATGGGAATCTTGGATCTCATGTTAGTGGGGGGCATACTCTGATCGAAGAGAATATTGAGGCGTTCAGGAGATACATATCTCAGATAGACTCGGAACTGCTCAGTTTGATTTCCGAGAGACTGTCAGTCGCAAGGCGAATAGGTTCAATGAAGTACGCATCTGGAAAGGAGATAAGAGACCCAGAGATTGAGAGAAGGAACCTTTCGGCCATTAAGGAACGAGCAAAGGCAATAGATGTGCCTCCGGAATTGGCCACAAGCTTATTCGAGAAACTGGTAGACGAATCCGTCCGGGAACAGAGGGCTCTCGATGAGCTGATTCCTAACCGGGGAATATCCGGTAACTGCGTCATATACGGCGGTGCTGGAGGTATGGGGCGCCTGTTTGCAGAGCTACTGCTATTCGAAGGATACGAGGTTGTGATTGTAAGATCATCCGGAGCAATCCTCAGATACCCGGATTTCGAGAGTACTGCACTTCCGGATGAATGTGAGCTCTCAATAGTATCGGTTCCGATGTCAATTACGGCCGATACGATAAGCAGAGCGGCAAATGAGCTGAAATGCAAACGAATATACGAGATATGTAGCATGAAAAATCATTTAAAGGAAACAATATCTAATGTCAGAAAATACGGTGTGGAGGTTGTCAGCCTACATCCGATGTTTGGTCCAGAGATCCGGTCCTTCAAGGACAAGCCCGTGATATTCTGCGGGAGCAGTAATACGGCATTTAAAGAGGATCCAGTCTGGAAGGCGTTTGCCTCCAGGGATGCAAGGCTGATGACCGTAGATTTTGAGATCCACGATCGGTTGATGTCCTACATTCTTCAGACGACGCATGCTCTGAACATAATGTATTTTACACTGTTATCGAATAGCGGATTCGATCTACTCGATATCGCTGATAGGGCGAGCCCTATATGCGAAAGACAGCTCGAAAACGCACGGGCAGTAGCTCGTCAGGATCCGCAACTGTACTTTGAGATTCAGAAGCTCAGTGGAGTTAGAAAGGGACTGATATCGGAATTAGAACGGGCTTTCGCAGAACTCAAGAAGGCGCTTGAAGATGACTCTGGGGAGAGATTTGAAGCGCTCATGAATATCGGAAAGGAATATTTCAAAGGAGGAGGAGCATGAATAAGATACCAGCGGCAATATTCGGAGCATCTGGAATGGTGGGGCAGAGATTCGCCTCTCTGTTACAGAACCACCCGCAGATCGAACTGGTAGCGGCATACTCTTCAGATCGATCGAGGGGGAAGACCCTGGGAGAGATATGGAGAATCCCAGAGATACCGCTCATAGAAGATGTGTCATCTTTGAAGCTGGAGAAACTGGACGTAGAAGATGCTGCTGCGAAAGGGGTGAAAATCGCCTTCGGCGCACTTCCTGCAGACCTGGCAAGAGATGTCGAGCTCGTTGCAGCCTCAAAGGGGATCGCGGTGTTCTCAAACGCGGGAGCCTACAGGATGGAGTCAGACGTTCCGATATTGATACCGGAAATCAACTTCGACCATCTGAATATTGTGGACGTGCAGAGGAAGAACCGAAACAGCAAGGGGTTCATAGTCACGAACTCGAACTGCTCGGTTGCAGGTTTATCGGTAGCGCTTAAGCCTTTAGTAGACCGGCTCCGGTTCAAGAGGGTGTTCGTGAGCACATACCAGGCGATCTCCGGCGCGGGATATCCCGGAGTTCCTTCACTGGACATCAACGCCAACTGCCTGCCCTTCATCAAGAACGAGGAGGAGAAGATGAATCGTGAGGCACGCAAGATACTCGGAAGCTTCAACGGCAAATCGATAGATCCACGGGATATCGAGGTCTGGGCACACTGCGTGAGGGTGCCCTGCAGGGATGGTCACCTCGAATCCGTCAGCATTCTACTGGATGGGCAACCTCCGAGCGTAGAAGAGTTGGAGCGGATATTCGATGAGTTCACGGGCGTACCACAGGAGCTGAAACTTCCGACTGCCCCGCAGCAGGCGATAATAGTGCGGAAGGAGAGGGACAGACCACAGCCCATCCTGGATGCAATGGCCGGCTATCCGGATAGAGCCAGAGGAATGGCGGTATCGGTTGGAAGGATAAGGATAGACGGCAATCTGCTGAGATTCTTCTGTCTAGTGCATAACACATTAAGAGGCGGCGCGGGAGATTCTGTGCTTAACGCGGAATGCGCAATCCATGAGGGAAAAACATAGTCCATCAGGAGCGAGCTAGGCTTGCTGAGCGAGAAGGAGGAGTGAAAGAAATGAAAAAAGAAAAGAAAATACGGACCTACGGCGAGATAAACGAGAAGATACTTGCGAAAAGTGTCTCTGTCATGACCGCCGAGGAATTCAAGGCGAAGGTTGAAACCGACGGCCTGGAGAAGGCTGCTGAGGAGGTCGATGTTGTGACCACCGGAACCTTCGGCGCTATGTGCTCCTCCGGACTGCTTCTCAACTTCGGTCACTCAGACCCACCGATAAAGATGCAGAAGATCTTGCTGGACGAGATTCCGGCCTTCGGCGGTCTCGCGGCGGTCGACACATATCTCGGCGCTACGGAGATGGACGAGAGCCTCAACTTCTTTCGCGGGGGCGCCCATGTAATAGAGGATATCGTACGGGGAAAGCCCGTGAGGCTAAAGGCTCACTCGTACGGGACGGACTGCTACCCAAGGAAGGACATTGATACATGGATATCATTGAAAACGGTTAACCAGGCCGTCCTGTTGAATCCGAGGAACTGCTATCAGAACTACGCCGCGGCGACGAACTCATCGGACAAAATAATCTACACATACATGGGCAAACTGCTGCCCGAGTTCGGAAATGTCACATACAGCTCCGCGGGGGAATTGAGCCCGCTGTTGAACGACCCGTTCTACAGGACGATCGGCATCGGAACCAGGATATTCCTGGGAGGCGGTGACGGATACGTCTTCTGGGAGGGGACGCAGTTCAACGCCAAGACACCGAGGGCTCCGAACGGCACGCCTACCCGTCCAGCGGGCGCCATCGCGGTGGTCGGCGACCTGAAGAAGATGTCCGCAGATTATCTGCGGGGGCTGACGATGCACAGGTACGGGACCACGCTGGCCGTGGGGATAGGAATTCCGATCCCGATTCTCGACCTGGAAATGGCCAAGTTCTGCTCCGTGAGAGACGCGGATATTTCTACCGCCGTCTTCGACTACAGCGAGGAGAAGAGGAGCAGAGGCGTTGTCAGGGAAGCAAATTACGAGGAGCTCAAGAGCGGCGAGTTGGAGATTAAGGGGACGAAGGTTCCGACCTCCTCCCTTTCGAGCATGTACAAGGCGAGGCAGATAACCGTCGAGCTCAAGAACCGGATTGTGAACGGGAACTTCTTGCTCCAGGAGCCAATCGAGAGATTCGACCTGGAGCATACCATGAAGCCACTTGAGATACGGACCAGGGAGGAGGTGCTCAAATGAAAACAAAGCTAGTCCTGACTTTCCCTCAGATCGCTGTCCAAGAGCCAATCACATGCTCCCTGGTCGAAGAGTTCCGAATCAAGATGAACATCCTGAGGGCACAGATCGACGAAAGAGGCGGCAAGATCGTCCTCGAACTGACGGGCACGAGCGACCAGATAAAGGACGGAATCCACTATCTGAAGGACAAGAACGTGAAGGTCCAATCGATCGAGGAAGGGGTCAGGAAGGACGAGGACAAATGCACGCATTGCGGCGCCTGCATTTCGGTATGCCCGACGGCAGCTCTCTGTTTTGACAAGGAGAGCTGGAAGGTGGTATTCGACGACCAGAAATGCGTAGTCTGCGGGCTTTGTATAGACGCATGTCCGACGACCGCGATGGAGCTTCTCCTGTGAAGAGGATGCGATCATGATTAAGAAGAGGGTTGAGATCGGCGAGACAGCCGCTACCATCTCTTGCGAGGAAAGGTATCTCCAGCCGGTCATCGACGGGATCATCTCGGCAAGGAAGCAGATCACGGCCTACGGGCGCGCTAACCCGGATTTCTTCCTTTCCCTGGAGCCGATGGATCCAGAGCCGGGAGCTCCTGCCATCATAAGGAGAATGTGCATTTCCTCGGGCAGATCCGGAACCGGCCCTATGTCCTGCGTCGCGGGAGCAGTGGCCGCGGCCGGGGTCCAGTCGGCCATAGAAATGGGGTCGGAGCACTGCGTCGTCGACAACGGCGGCGACCTCGCAATGATCCTGAAGAGCCCGGTAAGCGTTGGAATCCTGGATTCGCTTGAATCGGGATTCCTTCCGACTGTGGAGGTCGGGCCGACCGGGGGCGCGATAATCGGGATTTGCACCTCTTCCGGAGCCTACGGTCATTCAATAAGCCTCGGCAGGGCGGACTCGACCACAGTCATGGCGCGCGACCCGATATTGGCAGATGCTTTGGCGACTGCTGCATGCAACGCATGTTCGGAGCCGTCGGAGATTCGGAACGCGTTGCGAGCGCTGCAGGATTTCGACGAGGTAATTTGGGCAGTTGCGAAGATAGATGGATTCATCGGCACCTTTGGGGATATGCCCCGGGTCAAATTCACTGAGAAGAGCAGGTCAGGCCTGACAATCCATTCGGCATTCAGAGCCGAGGTGCCAATCTGAGGACGATGACATTCGTGGGGATCGGATAATATGAAGGTAATGAAGTTCGGCGGAACCTGTATGAGCAACAATGAGATGATGACCAAGGTCGAGGATGTCATCGCCAGGGAAAAGGAGGAGAAGGTAATCCTCGTCTCAGCGGTTGCAGGCGTTACTGACAATATCTCCGGGTTCATAGAAAGCTTTCACTCGGATGAGGAGATCGAGAACTATGTCAAGGAGCTCAAGAAGCTCCATCTCAAGCTTCTCCCCCCGGATGAAGATCTGACGAAGGAGGCGACAACCGCGCTCGACCAGCGCTTCAACAAGCTCGAGACTCTGCTATACGGCGTCAGCTACACCGAGGAGATCACGCCGAGGACACGCGATCTGATAATCAGTATGGGCGAGAGGCTCTCGTCGATCGTATTGGCGACAAGGCTTAGGGCGAGGGGGCTGAACTCGTCCTTCTTCAACTCAGATGAACTGGGCATCATCACGGACGGAGTCCACGGCAACGCGACTGCAGACCTGAAGGAGTGCGAAAGAAGCGTGGGTCCGAAGATATTTGCCCTTTCAAAGGCTGGCGTCATACCAGTTGTGACCGGATTCTTCGGAATTTCTCCCGGAGGACATGTGACCACTTTCGGAAGAGGTGGCACAGATTACTCCGCCTCGGTACTCGGATTCGCCTGTAGCGCTTCAGTCATCGAGATATGGAAGGATGTAGACGGTTTCATGACAGCCGATCCAAAGATGGCAACGGACGCGAAGCAGGTGGACAAACTATCATACGAGGAGGCTGCTGAGCTGGCATACTTCGGAGCTAAGGTCCTGCATCCGAGGACCGTCTTTCCAGCTATGGAGAAGGATATACCGATCGCGGTCAGAAACGTCCTGAAACCGGATTCCGCGGGCTCAATGATATTCAAGAATTCGACGAAACGAAAGAACATCCTGAAGAGCGTGTCCTACCTGAGAAACATCGCGACGATCAAGGTCTTCGGGACGGGTGCGGGGTACAAGACCGGCTTTCTTAGAGATATTTCCGAGGCGATGTCTGAGGCCGACATCAACATCTACTCTGCGACCACCTCTCAGACATGCGTCGCGATGCTGATCGAGAAGTCCGATGTCAAGAAGGCTCAGGATATTCTGGAGAAAATGCTAGGAGGGTACTACGAGCGCCTCGAAGTGACGGAGAACATCGCACTTATCTGCACGGTGGGATCCGGCTTGGCGAGTACTCGCGGAATAGCCGCACGCGTGTTCAAGGTGGTGGCGGCAAACGACGTGAACGTCGATCTGATATCTGCGGGAGCATCTACCGTTGCCTACCATTTCACGATCGACAAGAAGGATCTACAGAAGACGATCAGGGCGATACACGACGAGTTCTTCCCGAAGAAATCCTGAGACATCTATCGAACGATTCTGACGAAGGTAGTGTGATAGGCGGAATTACCGCCGAATCGCTGGATATAGTCCGATGTAATGAAGTTAATGTTCTTTCCTTCATCGCATAATTTCGGCCAAAAACCCGTGTAGACGACGACGACTCCGACAGGAATCCTGTCTGAGATTTCCACCGGCAGGGTCAGAGAACCGGTCTGGTTCTCAATTGTGACCTTCGATTGATCCATGAGGCCCAACGTTTTCGAATCCTCCGGGCTGATCAGGATCCTCTGGGCAATATCATCCTTGAAAAGTAGATGAGTCGATGAATGGTTCATCTCGAATGTGCATGGGCTGAGGAGCTGGTAGGGATGAGTTCCCTTCAATGGGACATGGTCAGGCACAGAGGGCAAACCGTCCTCCTCCGCCGATCTTGAATATATTTCTATCTTTCCCGAGGGGGTCTGGTAGACATCTAGGGGGAGAGGGGACATCTTGGCGAATCCCCTGCGTCTCAACGCCTGCATATCGGAATCGATCCTCCTGCTCTTCTTTACGATATTGGAGATTATTGTCTTCTGGTCCTCGTATAGCTCTTTCTGCCGAAGTCCCAGAGACTTGGCGAGCGATTTAAACAGCTCCACATTGCTCCTGGATTCCTCCCACGGAGTAGCAGCTGGCTCATTGAGATTTACATAGTCATGGAAGTACGAGGAGACGAGATCCAAGTGCTCGAACATCGAAGTCGCTGGGAGAACAATATCGCTCCAATCGGCAGTATCTGTCATGAAAAGATCGTGTGTTACGATGAACGCATCGCTCGATGATAGCGCTTTCCTTAGAGCGTTCTGATTCGGAAGAGTCGCGAGCGGGTTGGAGTTGATCACAAGCAGTACCCGAAGCCGCTCCTCCTCGATCAGCCTTGGCAGCTCAAGCACATTGAAGGAGCTATCTGGAACCGTTCTCAGGTCGGCGGCGGTGAGGTAATCCATGTCGAAATCAGTCGCGTCGTTCGTGTATATGAATCCACGGTGCTGCCCAATAATGGATGGAATGAGCGAAATCGTTCGCACCATTTCCCCGCCATTCCTCTGCCTCTGAAGGCCTAGGCCGATTTGAATCACGCAAGGCCGCAGAGAGACGAATTCGGTCGACAGCTCGGCAATATCCGAAGGTCTCAAGCCGGTTATCTCCGATCCTCTGTTGATATCGTACTTCCTGGCGACTTCAACAAGGTTCTCGAATCCGATGGTGAATCTCTGCAGGAACTCCTGGTCGTGCATGTTGTTCTCGACGATGTGGTTTATCATCGTCAGCGCAAGTGCAGCGTCCGTTCCGGGACGGATCTGAAGGTGTCTGCCCATCTCTGCGGTCGGCGTTCGAATTGGGTCGATCACCCATACCGAGGCGCCCTTCTTCTTTGCCTTCTGGACTAGCTGCGCGCCATGCATGTTCGTCCACTTCGAATTGATGCCCCATAGGACAATGAGCCGGGCTTCGGGTATTTTCTCTGCGGGATAACCGTTCTGGCTTCCGAAGTTGTACTCTAAAGCCGCGTCCCCCGCGGCGGAGCAAATCGTATCGGCACTAATCGATCCGTTTATCGCGTTCATGAACCTGAGCGGGAAATATCGGGATAGAGTTCCGGTGTTTGCGTGTGTGTCGTATAAGCCTATAGACGAAGATCCAGACTCCCGAGTGGCGGTCTTGATGCGATCCGAGATCTCTTTCAGGGCGTCATCCCAGGTGATCGCAGTGAACTGGCCCGATCCTCTTTCACCGATTCTCCTTAGCGGCGTCCCGATCCTCAGGTCTGACTGCACCTTCTTGGAAAAAGCGCGGATCCTGGGGCATATGACGCCCTGGGTAATCGGATGGGATTTATTACCATCAATCCCTACGATTGCATTATCCCTTACGCGGATGATAAGACTACAGGCGTCGTAGCAATCTCTGGTACATGCACAAATGACATTCAAATGAAATCACATCCGGATGAGAGCGTCAGGCGGCCAATAGCTCGGTTCCAGCCTTTGATAGCAATTTTCTGAAATAAAAAATGATTGACGGCAATTGATTTTGGTACAGGGTAGAAGGAGTCTATCGAAAACCCTCCCATCTTCTGATCCTGAGGCATCATTAGCTCTGCTCGATTGTCTTTCTGTATTGTTCTGCTGAGATCAGCTCCTCGAGTTCGGATGGGTCTGTGATCTCGATCTCCACCAACCAGCCGGACCCATACGGGTCTTCGTTAATGAGCTCGGGCTTCGCCGGCTCGTCGTTCCCAACAAGCTCGACATTCACCTTTGCGATTTTCCCGCTGATTGGAGCATAGATTTCAGACCTGGCCTTGACCGATTCCACCGCGGCGAACTCCTCCCCCTTCTCGACACTCCTGCCCGCTTCTGGAAGCTCCACATAGACTACCTCGTGCAGCTCCTCCTGGGCAAAATCGGTGATACCGATAACGGCGATGTTATCCTTGATCCTGATCCATTCGTGCGTGTCCACGTATTTCAGGTCATCTGGAACCTCGCTCAATGTGAATATCCCCTGCGTGGCGAATCCTCCTGATGGGATAAATAAGTTGAGAGATGTCATCTAATTTGCTGAGCTATAGGAACTCGGTGCAGGTCACGGCGGCGACGATCAGGATTAGACCGAGAACGGAGAGCGCTGAGTTGGCTACTATATCGTTATACTTGAAGTCGCCCCTGAACCTCCTGTTCGAGATGGGCCATAGCAGCCTGGTTCCCGCCCGAGTGAGCGAGTCGGTGGCCGGGTGCGAGAATGTCGATAGAAAAAGTGAAGCAAATATCGGGGCGATCCACCAATTGGAAAGGACAAATCCGGTGTATCGGACGATGAGTACGCATGGAATCATCATAGCCGCGGCAATCACGAGGGAAGAGCCGAGGCTATGGCTAAATTGGCTTCTGTGCGCCTTTTCATCGGCCGCCGCGAAAATGAGATCCATATCGGGTATCACCGCGGATACACCGCCGAGGATGCCGAGCAAGCTAGCCATCGCAGCCTCGTGAGTGATCTGCGCGCCCGAAATCCACGAAATGCCCGCACCGAGGAGAAAATGCGTCTTGGTCTTCAAGTCTGCACGTTCCTAAACGGCGATGATATTGAGTTCTATTTCAATTTGATTTTGCCTGTCTCAAAAGATTTATTGTTACAATATTGTGAACCTAATTCTCCCCGACAGGTTCTCGGGAAGCTTATTTAGTCCTTGAACAATCTACCCGGTCAATAGATATTGGAGGGATATCTCATGGAGAAGAATTCGATCTCATTCCTTGAGCGACTGACGAACTGCTTTGGACCCTCGGGGTTCGAACGGGAGCCGCTCCTGATCGTCAAGGAATACGTCAAGCCGCATGTCGACAAGATCACGACAGACAAGCTCGGCTCCCTGCACTTCGAAAAGCGGGGTAGCGCCGACTTCCCCAGAGTCCTGCTGCCGGGACATGTCGACGAGGTGGGATTCGTCATATCCGGCATCAATAAGCAGGGATTTCTGACATTCAACCCGCTCGGAGGATGGTTCGACCAGATACTTCTCGGCCAGAGGATCCGTGTACGAACCAACCTGGGGGATGTGGACGGAGTGATCGCGGCAAAGCCGCCCCATCTCCTCCAGGAGGAGGAGCGCAACAAGGTGTTCAAGAAGGAGCAGATGTTCATAGATGTCGGGGCATCAAACGAAGACGAGGCCAAGGCCATGGGGATTCGCATCGGCAACCCCGCCGTTCCGATCTCAGACTTCTCGACTGTATCGAAGAAGAAATACAAGGATGGCAAACTCTCCGGGAAGGAGACCATCTGCTTCGGAAAGGCCTTCGACGACCGGGTAGGCGCGTTCATATCTGCCGAGAGCGTCAGGATAATAGCGACTCAGAAGATAAAACACCCGAACACCGTGATCGGAGCCGCCACGGTTCAAGAGGAGGTAGGTCTTCGAGGCGCGAGGACCACCGGGTTCGTCACACAGCCCGATGTATGCATCACTCTGGAGGTTGACATATCCGGAGATGTTCCTGGGATAGAGCCGCACCAGGCCCCGACTCGCATGGGCGATGGCCCGGGAGTGACGACATATGATGGATCGATGATTCCGAACCAGGGGCTCGTGGAGTTCGTGATTGACACCGCGAAAAGGGCGAAGATACCATACCAGCTTTCGCAGATCGCGAGGGGAGGCACGGACGCGGGGATAATACATATTTCCAATGCTGGCTGCCCGAGCGTCGTCCTCGGTGTGCCCACGCGGCACATACACTCACATGTTGGCATCTGCAGCATGAAGGATATCGAGAACTCCGTGAAGCTCGTGGTGGAGCTGGTCAAGAAACTGGATAAGAAGACCGTTAACGATTTCACGAAGATTTGAACGGGAAGCTATACAGATGTTGCTCTCTGACGGGGATATACTGAGACTGCTCGGGAGCGGGGAGCTGGTAATCGAGAACTTCCACAGGGAGAACCTGACCCCGAACGGATATGACCTGACGATCGCGCATATCTCTATACCCTCAAAGGATGCGGAAATTGAAGAAGAAAAAGCCGTTATCCCCCCAATGACCTGGTTTCTGGTCGGGACCGAGGAGGTGTTATCGCTCCCGGACGATTTGGCATGCGACCTCTGGATCAAGACTTCCTGGGCGAGAAAGGGGGTCATCAGCTCCTTCGGCAAGATCGATGCCGGCTTCAGGGGAAACCTGACTCTCTCGGCTTTCAACGCCTCTCGGAACGAATTGGATATCTCCATCGGGCAGAAATTCGCCCAGATGAGCCTGATTCCACTGCATTCCCGAGCGGAAAAGGGGTACGCCGACAGGAGCGGGAACTTTCAGGACCAGCGTGGAATTACAATAGAGCCGCGCAAGCTCATTTGAGCGAGATGTCGAAGCCGTAGTATCTGAGGGTAGGGGAGTAGCTCTTTACCATCCTGCTGTCTATATTTTCGACAGACCTGCCCAGTTCCGATATCTTGCACGAGATCGCATCAATTCTGTCCTCGAGCTCATCCTCGGCCATGATGTCGTATAGATGTATGATTCCGCCGTCCAGAAGCATTTCGCAGGCGATATCGAGGAAGTCAAAGGCGGAATGTGGCAGGTTCATTATTATGCGGTGAACGGGCGGTATTTCGGAATATATTTCCCTCACATCTCCCAAGAACGGTTTAACGACCTCCGTCACCTTGTTCAACTCGATGTTTTCCTTTAGCAGCTGGAACGCGACTTCGTTTATGTCGCACGCGTAGACCATCTCCGGTGAATGGGTCTTAGCGATCAATATTGTAAAAGGGCCTACACCAGCAAACATGTCGAAGACTCTTTCACCGTTGCGGACCTGGTCCGCGACGAGCTTCCTCTCGGTCGCCAGCCTCGGTGAGAAGAACATGGTCCGCGGATCGACTGAGAACACGAGGCCGTGCTCTCTGTAGCTCGTGAGCGTATCCGAAGAACCGTATATGATCTCCAGGTCCCTTGTACGCTCCTCACCTCTCACGCCCGAGTCGAGGCAGACCGTCTTGACCGGTTTGTTCACCTTCGCAATCGCCCTCCCGATCTTCTTCCGGTGCTTCCGGAGCTCATCCGAAAGCCTCACTATGGCCACATGACCGATGATGTCAAGAGAGCTCGGGAGAAGCGTTTCGAGCTCATCAGGCATATCCAGCAGATCCCTGTAATCTGTCGGCAGCTGCTTGAGCTCCCGGAAAGAGCGGGTGACCAGTTCGTAGCCCAGATCGACATTTATCTTGATAGGGAAGTAGACGTTCTTCGAATCTGAGCCGACCTGGAGGTCGGTCCTGAGGGCGCCCTTCTCCATCAACTTCTTCCTCAGCTGCTCCGCCTTTTTCTTGGGCACGACGACTGCGATGCTCTCCATTTCGACCCTGGGAGCGTGTTACAGAAGAATAACAGTTGCGGAGGCACATATCCGGCCATGGGAAACAATATCTACCCTGTAATAGCTAGCACTGACGGCGTTGTCCAATGGGCAAGATAGTTCTGATCGGGCTCGGCCTGCACGACGAGAAGAGCATAACGCTGGAGGCTCTGGAATGCGCCAAAGGGTGCGACATGCTGTTCGCTGAGCAGTACACATCGCTTCTCGCGGAGGGCTCAATCGAGAGATTGGAGCGAAGGATCGGCAAGGAGATACAGCTGCTCGACAGAAAGCGCATCGAGGACGGCAGCTTCTTGATTCTAGCAAGGGAGATGGCAATCGGCCTTTTGATCCCGGGAGATCCTATGACAGCGACCACCCATGTCGACCTCCGGATAAGGGCGCACGAGAAGGACATCGAATGCGAGATAGTGCACGGGACTTCCGTAATCGTCGCCGTCCCCGGGATACTGGGGTTGCAGCATTACAAGTTCGGCAGGACCGTGACAATACCTTTCAACGAGGCAGGATATGACCCGACAAGTCCTCTGGAACTCCTGATGAAGAACCTAGAAAACGGTCTGCACACACTAGCGCTGCTCGATATACAGGCGGACAAGGAGAGATACATGACCGCCAACGAAGGGCTCGAATGGATACTGAGAACGGCCGAGAAATTGGGATATGATGTCATAGGAGAAAATTTGCTTGCATGCGTAGTTGCAAGAGCTGGATCGAAGGATTGCATGGCACGCGCCGATAAATTGTCGGAGCTCATCAAAATGGAATTCGGACCGCCCCTGCACACGATCGTGATACCTGGGAAACTGCACTTCCAGGAGACAGAGGCACTGATACGCCTCGCGAAGGCTCCTCCTGAGTTGTTCATGAAGTTATAATTTCGGTTTTCCTATGAGAAGGGATATCCTTAGCCGGTCCCCAAGAGACGGGTCCTCGTAGCTTCCGATCATCAGCTTAGAGTTGGGAAGCCAGTTGTGAATCTCCCCGACCACATCCTCGACCTCCTTTTCATCGACTGGGTGGGAGGAGATAATGGCAAATGCGGAGGGAGAAGATTTCAGGTCGAAATCGAACCAGGGAGATTCGAACGCTTCTCTGATCGCATTTCTGTCCCGGTATGTTCCCCGGCCCAAGCCCACGCCGAGTCTAAAAGAGCCTGAGTTGCCAGCAACCTGCCTCATTACCGGAATGTCCGCGTTAGTCATCACCCTCGACAGGTCGAGGATGGGTCTCTCCATTATCGAATTCATTATCTTGAACGCCTTGTCGATAGGCATCCTGGGAACCAGATCCTTCAGCTTGTCGTTCTCGAAGCAGATGAGCAGCTCGGTTCTCCCCTCAATATCTTTCATCGCTTCTAATGCGGCGTTCCTTCTGGTTTCGCTTTCCACTGAGAAAGGCAAGGAAGAGATGCATAACGCATTCTTTCCAAGTATTTTGGCGACGGTAGAAAGAAATCTCATCCCGTGGCTTCCTGTTATTCCGCCCAGTCCTGCAATCAATATCGAAATCTCGCACTCCTCGAATTTATCCCTGATTTGCTGCGGGATAATGTTCTTGGACAGCATGGATGGATCGGTCAGCGCGAAATTGACAAACTGCTCGGAAGAAATCACGAGCTTCTCTGCCCGCTGACAGCGCTCCAGGTCCGCTGCCGTGCTCCCAATCGCGACGCTCGGCAGTTTCGTCCCCGCGACGAAGTTGCAGCCCGCGCCTCCGATCCCGAAAATCTTGAACATGAGCGGCTCTCGGCCGGGATTCAATCCGAAAGCCGTCTGGAGAGCGCACATCGTCACTTCGGATTACCGCATGCTGATATAATCTTATTGCCAGTAATGCGGAAACGGAGGTAAGGAAAACTTGCCAATATTCCACTCACCTCAGCATAATTAAGTACTTACGCCATTATTCTCAGATAGGGGGAAAACGATGATTAACCCAAGGGTATTAGATCTGGAAATATGGGGAGAGGAATTATTTCAATTAAAATCATACGGTTAGAATCCAAATTAATTGGCAAGTATGGACATTATTGAAAAAAGGGGCTCTGAATGAGGATATTTCATGTCTCGGACACGCACATAGGATATTCGGCGTTTGCCAGAATCGACCCGGATACTGGCATAAATCAGAGAGAGGCAGATTTCTACGCCTCATTCGAGAGATTCGTGGAAATCGCTCTAAAGGAGCAGCCGAACCTTGTGATTCACTCAGGCGACCTTTTTGACACGGTTCGGCCTTCGAACCGAGCTATTTCATTTGCACTCAGGCAGATTAAAAAATTGTCCGATGCAGGAATACCGTTCATCGCCATCTCGGGCAACCATGAAACCCCGAGGCTTAGGGAAACGGGGAGCGTGTTCAGGATCCTCGAGCATCTGCCCAATTGCAGCTTCGTGTACGAGAACGGATTCGAGAAGATAGTCATGGATGGTGTGGAGATCATTTGCCACCCGCATTCTTCCGAGGATGAATTCAGGGAGGGTATGGCAGAGGCATCGAAGATAGAAAAGGAGCATCCACGGGTAGTGATACTTCATGTTGGCATAGTGGGTTTGGGCGTTTTTCGCACTGATGAAATCAACGAGCTGATCCTGAAACCTTCCGATATGGATCCAAGGGCGGACTACATCGCCCTCGGTCATTATCACAAGTTCACCGAGATTTCGAAGAACACGGCCTATGCGGGATCGACTGAGAGGTTAAGCATTTCCGAGGCGGACAGCGAGAAGGGATTCATCGACCTCGAACTTGACTCCGGAAAGAAAAGGTTCGTTATGCTTCCGACGAGGCCGATGATAGACATACCCGCGTTGAAGGTTGATGGCGAGGATGCATCGACGGTCAGGGACAGGATATCGGAGGAGCTTGACAGAAGAGAGATCGACGACGCGATCGTCAGAATGGTAATTCGCGGGATTTCTCGGGAGGCTCATCGGTCGCTTGACCTGAACAGGATAAGAAAATCCGCCCAGAAGGCGCTCAATTTCGAACTCAGAATCGAGAGGGACGAGAAGGAGCAGGTGATTAAGGGAGCGACTTCACAAATCGGCTCTCTGGAGGAGGAGTTCCGGAGATATCTGGAACAGCGCTGCCCGGAGCCCGAGGAAAGGAAGAAGCTCCATTCGATCGCAATGGACTTCTTCGAGGAGAAGTAGCAATGAGGCTGAACTACATCGAGCTGCGGAACTATCGTAAGTTCGAGAGGATCAAGCTGGAGTTCCCCGATGGATTGGTCGGGATCTTGGGAAACAACGGCGTTGGCAAGTCGACCCTCGTAGAATCGGTCAGCTGGGCGCTTTTCGGCAATCAGAAGGAGATAGTCAGGACCGGCAAGGAGAGCATCAGGAGGAGCGACGCCCCGGATAACGAACCGACTTTCGTGAAACTGGAGTTCAGGTTCGCGGGCGACGAGTACGTCGTGACGAGGGAAATGAGTGGAAAGTCGCTCTCAATGGATGCTAAGCTGCTCATCAACGGGCATGTAGTCGCCACGGGGGCGAACGAGGTAACAAGCCTCGTACAGGAGAAGCTTGGAATGGACTACAAGTCGTTCTTCATCTCGGTCTTCGCGAGGCAGAAGGAGCTCAATGCACTATCGTCGCTGACCGAGAGAGACCGGAGGATCACGATCGTCAGAATGCTAGGGATAGATCAACTGGACGATATAATAGACAACATTTCGAAATACGAGAGGGGTTCGCGGGAACGGACATCGGATCTCAGGTCTTTGCTGATAGACGAAGGCGGACAACCGAAGTCAAAGATCTTGGAGTCGAGTAGGAGCGAACTCGAAAAAGAGGCTACCGCGCTTTCGAAGGAAATCGAGTCGATGCGAGGAAGGCAATCGAAGCTCAAGGAGGAAGAGAAGGATACAGAGGACAGGTTGAGTAGACTATCCGAAAAGTTGCGAGGTCTTAGAGAGGCGCAGAAACTCCTGGAGAAGGATAAACGGATGCACGATTCAAGAAAGGAAAGAAGAGATCAGCTGGAGGGGGAGATCGCGGAGGCGAGAAAAGCAGCTGAGGAAGCTTTATCCTTACCGGAGCTGAACTCGGAGTATCAGACTCTCAAGAAGCAGACGGAGCAACAGATCTCGAATAAATCGAAGGCCGAGAGACTGAAGGAGATCGTGGGGGAAATCGAAGCCATCGATCAGGAGATCGCCGAGAACAGAGAAGAAATAGAAGAACTCAGCGAATCCCTTGAAAAGACCGCTTCGATCAAGGAAAAGGCCGACAAGACCGTTGAGATGATGAAGGCATCCGAGAAAGATCTCGTCGAACTGAGGAACGAAAAATCAAAGCTGGACCAGCAGATGACCAGCATCGAGGAGAATATGAACTCGGAAAGGGAGCACCTATCTCAAATCGAAAAGTTGGGTCCTGAGAGCGTATGCCCTACATGCGAGAGACCCCTCGGGGACCACTACGAACATCTCATGGAGAAGATGTCCTCGTCGATGAAATCCTCTGAGAATAAGCTTGAAGAGATACGAATTGCCAAGGAGATTGCAGAATCTGAAATCAACGACCGGGCAAAGAAGATGGAGGCGCTCAAGAAGCGGCAGGAGGCCATTAAGCGGGAGGAGATGGCGCTTCAACAGGCCGAGCACTCAATGAAGGCGGCGAGTAAGAACATCGATAAAAACTCGCGTAGACGAGAAAAACTGGTATCGCAAATGAAGTCGATCGGAGAGATTGAATTCGATTCCGAAAAATTGAGCTCGCAGGAATCGAAACTCCGAGAGATCGAAAAGAGGAGGGACAGGCTGATAGGGCTGTCCACAATAGCAGGCAGATTGCCGGAACTGGAAAAGACCTTTAAGGAGATCGAAACTGAGCTGAAAAAGATGGGGGAGAAGATCGAGTCGGTACGAATCGATACAGGTGAAATAGTGAAGCTGGAAACCCTCGAAACCGAGCTGGTGGAAAAGAGAAAAGAGCTTAAGAAAAAATCGGAGGAGACTTACGAATCGATCGTCGGGCTGTCGGCAAAGAGGGAGTCGATCTCTGCGGAGATGAAATCCATCGAGAGAGAGAAAAAATCACTTGGAGAGATCGAAGCACAACTCGCAGGTATTGAGGATAAACAGCGGAGCAGCTCGAAGCTGCTCGAGATAATGAAGGAGTTCAGAAAGGACCTGATCTCCAGGATCATCCCGACGCTCTCCCAGGTGGCGACGGACCTCATCCTCCAGCTGACGGAGGGGAAATACACCGCGCTCACGCTCGACGAGGGGTACAACATATACATCGAGGACAACGGGGAGGAGCACAGGCTGGAGAGATTCTCGGGCGGGGAGACCGACCTCGCGAACCTATGTCTCAGGCTGGCGATATCCAAGGTGATTTCGGAGCGCGCGGGAACCGAGGGAATGAACTTCATCGTGCTCGACGAGATCTTCGGCTCGCAGGATGCCCTCCGGAAGAGGAATCTGCTGTCCGCGTTCAACGCGCTCTCGAGACAGTTCAGGCAGATATTCCTGATTACCCATATCGAGGAGATCAAGGACTCCCTCAGCGGGATAATCGAGGTCTACGAGGACGAGCGGGGCGTGAGCCACGCGAAGCTGACCGCGTGATCAGGCGAACTCCCCGAGCTTCTTCTGGTCCTGGATGACTATCTCCTTTTCCTCGTGCGGGATGCCGAGCAGGTCCATCATGTACAGCGCGTTCTTGGCGGCCTTGGCCATCCCGTGGTTGTTGAAGTATATCCTGACCTCGTCCGCGTTCTGGATGATCTCCTCAAGGCGGGGCTTCCAGCGGCCCAGCTGCTCCTCGGAGTAGAGGTAGTCGTATCGGTTTATCCGGTGGTCGTCCTCCCTTTCGTCGTCCTTGAACCAGATATCGTAATTTCTCCCGTGGAACCTGACATAGGCGTGCCTGGCCGTAAGGGAGCGGGTAATCGGAAATGCCGGGCCGTCGACTATCGTGTTGGTGATCCCGAACTCCACCAGAAGATCGAGCACATCCGATTTGAGCTCAGTCCCTCGATCGTTCAGCCAGCTCCTGTGGCGGAACTCTACCGCGTACTTGAAGCGGTCCGCGCTGACGACCTCGAACAGCTTCCTCAGCTTCTGCATGCTCGCCTCGTCCAGGAGCTTGAAGTACGGCGAGAGCTGGATCAGGACGGTGCCGAGGACTCCTCCGTCGGCGAGCGGTCTGATGCAGATATCCTCGAAGCTGGACGCCTGGGCCGCGGCCTTGTCTGCTGCGTCGTTCACGATCGTCTGATGGGTTATTATCTGGGGCATCTTGACCGAGAAATCGAAGTCCGGGATCTGAGAGCTCTTCTCCACCCAGCTCTTCACGATATCCTCAGTCGGCACCCTATAGAAGGTTGAATTAATCTCGACCGTCGGGAAGAACTTGCCGTAGTAGTGCAACCACTCGAACCGCCTGTTTGCCAGGCTCGAGGGATAGAACCGGCCTATCCAGTCATCGTATGACCAGCCCGAGCAACCGATCGAGACAACCATATCAATAATGATAATTGATTGAAGATAAAAAAATGTTATGCTCCTATCTGATTTTTATCACTGTTTTATCTATACCGGCTTTTCGACATCACAACGCTTAATATCCAGGGACAACCTGATATTCCATGTCCGAGGTTCACCGCGAAAGCGATCGGCCCCGGGCGATCGTGCACCGAAATATGGGCCCCTTCAGGACCTTTGGGTGGGAACCCCAGGCATGACTGAGGGACAATAAGGTGCACAACATTCCCCGGGCATGGGTCAGACCAGTGAGAGTGCGAGGAGCATACCGTGACCTGCGTTGTTATGCTCGGGGTACAATGC
>Ga0129302_1000377_pt1 | contig 33294 bp, 28 predicted proteins | sample BlaSprsedimmetaG_FD_94476 | JGI IMG/M metagenome (GOLD analysis project Ga0129302, IMG submission 94476) | Hot spring sediment bacterial and archeal communities from California, USA to study Microbial Dark Matter (Phase II) - Blank Spring... | ecosystem: Environmental > Aquatic > Thermal springs...
GCTCCGCATTCAAATTCAAAATGAGCTGCGAATGACGGGCTTGGCTGCTTCAGATAACGTGCAGAATATCAAAGATCAGTTCCCTTGCGGGTCATATGCAAAAACGTAACCGGAAATTACTGCACCAAGAGAAATCTTTTTCATTCTACAACCTCCTTTCTAATTGTGATTGTATTGATCGCTCCCTGAAGGGCGAAATAGCAATCGAACAAATGGACGGAGCATCAAACTGTCGTTATAACGGCAGATACCTCCATATCCGTATCGATTCACATAGCCGACATGCGGTTTATTAAGCAAATATTATGCCTCAAAATACAGTGCGCACGCATGTCGTATGGAATATGTGTGATAACGCACTGTAATATATGCATATATAATTACCTCAGCAGCGTTGTTTCTCCGGTAACACCGTCATGAAAGGATGATCATATCGACCACGAATTGTAAAGAATCTCGACGTATTTGCCCGGCGATAAATAATATTCAGCATAACTACTTGTAATTGATGCATTATCCTGGATTCCAAAACTGTAAAGAATTCCGACACTCTGCCGTGAAGGGGCATTTCCGCATCACGCTTCACAATGCAACCGTTCCCCGGTTCCGATCCAAAGCCGGGGGAAAGCCGCCGGCCCGGGAATGTGTTAAAAAGAGGAAGGAAGCGAAAGATGGCGGAAAGGTTTCTCGCCACCGGTTTCATATGACGGCATCCGGCGACATTTGAAGCTCTTAAGCCTATTACAATCTTGACAATGTGCGGCAATACGTCTTACAGTTAAGCAACATGACCGCCATGCAGGTGCGGATGATACGCATAAAAGCTTGAAGGAGGTTCACCGTGAGCGACACGAGGATCAATCTGACCGGGGGGAAGGCCGCCCTTGTCATTGCCGTCCTTATTCTCATTGCGGTCATCCAGTTTACTCGACTTCAGATGCCGGTCGATGAGGAGGCAAAGGATGCCGTTCGAATACTGTTCTCCATGGAATATGCCGGCGAAAGCGGTGAAGGGGGCGAGCGGGCCGAACCGGGGGCGCCGACATCGGAATCTTTTGAAAAACCAGTCAGGAATCGTCAAGGTCCTGATAATGTTTCGATTACCTCCTTCAAGGCGCGGAAATCCGGGAAGGATGTTATTGTCCGGGTGGAATTCGCCATTGATGGGAAAACGAAGGAGATCCGGTACTTTCACATGCAGTCATTTCCCGCAGGACAGCGGAAGATAAAAGGGGAAACGTCGGCTCTCTCGTACTATGCGACGTTCTGGTAGCGAGGAAAAGGGGGCGCGGATAGTTGCTAGTAGAAAAAACAGGGGACACCGGGTACGTGACGGTTTGACATGAACTTTTTTCTTTTCATTACCGCCATCGGGGTTATTATTCTGATTGCTGTTTACGGGCGGCGGGCCTTCGTGCAATATCGACGGGACCGGTTGATTGCGGAACCATTTCCCGGAGAATGGGAAGAAATACTTTTCAGAAACGTTTCACTTTACCGTCATATTCCCGCTTCACTGAAGGATCAGCTTCACGCAAACATGAAAATCTTTCTTGGTGAAAAACACTTCGAAGGATGCGGGGGACTTGAGATGACCGATGAGATCAAGATCACCATCGCCGCCCAGGCCTGCATGCTTCTGCTGAACCGGAAAAACAGAAACTACCCGGGACTCTCGACGATTCTCGTTTACCCGGAGGCATACGTGGCGCCGGAAAGCATTCCCCTCGACGACATGATCTATGTGGAACACGAGTCGGTACGAGCCGGGGAGTCATGGGTTCAGGGAACGGTGATTCTTGCGTGGGATCATGTCCTGCGGGGGGCACGGAACAGACGGGACGGATACAATGTGGTCCTCCATGAATTCGCCCATCAGCTCGACCATGAAGATGGCACCATCGACGGCGCACCCGATCTCGGGACACGGTCGGACTATGAACGATGGGCCTGTGTTCTGAGCCGCCGTTACGAGCAGCTGCAACATGATGTGGACAATCGGAGAACACCTGCTCTTGATGAGTACGGCGCGACGGATCCTGCGGAATTTTTCGCTGTTGCCACGGAAACCTTCTTCGAAAAACCGACGCATCTGAAACAGCATGAACCGGATCTCTATGAAGAACTCAAGAACTACTATAAAGTCGATCCCGCCGAGTGGGATTGAGAAGTACGGGTAGTGAGAACCCGACATTACCGTCCCGGAACGTCATAGTGCAGGTTCATGCCGTACCACATGGGGGCGGTGCGCAATGCAAAGGAGCCGAACGATGAGCAGCCGGTATGTACCGAAAGTCTCAAGGAGATCATTTCTCGCCGCATCGGCGGGACTTGCGGCATCGGGGCTCGGCCTGCCCAGGGTATCTTATGGGCTGCAGCCCCGAGGACTCGCGTCGATCATTGACCTTACCCTCTGCGACGGATGTCCCGGCAAGGATATGCCCGCCTGCGTCGCCGCCTGCAGAAATCTGTATCAGAAGACGGTACCCGACCCGGTCGATCCGATTCCCAGGCTTTACCCCCGGGGAATGATCGAAGACTGGTCGAAGAAAAAACAGATTTATGATCGGTTGACGCCCTACAACTTTATCTTTGTCGAAACGGCGGAGGTGGAGTACCGAGGGAACAAATCGACCCTCTTCATACCGAGACGGTGCATGCACTGCGACAATCCGGCATGTGCCACCATCTGCCCCTTTGCGGCAAATCACAAGATGAAAAATGGTGCGGTTGTCATCAACGATAATCTCTGCGTCGGCGGCGCCAAATGCCGTGCCGTCTGTCCGTGGGCCATACCGCAGCGTCAGTCAGGCGTCGGCGTCTACCTTTACGTTATGCCCACACTTGCCGGAAACGGCGTCATGTACAAATGCAATCTTTGCCATGATCTGCTGATGGAAGACAAGATTCCGGCATGCATGGATGCCTGTCCCGCGGGAGCGATGGTAATCGGCCCCCGTGAAGAAATTCTTGCCGATGCCCGGGGTCGGGCAGAGCATATCAACGGCTTTATCTACGGAATCGGAGAAAACGGCGGAACGTCAACAATATATATATCGCCGGTTCCTTTCGATATCATTGACAAGGCTATCCCGCAGGGGCCGGGATTGCCTCATTTCAAGCCTGCGAAGCGGCGTATGGCGGAGGCTTCGGTACTGGAGACCCTGGTCATGGGGTCGCCCCTTGTCGGTATTGCCGCCGGCGTAGCGGGAGCTTTTTCAATCCTGTCTCGACGGAAGGGCAATGAGGGAGGGACGGAGTAAGATGTCGGAACGCATTCTTGAAGATAAAGGCCTGGTGGTCAGGCACAGCGTCCTCGAACTGTTCGAACACTGGGCGATCGCCCTGTCGGGACTCATCCTGATCCTTACCGGGCTTTTCCAAATGCCTATCGCGAACAGATACTATATCAATGAACTGCCCGGGCTGGCCTGGTCTGCTGACTACATCGTTTCATTGAAAGTCCATTATGGCGCCTCCATCGTATTCGTTGCCATGAGCTTTTTTCATGTCTTCTACCACGGTATTCTGGGAGACCGCGGGATGCTGCCCCGTAAGGGTGACATGAAACAGTCGATCGAGGTTGTCAAGACGTTCTTCGGCAAGGGTGAAGAACCTCCGTTTCACAAATATCTTCCGGAACAGCGGCTTGCCTACCTCGGCATGGCGGTCATCATCGGAGGACTCATCATTTCGGGACTGATGAAAACCTATAAAAACCTTATCGATCCTCAGATGTCGGAGGCATTGACACTCCTGGCTACATGGGCGCATAATATTTTTTTTGTTCTGTTCATCATTGCATTCATCGGCCATATGGCCGCCATCATCCTGAAACCGAACCGCCCGATGGTACGGGGAATTTTTACCGGTCGGGTCCGGCTTGACTATGCACGGCGCAGGCATCCCCTGTGGATTTCAGAGATCGTGGACCATCCGGTAACGGCAGAGGATCAACCTGAATCGGAGGCGGACACCATCGTCGAGACGGCGGATCCGGAGGAGCATGAAATAACGGAGGAGGAGGCTTCTGAGGATAAGGAAAAAGAGGAACCACGGCAGTAGATGGTAACGGGGGGCTGTTGCTTACATCCATTTTTGCTTGCACAACAACTCCCCACACGGATCAGGGACAGGCGGCAGCTCCATGAACCTGGTCATCGTAATGGAAACCGGGCGATTGCCAGGGAAGGTTTCCCCGATTTTGTCTGGATGTAGAGCAGGTCATCATCGCTGTGACAGATCCGGAGCCGTACGTTCTTCACGCCATCCTTCCGGATATAGCCTTCCGATAACAATCCCTTGATGTTCAAGACATAGGTACCTATGAATTCCGCCGGTGCGGCGCTTTTCCGTCTCCAGAACAGGTGGAGATACAGTGGGTCGTTATCGGTGGGAATGGCGATGTGATAGTGGTGATCAGTGTCGTCGTTGCCGGTCCAGCGACGGTGTTTCTGCAACAGCGACGCCTGGTCGATTCGACTCACCAGATGTCTGAATTGTAGCAGGGGATAAATGTCTTTTTTCATTCCTGGGCTGACCTCAACCATAGGAGGTTATGGGAACAGCATGATGCCGGCCGGTGCAGTTGGTGACTGTATGGTTAACAATGCACGAAAGCGACCGCGTATCAAATGCTTACAAGACTTCACATAATTATCCATGGATTGTTCCCCCGGTCAAGTCATTTTTCTCCAGGCATTTGAGAAACTCCGTCCGGCAGGTATGCCTTGATCATTTGTCGATCATTGCACCGATGGGAAGATTGACACCCCGGAATTCGGAAAGTTCCACTATTCGGGTTTGCCTCATCACCCGGACCTCGGCTCATCAACTGATTGAGAAAAGCATATTGCTTACTCCCATGAAAACACGATACAATAATGCGTCCTCCGGTCCTCAGGTCGAGAGGATAAATTCTCTTGACAGCTACTGAGAGATTGACTAGAATCCCAGTTTTTTATGGGAGGGAATGGGATGAGTAAAATACCGATAACCAGAGGCGGGTTCGAGAAATTACAGAAGGACTTGGAATACCTGAAAAATGTTTCAGTTCCTGAGAATTCACGGGAGATAGAAATAGCCCGGGGTCACGGGGACATATCGGAAAATGCCGAATATGAGGCAGCGAAGGAACGACAGGCATTTATACAGGGAAAGATTCAGGAACTCAGCAATAATCTTGCCTCAGCGGTTATCATTGATCCCAGGGACCTGACGGATGAGAAAGTTGTATTCGGAACGACCGTCACCTTCGAAGATATCAATACTGGTGATGTAACATCCTACATTCTTGTGGGTCCCCTCGAATCAGACCTGAACCAAAATAAAATCTCCGTCACCTCACCCATTGGAAAGGCTCTTATCGGAAAAGTCATCGGCGACCAGGTCGAGGTGAAAACACCCGGAGGAATCAGAGAGCTGGAGATTATCGATATTTCCATAGAGATCTGAAATCGATGGAGGAAATCTTCAAAAAATCCATTCACAGCCCCTCTACTTTTACGACAAGCTCCTGCAGCATTTAGTGTTGAGAATCAAAAAAGACCGGCTGTCGGTAATCATACCGACAGCCGGTTTCTCTGTACGTTTCGTTATCATAGATCAAGACATTATCGCTGTCCCTGTGGAGCGCCGAATCCGGGGTACTTGCCGTAACCGCTGCCGAAGCCGCCATGACGACCGTTTACTCTCCCATATTTCCGTGCCGACAGTTGCTCCTGCTGTTCCGATGTGAGGATGCCCCTCATGTCAAGACGGTGGACGGTGCGTTTTTCACTCATTTGATCACGAAGTTTGCTGATTTCTTTCTGCTTTGCCAGAATTGCTTTCCTGTCGGGAGTCTTCTGGGCCCAGAGTGCCCTCAACTCAGTTTTCTTAGTATACAGCTCTGACCTGAGCGGTGTCATTTCCTTCAAATGACTCTCCCTGACGGACTCGACCTTCGACTTCTGCTCATCCGTCAGGTTAAGGCCGTATGTGTGCGGTCCATAGCGGTAAACATCCATGCCTCGTCTCTGGCCTCGATCATAATCATGGCCGACACACGGGCCCTGTGTCCATCCATGATTCCATACGGGACCCCTTCCGAATGCCGGAATAGCGAATGCGGCAATCAAGAGAACAATTCCCAAACCTACTGCTGACTTTTTCATTGTACATCCTCCTTATGAAGTATCTTTGTTTCGTTTTATATTGTAAATAGCAACAGGCGTGCCAGAAACGTAATATTTTTACAAATCCCCGAAACAACAAACTATTCTCTGTTGTCCGAACAGGACATACCTAATATCTTTGTCATACATACACAAACAATGTATACTATATATCCACTTTTGGTATTCAGGTGGATACATTATATCCAGGCATTACTTCGTTCGGATGGCGGTTCGATAGCCTGGGTACTGATGGATGGCGTTCCGGGGCATAACGGGTAATCCGGCATTCATTTTGCTATAAAATGAAAAGACATTAAGGTGGATATAACAAAATGAAAAAAACATGGGTAACCCTCCCACCGTGGATCATCATCGGGGCGGTTTTCATTCTGGCGCCGATTTTTATTTTCTGGACTTTTCAGAACATCAGCAAACAGAAAGAAAATTCAACCAAACTGCTCCTGGAAAAAGGCGCCGCCCTCATCAGATCGGTGGAGGCAGGAACGAGAACAGGAATGTTCGGGACGCAATGGGGCGACAGCAGGGTTCAACGTCTCCTCGCGGAAACATCCCGGCATCCGGATATCAAATATCTTATGATCACCGATGAAACGGGGAAGATTCTTGCCCATAGTGATTATGACGACTCGGAAGAACTCCATGGCGAAGGCCTCGATATGGAAGCCATTTCGCAGACGAAAACAGTCCGATGGCGGCAGATTAAGGATTCAAGGGGAGACGACTTGTTTGAGGTTTACCGTCAATTCTCGCCGATGCGGAGACCCCCTCCGCAGCGATTCAGAGACATGATGCCCCACGATCGGAATCATGCGCCAATGATCATGAGAGAAGATGAAGCGTCCCACCGGCTCATTATTTTTGTCGGTCTCGATATGGAAACGGTCATGGCGGCGGAAAAAGAAGACATTCGCCATACGGTTGTCATGGCGATCATTCTTCTTCTCATCGGCTTTGCAGGCATTCTCTCACTTTTCATGGCACAGGGATACCGGTCTGCCCGGATATCCCTGTCACGGATCAAGGCCTTTTCCGACAATCTGGTGGAACACATGCCCATCGGTCTGGTATCGGTCAGCGCCGAGGGTACGATAACATCCCTTAATCAGACCGCAGAGTCGATCCTCCGGCTCGTCGTCGGCAAAACGGTAGGGCAGAACGGTTTGTCCGTCCTGCCTCGACAGATGTACGAAATGCTTACCACTGTCAAAGAAAGCGGAGGCACCATCGGCAGGGAAATCGATTATCCCCTGGCGGAGGGGAAGAGCATTCCCCTTGATGTTCTCGCAACGGAACTCAAGGATGAAGATGGCGTGTTCCTCGGGTATGTTATTCTGTTCAAAGATCTCACCGAAATCGACCGCCTGAGAAATGAAATCGAGCGGAGCCGGCGCCTGGCCTCACTGGGAAGGATGGCGGCGGGGATCGCCCATGAAATCCGCAACCCCCTCAGCTCGATCAAGGGCTTTGCCACCTACTTCAGAGAAAGATACCGTGACATTCCTGAAGATCGGAAGACAGCGGATATTATTATCGGTGAAGTGGATCGTCTGAACAGAGTCATCGGTCAGCTCCTCGAATTTGCCCGTCCCATGAATATTCAATTGAAGCCAACAGCACTTCAGGGATTTCTGCAGCATTCCGTCAAAATGATCAAGCAGCAGGCAGGGGAAAGGAACATCACCATCAAGACGGATTTCCCGTCGCTGATCGGAGAAATTTTCCTTGACGCTGACAGAATGAGTCAGGTTCTTTATAATTTGTATCTGAATGCCTTCGATGCGATGGATGAAGGCGGCACTCTTTCCGTCGGCCTTTCCTCGGCCGACGGTGGTACGGCGACCATTACGATTGCAGATACGGGAACAGGTATCGGTGCCGAAGACATGGGCAGAATCTTTGACCCGTACTTCACCACAAAGCCGTCGGGCACCGGCCTGGGGCTCGCCATCGTTCATCGAATCATGGAAGCCCATAACGGGGAAATTCATGTCGACAGTACACCGGGACAGGGAACGACGATATCACTGATTTTCCGCAATCAGGCGAGGTAAACAGAGAGGCAGATGATCCATGGAGCAGAAAGACATCATCCTTGTTGTCGACGATGATCATGTCCACCGGACAATGCTTCGAACCCTCCTGTCGGGATGGGGATATGACATCATCGAAGCCGATGACGGTGACACCGCCGTCGAAATGGTGCGGGAACGGCCTTTCGATCTCATCTTAATGGATATCCGGATGATACGCGTTTCCGGGCTTGAAGCACTGGGGATCATCAGGGACATCAATCCGTCCATTCCCATCATTCTCATGACTGCGTATTCATCGGTGGAAACCGCCGTGGAAGGTTTAAAGAAAGGTGCCTACGACTATCTGACGAAGCCGCTCGACTTCGATGAACTGCGACTCGCCATGGAACGGGCCATGGATCACACCAAACTGCGGGAGGAGAATCGCCTCCTGCGGGCAAGTCTCGACACACACTTTGACCGCAGCAATATCGTGGGCCGGAGTTCCGCCATGGAAAAACTGCTCGGGTTAGTGGCACAGGTATCCGAAGCAGATGCGACAGTATTAATTACCGGAGAATCGGGTACGGGGAAGGAACTGATCGCGGGAGCGATCCACTTTAACAGTCCGAGAAAGGATAGACCCTTTATCAAGATCAATTGTGCCGCCATAACGGAAAGCCTTCTCGAAGCAGAGCTTTTCGGTCATGAGAAAGGATCATTTACCGGTGCCGATCGGACGAAAGAAGGAAAGTTCCGCCAGGCCGACGGGGGCAGTCTGTTTCTTGATGAGGTAAGTGAAATGTCTCAGGCCATGCAGGTCAAGCTCTTACGGGTGCTTCAGGAAAGGGAGATTACCCGAGTGGGCGGCGACGAGGTCATCACCGTGGATGTCCGTGTCATTGCCGCGACCAATAAAAATCTCCTTGAAGCGGTCACTGCAGGACATTTCCGAGAGGATCTTTTTTACCGTCTGAATGTGATCACCCTTCAGGTTCCTCCGCTCAGGGAACGTCAGGAAGATATCGCCCTCTTGGCACTGCATTTCCTGACGGTATTTGCAGAAAAAAACAATAAGGCAATAAAGGGCTTTACACCCCGGGCAATGGATCGTCTGTTGAAATATGAATGGCCCGGGAATATCCGGGAACTCATGAATGTCATCGAACGGTCTGTTGTGCTCTCACGGTCCGAATACCTTGATGAAGACGCACTCTCGCTGACTGAAAGGCATGAAGCCACGTCAAATGATGTCACGGCAGGCACCCTTCCCCTCGAAGAAGTGGAAAAAGCCACCATCATAAAGACACTGAAAGCAACAGGGGGCAACAAGAGCGAAACGGCGCGGCGGCTCGGTATAACGAGGAGAACCCTCCATCAGAAACTCCGGAAATATGGAATGATGTAACATCAAGCCGTCGAAACAGTTACCGCGGCATGAAATTCGAGAATGGAAAATCGTGGCATGGGTATCGTATATCGTCGTTTGGTTATCATGATTCGGCTCCCACGCCCCGAACCTCTAACACGCTACCCCCCGGTTCCGAGGCCCTAAGCCCATCTCAGCCTTTGAATATTGGATTTGATGTGCCGTTCGGGTTTTGTCATTGGTCATTTTAAGCGGTATTGTTCCTTGTTTGCCCGTTCGTTCCGTGATATATGCTCACGATATGCATCAAGTCTGATGGTATCCCGGGGAAAGAAATGACTGGAACATTTGTAAACAGCGGCGCCATTATCGTGGGAAGCGCCGTCGGAATCATGGCGGGCAGACACCTGTCGGAAGGGATAAAATCCATTATCATGAATGCCCTGGGGCTCTCGGTTGTTATCCTCGGTGTAAAAATGGCCCTGGAAGGAACGAATCTCATCGCTGCAATCGGGTGTGTCCTGCTCGGCGCAATTGCCGGCGAAATCATGCGAATCGAGACATGGATCGAATCCCTCGGCGTATGGTTGAAAAATCGATTCCGCTCCGATTCATCAACCTTTGTGGAAGGATTCGTGACCGCGTCCGTTCTTTATCTGACGGGAGTCCTTGTCATCATCGGTCCCATTCAGGATGGAACCGTGGGAGACACGAGCATCCTCTATATCAAATCTTTGCTGGATGGTTTCGCATCGATGGCACTGGCATCCATGCTTGGAATCGGCGTTGCATTTTCCGCCCTGCCCGTTCTGATTGTTCAGGGGACAATCACCATCATGGCATCATCGCTGCTCTTTTTGAAAGAACCGCACATTCTGAATGCCATTACGGCTACCGGAGGCATTCTCATTCTGGGAATAGGAGTCAATCTTCTCGATCTTAAGAAGATTCCCATCGGCAACTTTATCCCCGCCATTCTCTTTGCCATTCTCTGGGCGCTCTGTGCCTGACAGACCGCACCCAATACCCTCCACACCGCTCACACCCGGCATCCGCCCTTTGCCACAGTAAAACGGTATCTGTTGATGAAGACTTCACAATGGTATGTGCCGGGAAATTCGATCCGGAAGTACGGAAATCGGGAAATAGTAGTTCGTTATCAGCTATGGAGAATAAGAGTTCATGCCGTTTCACGGGCACCAACTACTGAGGACGGAAAAGATCACCGAGTGGTTGAGCCGTCAGCCGACAAGTTGATTCTGAACCGCGTACAGAGTTATTTCGGCATTGTTCTTCATCTTCATTTTTTCAAGTATGTGCGTTCGATAGGTGCTGATTGTTTTAACGCTGAGGCACAGTTCCCGTCCTATTTCCGTAACGGTTTTCCCAGATGCGATGAGGAGCATGACCTGGTACTCCCGGTCGGACAGGAGTTCATGCGGCGGTTTGGCCGCATCGATATCAAGATAATAGGTCAATTTTTCTGCAAGAGAGGAACTGATATACCTGCCCCCCTTTGAAATCTTTCGGATTGCCGCTATAAGCTCGTGAGGGGCACTGGCCTTTGTAAGATAGCCCGATGCACCCGCCCTGAATGCACGAACTGCATATTGTTCCTCGGGATAGATACTGACGATCAAAACGGGAAGTTTTGGATATTCGTTTCTCAATTCCTTCAGAATTTCAAGACCGCTCCGGCCGGGCATGGAAATATCCAGCAGGATAACATCGTATTTATTGTTTCTAATCAGATTCAAGACTTCCTGACCGTTTCCCGCCTCATCAGCCACCAGCATGTCCGTTGTTTCCGACAGGACCTGTTTGAAGCCTTCTCGCACGATAGGATGATCGTCCGCAATCAATATCTTTATTTTTGACATTGTGTGTCCTCTTTCCCGTGGAATGGAATACTTACTTTAACTGTTGTCCCCTGATCCTTTTTGCCTAAGATATGGACATTTCCTCCCCAGTGGTAGGCCCTTTCGCTGATTCCGATTAATCCGTATGAATCAGGCTTGGACAACTGGTCTTTCGTTATGCCTTTCCCGTTATCTTTTACAATCAGTTCAAGTCCGCCGTTTCTGTTCTTCAGGCTGATAGTGACCGCCGTTGCTCCGGCATGTCGAGAAACGTTGGTCAGCGTCTCCTGAAAAATACGGAAGATCGCCGTCGACAAATCGGGATGAATCTCAAAATCTTCGGGGCTGAAGGTAACCTTGCATTCGATTCCGGTCCTTTTTTCGAATTCTCCTGCCTGCCACCCCATGGCTGCGGCAAGGCCGAGATGATCCAGCATGCCCGGTCTAAGATCCATGTATATCTTCTTAAGGGTACGAATGGTCATATCAACAAGCGCGGCCATGGAGTCCGTTTTTTCCCTGAGGTACATGTTATCAGGCGGTATCTTCTTGTTCAGCATGACGATGTCCATATGCAGGGCTGTCAGGAGTTGACCGAGTTCATCGTGAAGTTCGCGGGCGATACGGGATCGCTCTTCTTCTCGGGCGGATTCCAGGTGTGCCGAGAGATTGCGCAGCTGCTCCCGCGATTTTTCCAGTTCGTATTTCGACTGTTTGCTTTCTGTAATATCTTCATACGTGATAACGATGTTCCGATGCTTTAGACTGTCGCCGATCCGAGAGGCGCTGATGAGGCACTCAATCTCTTTTCCGTCTTTGCGCCTGCAGTGGAATTCGTCACTGAAGGTTCGCCGCCGTTTCAGCGTTGAATAGAGGCGCCTTGCTATTTCCCCGCCGTCGGTTTCATTACGATAAAGAACGACCACGCTTTGACCTATCAACTCACTGGCCTTCCATCCGAACACCGATTCCACGCCGTCATTGGCAAAAATGATTCGTCGCTCCTGCAGACCGATGACGGCATGGGGAATTGCCTCAAGAAAAGAGGTTTCGAGAGCCTTCAGTTCGGCGACCTTTTTCTGTGCTTCCATGAGTTCGGTTATATCCATCGAATTGCCCAGAATCGCCCGCGCACCTTCATACGGAATGAGTGTTACCGCCTCCATGATCCAGCGGATTTTTCCGTGTTTCGTAATCACTCTGAACTCATAGGGAGAGTAACTGTTGTCTCTCAGCATTCTCATAGCATTTTCTCTGACTTTTGCTCTGTCATCAGGATGTACGAGGCTTATCGATTCCTTTCCTACGAGTTCTCGCTGGCTGTACCCGGCATACTTTGCCGCATGTCGATTCACGAACAGAAACTTTCCGTCCTTCACAACGTAGAGGCCGGCAACGGAACTTCGCGCCATTGTCTTATATGCCTCTTCCGCATGCTTGCGGTCCGTAATATCCTCATAGGTAATAACAACCGTTTTTTCTTTCTTGTTTTCACCGACCCGGGATGCCCTGATCATACATTCCACATCACTGCCGTCCTTCCGTCGACAGGTCGATTCAGCCATAAATTGTTTCCCCCGCTCGAGAGCAAAACGCAATCGCATGGAGGTTTCATCACTTTCCTGGGCGGAACGGCAAAATATGTAGGGCGTTTTACCGATAACCTCATCAGGGTTCCATCCCAGAATGGTCTGGACTCCTTCGTTGGCAAAGATGATGCGCTCCTTATACAGTCCGATGACCGCATTGGGAATGGCTTCCAGAAGTGATGCTTCCAGTGCCTCCATTTTGGCCAAACGATTGCGCGCCTCAATCTGCTCGGTGATGTCGAGTGAAATACCGAGGACGGCCCGCCCGCCGTCGTATTCGATGGGTGCGACCGTTTCCATCATCCAGCGGGGATTTCCATCAGCCTCGGTGGTCCTGAACTCATAAGGTGATGATCGCTCACCTCTCAGCATTCTGATGGCATTCTCCCGCACCCATTCACGATCTTCCGAATGGACGAAATTCATTGAATTAATGCCGAGCAACTGTTCCTTGCTGTATCCCCAGTATTTTGCAGCATGATCATTCACAAATCTGAAAGTTCCGTTCTGGACGACATAAAATCCGGCCCGGAGGCCTTCGTCGAGGATTTTATAGAGTCGTTCCTGAAAGACACTGGTGATTCGTGTTTGCTTCACTTCACCGATCTGTCGGCGAAGCGCCTGCACTTCTTCAAGAAGTTGCTGGAGCAATCGTTTGTTCTCTTCCATAGACAGCATCTCCGGGGCGTTCATGGCCTTAACCAATCCATCGCCTCCCTCGTGTTATGCGAGGGATATACGCTCTGTGCGCTCAAAGGGGAAACACTGTTCCCATTTCAGCATCCGTCTATTAGTATCAACCAATGAATTTGTCAATCCTTTCCTGCCCCGAAGCTCAGGGGAAGCTGTTCGGAATCCAGGCCCCTGTGTCCATATTTCACAGGATAAACAGGGCATCGGTAAATATAGCGAATCTTCCGCCTTAACCTGTTCCACATTGAACTTTATCGGCAGGGATGGTAGAAGCACATGTATATCAATCATCGGGGAGGTCAAAGAAATGCTGAAGGAGATATTTACGGCGATTGACACGTACATTCGTCCCTTATCACAGCCTGTAGCGGTGAAGGTTCTGGAAAGTGAAGAAAACATCTCAAAAGCACGCTTTCCAACGGAGGCGTTCGGACACCGGATGGCCATCTGTCAGGGCATAGCCCTGGTAAGGAGATTCGGCTGGAAAATAGCTTTTCACGAACGTGACTGGGGGTGCCCCGTCGGCATGTCACTGTTTGGTTTTGGAGAAGAGCGGACCCCCGAAATGGAAGCGGAAATTGCCTGTCCGCTCTACACGGGAACTCATGAGGCAGGTATTGCTTTGCAGAGAGCGATGCCTCAGTTCTCATCAGATGCAGCCCGGACGGTGGTCCTGGCTGGGTTGAGTCGTGTCGATTTCGAACCGGATGTCATCATCATCTATGGGATGCCTTTTCAAATTGCCCGTTGCATTCAAGGGGCCCAGTGGGAGGATGGGAAACCACTCATATCGGAATTTTCCGGCAGGGCGAATTGCGCTTATGAGATCATCACACCAATGCAAACCGGCATGTGCAGGATCATTATCCCGGGAGGGGGCGAAAAGGCTTTTGCGGGAACCCAGGACTGCGAAATGAGTTTTGCCATACCCCACAATAAGTTCGAAAGTTTCACCCAAGGTCTTGAAGCAACCCATAAAGCAGGAGCGAATCGCATTCCCACGCCGCTTCTCAGCATCACCGCGGAACCGATGATGCCCCCGCAATATGATAATCTCGCAAAATCTCTCGGCATCAAGGAAAAATGAGGACCGCACTGACGGGGGAAACCGCAGTCCCTGCAGTTTCATAGAATCACTAATTGATCATGCTGCCATCAGTGAGAGGGAAGATGCGAGCTTATAAAACCCGGTGAGTCCGAATGAAGGAAACGAACCATGTTCCACCGGTGTCGAATGTGGGCTTGGAACACAGGCCGCCGCCAAGTATCTGAAATCATACTCTCTTTACAAGCCAAGTTCTTCGAATTCGAAATCGACCTTTTTTTCATCCTGCCAGGGATACATGACCCGCGAGTGAGACGTGGCAACAAGGGCATCAACAAGTGTTTGAACAATCATGCCAAGGTCCCTGGTTCGAATATCGCACTCATCGAATTGACCGTCGGCGATTCGCTTTTCAATAATAACGCGCACAACTTTTTCGATTCTTTCCCGCGTTGGATTACTGAGAGTACGGGATGCCGCCTCAGCCGCGTCAACGATCATCAGAACAGCGGCCTCAATGGTTTCGGGTTTCGGGCCGGGGTACCGGTATGTAGCCTTGTGAGTCAGTGAACCCTGCCGGGCCTTTGCTTTTTCATAAAAGAATTCGACGATCTGGGTGCCGTGGTGCTGGCTGATCATATCGATGACGACCGCGGGCAGTCCGATGGCACGACCGACCTCTATTCCTTTTTCAACGTGGCCGATAATGAACCGGGCACTTTCCATGGGATCCATGTCATCGTGATCGTTTTGACCGCCCAGTTGATTTTCCACGTAGAGGTTCGATTTCTGAATTTTGCCGATGTCGTGATAATATGCCCCCACTCTCAGAAGCAGCGTATCCGCGCCAATGGCATCACCCACCGCCTGAACAAGGGATGCAACGATCATCGTGTGTTGGTAGGTTCCCGGTGCCTTGACCAGCAGGTCCCGCATAATGGGATGCTGCAGGTCGATAAAGCGTCTCAGCTTAAAAGAGGGTGTCGTGTACCACATTAACGTAAAAACCGGCAAAAGCACCAGGGATACAGGTCCCGCCAGAAGTCCTCCCAGAAAGGCCCAGCCGCCATGAATCAGCGCAGCCGTCTCGAAGACATCACCGGTGATCGTTACCCCTGCATTCATTCCCGCGCCTGCCGGGGACATGAACGTATTCCAATTGCCGGACAGTACCATCACAAAGGTAATGTTGATCAACCCGACAACTACCGACGGCAGCACTACATGGCTTGGTTTCCGAATTCTTGCCGCCAGGAATGCCGCCCCCAGGCCGCCCACTGCAAAGAAGAGAACTATGGTAAGAGACTGTCCGACGGCAAAACCGACCAGAACGGATGCAAGCAGGGTCGTTCCCACCGTCGTTACAACATCCTGATTTAACAGCAGCAGTGTCAGAGGCAACAGGGAAAACGGGAGTGCGTAATAAGGAAACGGAGTAAACAGCAGACAGGCCTTCATGATTACCAGCGTTATGATCAAGAGGAAGAAGAGGTAAGGGCCTGCAATTCTTTTCTGTTGGTGTTTGCCGAAAACGGTTGCGAGAAAGACGGTATAAAAGATTATCGACAGAACGACAACCAGGAAAATCCAGGGAATAATCCGATACAGTTCATCTATTCGCGTTTTCCGGTATTCTTCGAGGAGAAACGTATCCTTTTCATTCAGGACCGTGCCGAATGGTATGAGAACATCGTCCGGCTGATAGGAAACAATAACCGACGGATAGCGGGCGATAATCTCTTCAATACGTCTGCTGTTTCCCGGCTGGTCATAGGTAAGGTTCGGTGCCAGTGTGTGATGAAAGAGTGCAGTGACGGTATTCAGAAGATTCTTATCTACCTGCCACAGGAGTTGAGGTGCCTTTTCATCCAGTGCGAGGTGTGCTTCCTCGATAGTGATGAGCCTGTCTGCGGGAAATATCTGCGTGCTGGTCGAACCAGGGTAGAAGATTTCTATGGTCTTTTTGCCTTTTATCGATGCAGTGTCGTCAACGATTCTGTTCTGCAGGATTGATTCCTCGATAGTCATCATGACTTCCAGGAGGTTATCCAGCTTATGGTATTTGTACAGGCGTTCCGCTTCCTGCCGTTCTAAGCGGACATCAAACTCGCGATTCAAGTATCCCCAGAGCGAAGCGGCTCCTGCCCGCTTCTCTTCTTTGAAAGCGGGGATCATGTCCTGCAGTGCCCGGATCTTTTTCTTTGCCGATTCCAGGACCTCATTAGAGTAATTATAGAGCGGGACGTATTCGGCAAGGGCCTGTTTTCTTTTTGCCCCGAGAGCCTTTTCCTGGTCATAGTCGAAAGACTGTCCCGTTCGTATCGTTATCAATGCGACCTGCCCGACCTGGGGTGGCCGAAGCAAGAGATAAATGTCTTCAACGCAGAATGCAAAGACAGTCAACATAATGAGCAAAAGTGTAACAAACAGCTTTAAGGAGTTACTTTGGGTCATTTAGTAGCCTCACCGCATCACTTTTCAACCGTTTTTCAAACATACCCGCTGATGCCACTCCTTCCATGCCGATGGTCTGTTCTTCCTGAAATACGTTACATGATTGTGATCTTTGTCAGTGAAGAAAACGCCCGTTCAGTTGTACTCGATAGGTCCGGGATTTCAATGGGCAGATCTGATGAAATGGCGGTTTGTACAACAACGGCACATCGTGTGACATGTTAAAGGAAGAGGTGACTCCTGTACGGATTTTTTCTACTCTCGCCCGCATTTTATGCCGTGTATTTACCGGGGCGAGTAATCGGTAACCACCTCGCTTTATATATCAAAGTGTCCGTAAAGATACAATCATATAATGTTTGTTATTGAATGGTGTTTTGTCGGTTTTTCCGGCAGAAGAAGACTGTTCAACAGGAGGAGACGGATATCTTAAACGTCCGGTGGCTACGCAGAGGCCTTAAGCTTTTATCGAAAGCCCCTGAAGCGACATCGGAGAGCATCAACAGTGCTTCTTGCGTGTCAGGGGCCGATCATTTCATCCTATATCAGGGCAGGGTTGAGAGTTTCTGATAGTCGATAGCCGCGGCGTAATTTTTTAAATCCTCCTGGTTGACGCTGTTTCCTTCTATAAGAATAAGCGTGCGATTTCCCACAACGATCGTGATGGTTCCGCTGTTGTTTCGGGAATTAAATTTGATGATGGCTTTCTGCCCCTTGATTTTTTCCAGCTTCCCCCCGTCGGCGGTGGCAAACATGGGATTGCTGAACATCATCATCATACCCTGCAGCATGGGAGAATCAGTTGTGAATTTAACGGTCACGGAGCTATTGTCCCGCTGGTATCGCCGTTCTGCATTGATTCCGCCACCCATGATGGCTGCATTGATTGTCTCGGATGATGCTTCATCGGCAGTCCATCCCGGCAGAGGTTTCGGCAACAGTTCCTGCAGTTGCACGCCCTTTTTCTGACCGAGCAACTGGAGTGCATAACTTAGTGATTCCGATGCGGCGGCATAGTCATTGTTTTTATACTGGGTTAATGCTTCGTTGATTGAGTCCGTGATTTCATCGGCAGAGACGGCGCCGGGAAAAGCCACGAGTCCGACAACCATGGCCGATGCCAGAGCGATTTTCATGATTCTTTTTTTCATGTGTATTCTCCTTTTAATATATAAATTCCTATGATTTCATAAATAATATCTGTAATCAAAGTCAATTACAGCAGTCCGAGCCCTTATGCAAGTCAAAAAATATTTATTCTCTTGTGTTTCGCCGTATCGTTGCTTAGAATAGCGCTTCAAACCGAACTCAGTCGGTGAATTTTGTAAGGGTCACTATCTGTTGTATTCTGATTCATTCCTGTTCGGCTGGTTTCCAGACGACAAATGCCTGGAGGAACACAGCTGAGTCATGTTCTATGATCGATAAGATGAAGGGATTGTGAAACTGGACAAACTTTCGTCAGGATTCAGCATATTAAAAGAACATTTTCCCGATTATGAAGATCGGCCGGAGCAGTGGGAGATGGCACGGGAAATATTCCGCTGTCTCACCGATGGAAAGAATCTGCTTATTGAGGCCGGTACCGGTGTCGGAAAGTCCTTTGCCTATCTTATCCCGGCGGTGTTTGCCGAAAAAAAGACCATCGTATCGACCTCCTCGCTGGCGTTACAGGATCAGCTGGTAACAAAGGATCTGGTGTTCCTGAAAACAGCGTTCCCCGGAAAATTTTCCTTTGGCGTGCTGAAAGGAAGGAATAACTATCTCTGCCTTAAGAAACATACGGAATATAACGGTACAGGGAAAACCTATGCACGGTTTCGTTCGTGGGTGGCAAAAACCGCTACGGGTGAGAAAAGCGAGCTTTCATTCATTCCTCCATTCTGGCCGGATGTGTCCGGCGATTCCAAGGACTGCAGCGGCAGACTGTGCTCATACTTCGGGACCTGCTTCTATTACAACCATTATCGGCGACTCATCAAGAAGGATATTCTCGTCGTCAACCACCATCTTCTCATCTATGATCTTCTTTCGGAGTTTAATATCCTTCCGTTTCACGACTGTCTGATCATTGATGAAGCGTCGGATATAGAGGAAATCATTTCCACGGCGTTCGGATCCAGTCTGAGCTATTCACGAACCGTATGGCTTCTCTATCGGCTCCGGGGACTGAAAATTGTTGTCGATCATCTTTTCCCGGAGGTGGAATCATTCTTTAAAACAACGACTATGACTGCACAGGCTGTTTCTCCGATTCCCGGTCATATCACGGAACGATTGCGTAACTTCAGGGACAAGCTTGCCCTGGGGGAGACATGTGTGACATTGGAAAAACTCAGGAAGTCGACGAGCGATGAGGAACTGAAGGCTCGGACGGAAGCGACGGCGGGGTATATCCAGTCCTTCGAAGCCGATATGGATGATTTTATCGCCCAGGATGATGCCGAACGGGTCTATTATAGTTCATCCAGCGGTTCCATGATGGAACTGAGAAGTCGCCTTGTCGAATCTCAGGATGCATTCAGGCAGTTGACCGGTGCCTACGGCAGTATCATTATGACATCGGCGACACTGACTTCGGGAGGAAATTTTTCCTTTATCAGACAGCGGCTCGGAATCGAAGACTTCGACGAACGGATCATCGGATCACCTTTCGATTACCGGAATAAATCACTTCTGTATGTCGATACGACACTGCCTCCGCCGAACAAGGGAAACGACGATGCCTTTCAGGAGCAGAGTCTCGGGGTTATCGAAGGCCTGATCGATGCTTCCCAGGGCAGGGCCCTCGTTTTATTTACATCGTACCGACACCTGAATTATGTTGTGGAAAACACTACCGTATCGTATTTCTTCAGGTCACAGGGAGATATGCCGCCGGCAAAGCTGATTCAGTGGTTCCGAGACACCCCGCAATCAGTTCTTTTTGCAACGGCCACTTTCTGGCAGGGTGTTGATATCAAGGGTGATGATCTGAGTCTGGTCATCATCTGCCGGCTTCCTTTCAGTTCACCAGGAGATCCCGTATATCAGGAGCGGTGCAAGAGACTTGGTGGTCGGTGGTTTTACGATCTTGCCTTGCCGTCGGCGATCCTGACCCTGCGACAGGGGTTCGGGAGGCTCGTCAGGGGGCACAGCGATTACGGTGTGGTTGCCATCCTCGATTCGCGGGCGGCAAAAAGCTCGTACGGGAAAACGATTCTGTCCTCACTGCCGGAGGTTCCCGTTACCCATGAAATCGAGGATGTGAAACGATTTTTTGATGCCATTCCGAAGCCTCTGGCCGCGAAGAAAACGTCTGCACCGGATCGTGCGGATACGGGGACCGGGAGACAAGGCGCGCGTCGTACAGGCGGAAAGCATAAAAGTGTGCTTGATGCAAGCATGATTCCTGAATTAATTCAGGCGACGAAAAGCGGGAACGGGAACGAACGGAGAATGGCGGCATCCGCCCTGGGAAAACTCGGGCGAAACACACCTGCTATTTATGAGGCGGTGGAAGCCTTGGAAGAACTGTTGGTCGATGAGAAGCCCAAGGTTCGGCAGTACGCCTTGAAGTCGCTGGAAAAGATAGGCAAGGTAAACAAAAGCATTATGAAGCTCATCGTTAATGATCCCGATGAAAAGGAATATAATATTGCCATCGCAAGACGGCTGCTTGATAAGACCCCGTGAAAGATCTCTATAGTGACCCCGATTGAAATGGATTCGATGAAAATGAATTTGAGCAATGCCCATTGAGCATTAACTGAAAGACGGGTGGTGAAACTACATGGGACTAATCAATCTTCTGATCAAAGATCCGCTGGCATTCGTCTTAATTGCAGTGCCGCTCTTGTATTCAGTGATCTTACATGAGATGGCCCACGGGTGGGTTGCCTATAAAATGGGAGATCCCACTGCCAAACTGATGGGCAGATTGAGTCTCAGCCCGCTGAAACATCTCGATCCGGTGGGAACGCTGATGCTGTTTTTTGTCGGTTTCGGCTGGGCCCGTCCCGTCCCGGTCAATTTTGCCTATATCGGTAAAAGCCGGGCGGCACAGATACTGGTTTCTTCAGCGGGAATTATTGTCAACATGTCCCTGGCCTTTATTGCCCTCTTCCTGTTGCAGGCACTCACGTTGCCGTCCCGGGGCATCGTTTGGACGATGCTGTACTACATGGCCCAGATCAATATTATTCTGGCGGCGTTCAATCTGATTCCGATTCCGCCTCTCGACGGGTCCAAGATTCTGATGGGGTTTGTGTCCGACCGTTTTCAGTCCGCCCTGTTGCGGCTTGAGCCATACGGCTTTTTCATTATTATCGGGCTCCTCTTTTTCGGTGTTCTGAATCCTCTTATCGATTTCTTTCGCTGGATCATTCTGTCGATCATCGGGCTACTGCTCTTCAGGTAGAAAGACTGTTGTGTCTTCTTTCTCTTCGGTTATTCAGAACCGCGGGCTTTATCCGAATTCCTTCAGCAGCAGTTCTCTCAGTGTGATCTTTTCCAGTTTGCCCGTGACAGTTTTAGGAAGACTCTCAAAAAACCGTACATATTTAGGTGCCTTGTAGGCTGCCAGATTATCGCGGCAGAACCTGATCAGATCGTTTTCGGTCAGATAATGCCCTCCCTTTAATGCGATGCAGGCAACCACCTCCTCACCTTTTACCAGGTCAGGAACGCCCACGACCTGGGCCTCCGCAACGGCGGGGTGCGTGTACAGGAGGTCCTCGATTTCCTTGGGGAAGATTTTAAAGGCAGCCCGGGCAATCATGTCCTTTTTCCGGTCTTTAACGTAACAGTAGCCGTCATCGTCAAAAGAAACCAGATCACCCGTATGGAGCCAGCCGTTACGGAGGGTCAGAGCGGTTTCCTCAGGCTTATTCAGATATCCCATCATGACATTAGGTCCCCTGATTACCAGTTCGCCTATTTCTCCCGGCGCTACCGGGTTATCATTTTCATCAAACGCAGCCACTTCAATCTCGGGTACAATGGGAATGCCGCATGAATTTGCCTTCTGTACGCCCTTCCCGGGCAGCGGATTCATGAAGACAACCGGTGCCGCTTCCGTCAGGCCGTAACCTTCGCTCAGCGGGGTGAATTTTTCATTCCATGCCTTAAGAATCGGCTCCGGCGTTACCGCCGCGCCGGTAACACAATACCGCAGGTTGATCCTGCGGGCATACTCATCGACCCGGGGGTGATTAAGAAGGGCATAATAAATGGTGGCTACACAATGGCACGCCGTCGCCTTATGCACGGCCATCGCATCCAGAAAGGCTTCCGGATCAAAGCGCTTTAGCCAGACAACGGTTCCTCCCACAATGAACAGTTCACCGATGACGTGGGTAAGTGCGTAGGAATGAAACAGTGGGAGGGCGCAGACTGAAATATCGCGATAGGTCGTTTCTGCCCAATCGGCACAATGCCGTGCATTCGACCATAGATTCAGGTGAGTCAGCATCACCCCCTTCGGTTCGCCGGTCGTTCCTGATGTATACAGGATTGCAGCGAGATCATCGGGTTTCACTGTTATCGCATCAAAGTCTGTTCCTTGGCTGTTCGACCAGTTTTCATAACCCATCAGGTCTTCGCCGTCATCGCCACCGACCACAATCAGCTTCTCCACGGTATGTTCCATATTTTGAAGGACAAGGCGTGGAACGTTGACGACATCCCGGGAGGTGACCATAATCTTCGGTGCGCAATCCCTGACGACATAGCTCAGTTCCTTTTCCTTCCACATAACATTCAGTGGATTTACCACCGCCCCCATTTTAAGCGTTCCGAAGTACCAGAAAAAATATTCCGGACAATTCGGCAGGAACAGAGAAATCCGATCCCCTTGCTTCACGCCGAGTTCGATGAGTCCGTTTGCAACCTGGTTAGTCTTCTCATTCAGCTCATGATACGTCCACTGCTCATGATCGAAAATCAAGGCGACTTTATCCGGGTGGGCGTGTACTGAGTTTTCCACACACTGCGCAACATTAATTCCTCTCATGTTTCCCCTCCTCTTGATTGAAATAAAAAAGGCCGTGGAAAATCCACGGCCTTTGGATGAAAAAAACCGTGGGCAGTCAGCCTGGTCTGCCCACGGTCGTGCATGTCGGTTCAGTTCACAAGCACAGCGGGCAGACCCTGAAAAAAAGAAGAAAAAGCTAAAGAATCCGTCTGCTGTGATGTGTTGTGTTCCAGTCATGTATTGGTAAAATCCCGTTTTCCACTTTTCTAAGGAAGTTACGAGCCAAAGTCAAGGAGAAAGATGCTGCAGACTGGCAATACCTTTCCGTAATAGTTGGAGAGGAAATACGGCACAAAGCCCGCTGTTCGGAAAGCAACGAGCTTCTCCTCAATAGTGAGAATCCCGACAGGGCACTCCTTCGAGGGTCCTAGGATTCAAGTGTTTTCTTGTATTGTTCTTTTTATGGAAATCCTTTATTGGTATTTCGCTCGAATCCTTGAAACCCTGGCCCCTTGAATCCTAAAAAAGCAACTTTTTCGGAGATGAAGCTCTTTTGCTGAATAATTTACACCGATACGATTCTATACTGAAAAAGTATGAGGAAATTTATGAAAGAACGTGCTATAAGGGGCGTACCGAGATGCAGTGAACTGAAAAGTGATCATACGCATTAATAAAACTTTGTTTTGAATATTCCGGATGTTTGCCCGGCTCATGGTAGTCGGGCCTTTTTGTTGCGACAGATACGCTCATACGTGCGGTACGGGTCACCTGTTGGCAGACAACAGGGGGCAGGCAACACAGAGGATTCGTCAAAACGCGCGAAGGAGCATTATCATGACAAACGAGTTTACTCAATTAAACCTGAAACCGCAGTTGGTGCAGGCATTGACCGATCTTTGCCACACTATCCCGACTCCGATCCAGTCAAGTATCATTCCGGTGATGCTCAGCGGCAAAGATGTTATCGGTCAGGCACAGACGGGAACCGGTAAAACCGCAGCATTTTCATTGCCGATTCTCCAAAATCTTGCACAGGGGCACAAACGGGTTCAGGCTCTTCTACTGGCCCCCACGCGGGAACTTGCCATACAGACGGCCGATGCCCTGTGTCAGTATGGCCGTCATGGCGATGTCCGTGTCCTGGCGGTCTACGGGGGGCAGCCCTACAGCAGTCAAATGGGTCATCTCAAAAAAGGCGTTGATGTTGTCGTCGGAACGCCCGGCCGTGTGCTTGACTTGATTCGGCAGAAAGCCCTTGATCTCAGCAGGATTTCAACGGTGGTTCTCGATGAAGCTGATGAAATGCTCAGCATGGGTTTCATAGAAGATATAGAAACCATTTTCAAGGAAACCCCGGCAATTCGGCAGACCGCTCTTTTCTGCGCAACCTTGCCCGAGGGGGTCCGTCGCCTTGCCGACCGCTACATGCGGAATCCCCAGGCCTTCACCATGGGGGGCAAAAAGCTTACGGCAGCAGCGATTGAACAGCGGTACTATCTGGTCAATGAAGTTGATAAGTTAGCCGCGCTTACCCGCCTGTTTGAGGTTGAACCCATCACCAGCGCACTGATTTTTGCCCGCACGCGGCTTGCCACCGCCGGATTGGCAAATGAACTGACCGCCCGCGGTTTCCCCGCCGAGGCACTGAACGGGGACATGAGCCAGGATGCCCGCATACAGGCATTGAACCGTTTCCGGCACAATCAGAGCAGGGTGCTGGTGGCAACTGATGTCGCCGCACGGGGACTGGACATTGACGATATTTCTCATGTATTTAACTATGATATGCCTCAGGGTGCAGAAGTATATGTTCATCGCGTCGGGCGGACGGGCCGGGCCGGAAAAACAGGTATCGCGCTTTCCTTGGTCACGCCGGGAGAACGATGGAGCCTGGGGAAAATTGAATCGTATACCAGGCAAAAGGTTGCCCGGTCGTTTCTCCCAACGGCAGAAGAGATTCAGTCCCACCGCGAGGCGAGCCTGATGGAACAGATGATGGTATGGCTCAATCGTGGCCGTTGCCAGCGGGAACGGGAGATTGTGACGGAACTTGTGGAGGCGGGAAGCGATCCGATTGCCATTGCCGCAGCGGCGTTGAAACTTGCCCGTGCGGAAGAGAAACAACGCCCCATTGACCCGATGAGTGACGTGCAGGAGTGGCGCCCGGAGAAATCCGAAAAAATTGCGAAACGGAGAATCAGGAGGAACGGCGGGAATGACCGGAGCAGTGACTCCTTTGAAAAGGGGATGATACGAATCACGCTTGGTGTTGGCACGGCAGATGGTATTCGTCCCAACCAGGTGATGGGCTCACTCTCCCGCCATGCCGATATCCCGGGACATGCTATCGGCAAGATCAAAATTCAGAAACAATATACCTTTGTCGATATCCCGGAGAAATTTGCGGGACAGGTGCTGGCTAAAGCGGGAACCTACCGCATTGGCAGACGGAATATCGCCGTTGAACGTGCATAATAATATCATTGGAGGGCGGGGTATTGAGATGCTGTTAAAAAACGGCCATCTGCAGCGTTCAGCCTTCCGGGGAACGAGTTGTTCTCGTTTTTCTCTCGACAAACGGAACCGGTGGTACCATATCTCCCGATCACTCGTTTACATCACCTTTAAGACCGATTGCATCGGCGACCTCCCGCATGCCCATAATGGTATCTTCGATGAGTTCACTCACGTCCAGCCCGAGCATGTCGGCACCTTTCTGAATAATAGACCGGTCAACGCCGGCGGCGAAGGTAGGTGTTTTCCATTTTTTCTTGACCGACTTCACTGTCATATCCATGACACTCTTCGACGGACGTATCAGGGCATTTGCAGAAACAAGTCCTGTCAGTTCGTCGATGGCATATAACGTCTTCTCAAGGACCGTGTGAGGTTCCACCTCGGAACAGATACCCCAGCCGTGGGAAACAACGGCGCGGACATACTCTTCGGGCCAGTTTTCTTTTTCCAGTATTTCCCGTGTCTTTGTGCAGTGCTGATCGGGATGCCGCTCATAATCCAGATCGTGAACCAGGCCGATGACACCCCATTTCTCCTCGTCTTCGCCGCGTTTTCTCGCGATATAGCGCATGACGCCCTCCACGGCGTACGCATGCTTTCGCAGACTGTCTGTCTCGTTGTAGTCGTGCAGCAGCTTCAATGCGTCGTTTCTGGTGGGATTTGATTTTTTCATGTTGTATCTCCTCTCGGTTTATGTTCGATACAGCACGGCGCCGAAAAAGCCGTCCGTGCCGTGACGATGCGGGTATGTTCTGAAAAAACCATCCGGTGTTACCATGTCACGATCGATTGTTTTCGGCGGTTCCGCCAGCATGTAATCGCTGTGCCGGGCAAGAAAGTTCCGTATTACCGCTTCATTTTCTTCCGGTTCGGTGGAACATGTGCTGTAAACGATGATACCCCCTCGTTTCGGATAATTTGCAGCCGCATGTAATATGCTTTTCTGCATGATCGCTCCCTTTCTCAGGCCTGCTTCGCTGAGACGCCATTTGATTTCGGGGTGACGTCGTACCGTCCCCAGGCCTGAGCAGGGGGCATCCACAAGAACCCGATCGAATAGCCCATGATAGTCGTTGCCAAGGTCGCGTGTTGCGTCTTTTGTGGATGTTTCGATGATGGTCACTCCCATTCGTTCGGAAAGCCTCTCTGCGGCTGTCCTTTTTCGGGGGTTGACATCGACGGCAATAATCCTGCCTCGGTTCTTCATGAGCTCGCCCAGATGCGTTGATTTGATTCCCGTTCCCGAACATACATCCAGGATGATTTCTTCCCGATGAGGATTTACGATGTGCGATATCAGTTGTGAGGCTTCATCTTGGACCTGCACAAATCCCTGCCGGAAAAGCGGCATGCGGGCAATCGGGATGGACGGAGCAGTCAGTAATATTCCACTTGTGGCATATTTGGCGGCCGTCGCATTGCTTCCTTCGACCAGCAGCTGTTCCAGAATGTCATCACGGCTTCCTTTCAGTATGTTGCATCTGAGGGTGATCGGCGGTGTTCCATTATTGCCGGTGCAGAGAGCCTTTGTTTCCTCGAAGCCGAACCGGTCAAGCCATCGTGCCACCATCCATTCAGGATGTGAGTGGATGATTGAGAGATACTGCAACGGATCGTGGTTTTCATCGGGAAATCGAAAGGCGTTCTTGTTTCGAAGAGCCTTTCTGAGGATTGCGTTAACCAGACTGCCACTGCCGGAGAAGTTCCGTTTTGCCAGTTTTACCGCCTCATCGACGGCAGCGAAAGCGGGAATTCGATCCATATAGATGAGCTGATAGAGGGCGACTCGCAGGATATTGTTAACACCGGTTCGCAGTGATGCCGGTTTCCCCCGGTAGAGTGATCGGATTATCCAGTCAAGGTGATTTTTCATCCGAAGGCTTCCATAGACGAGCTGGGTGAGGAGCCGCCGGTCCTGAAGAGTGACAAGGACATCCTTCGAGAGATAGGTATCGAGCAGAGGTTCGGCAAAGGCGTTCGTCTGTTCTATGCGGTTCAATATGGTGACGGCGATGCCGCGAGCAGTCTTTTCCATCAGTATTTTTACCTGCTTGTTCCAATAATCATATTTTCTTTGTTTATAGTTCCTTTTGAGGAGGAATGCAACACAGTCAGTCGTACCGAAGGAAACGCCGTGACACGTGAAGCGTCGGGAAATCAAATATTGATTGCATCAGTTTTCTATGATAGCGTTCCATAAAATTGTCGGTGAAAGGTGCTCGGAATGACACGTGAGCATCGTCAGTCAGAAGCATGGAAAACGAAGCCGACCGATCGATTTATTCTCCGGTGGATTAAATGTCATCTTTCCTCCGCCATCACTCCTCGTCTCGTCACCTGTCCATGGTTGCGACCTTGGATGATTACCGTCATGTCGGCATTGCTTGGCGTGATGGGCGGGGTGGTCTATGCGCTGGGTTGTGCATGGTCCGCGGGCGCGATAGCTGCCATGTCACAGGTTCTTGACGGCGTTGACGGTCAGTATGCCCGATTGACTGGGACAGAAAGCCGTGCCGGGGCGTTTTCAGATTCGGTTCTGGATCGCTTTACCGATGGTGCCATGGTGATCGGCATGGTACTCTATCTGGTAAGAATGACAGATCTCATGCCGTTGTGGATTCTTCTCATTCTCGGTTCGCTTGCCCTTATCGGAAGCAACGGGATCAGTTATTCCACGGCGCGGGCGGAAACGCTTGATATAGACCTCGGAAAGCCAACACTGGCAAGCAAGGGAACACGATCAACCGTGATGATTCTTTGCGCCCTCGGTACGATATTCTGGCCGAAATTACCGGTTGCGGCACTTATCTATCTGGCCGTTCATCCGAATGCGGTCATTGTCATGCGGCTGATTCGTGCCTACAGATTCTATGGATCGGAGCGGGCATAACGGCACTGTGGAGGAAAGCCGAGGGCAACCGATAACGACAGGGAGTTGAAAGTGATAGAGACAGGGGTGATCCACGGACGTTTCCAGATTCTTCATAACGATCACATGAAGTATCTTTTAGCCGGCAAAGCACGGTGCCGGCATCTTGTCGTGGGTATCACCAATCCCGATCCGACCCTGACCAGGGATGATCCGGTGAACATCGACCGAAGTCATTTTATCGCGAACCCACTTACATACTACGAACGATATGTCATGATTCGACGAGCATTCGGAGAAGTCGGTATTGATCAGTCTGAATATTCTGTTGTGCCCTTTCCCGTTAATTTTCCTGAACTCTACCGATACTATGTTCCGCTCGATGCCACTTTTTTTGTAACAATCTATGATGAATGGGGAAGGAAGAAACTCGAGATGTTCACTGCTGCAGGATTGAAAACGGAAATCCTCTGGGAAAAGCCGATCGAGGAAAAAGGGTTGACCGGGGAAGAAATCCGGCGGCGGATCGTGTCGGGGATCGCTTGGAAACATCTGATCCCGCCGAGCACCCATATGCTGCTGCGGCAGTGTGGTGTGTTGAAGCGATTACGGGATCTGTACATATCACAGAAACAATAAGACCACTGACGGTTTTCAGAGGGGGCGGCAATGGTTGATGATCGTTACGGTGATCTCAGACTGACGGGTTATTACCCCGGTGTTGTGGGGAAGATTACAGAGCTTCACGCTGTGTATTATCACCGGAACTGGGGTTTTGATGTATCGTTTGAGGCGCAGGTTGGAAAGGAATTATCTGAATTTGTGAGGGATTTCAAGATGGAGAGAGACGGGTTATGGATTGCCCGAATATCCGACGCTTTTGCCGGGGCTGTCGCCATCGATGGTCATCGGGCAGATGACGACGGTTTACGTCTCCGATGGTTTATTGTTGAACCGGCATTTCAGGGATCGGGAATCGGCCGGATATTGCTTCGGACAGCCCTTACATTTTGTAAAGAAAGAGGATATGGAAGAATCTATCTATGGACGTTTCAGGGGCTCCATGCCGCACGCTCCTTATACGAGAGGCATGGTTTTATTCTGACCGAGGTAAACGCCGTGGATCAATGGGGACAAACAATTACCGAACAGAAATACGAGCTGATGCTTGGGAAATGAGGAGTACGAGTTATGCAGGATCCGCATCTGGGAAGATTGATTCATCGAAAAACAAATGAATACGGCGACCTCATCGCCGTAAGGTATAAAGAAGGTGATGCGTGGCAGGAACTGACATATCGTGCCTTCGGTGGGAAAATAGATGCACTCGCAAGGTCGCTCATTGCGTATGGCGTGAATGAAGGTGATATGGTCGGAATCTTCTCGGAGAACCGGCCGGAATGGGCTATAACCGATTTCGCCACACTCAGTGTCAGAGCGGTATCGGTTCCCATCTATGCAACGAATACGGCACAGCAGGCGGAATACATCGTATCCGATGCCCGGCTGGGAATCGTTTTTGTCGGTGACCAGAACCAATACGACAAAATCAAAAGCTTTTCCGGTACCCATGAACATTTAAGATACATTGTTGCCTTTGACAGCACTGTAAAGCTTCGAGATGACGATTCATTGTATTTCAGTGACTTGCTGAAACGGGGTGGAGACGATTCCTATAAAGAAATCATGGAACAGAGACTGAATGCGGGTTCGCCGGATGATGTGGCGACGATCATTTATACATCGGGGACGACGGGAGATCCGAAAGGCGTGATGTTGACCCATGCTAATTTCTGCCACCAGATAGACGCCGTCGATGCCAACTTCAACGTGGGACCGAAAGATCGTTCTCTGTGCTTCCTTCCGCTGAGCCATGCATACGAACGGGCATGGTCCTATGTTGTTTTCAAAAATGGAGCGCAGAACAATTATCTCGCCGATCCCAAACGGATCATAGAGTATATGCAGGACGTCAGACCGACGGCCATGGTAAGCGTGCCCCGACTCTATGAAAAGATCTATTCTACTGTGTTTGACCGACTGGAAAAGGCATCACCATTCAGAAAGAAGCTGTTCAAGTGGGCTGTGGTCATTGGAAGTGATTATAGATATGCGGTACGGAACAACGAGGCGGGGGTTGTTCTGAGTGCAAAACATTGGCTTGCCGATCGGCTTGTGTTGGGAAAAATACGGGATATCGTCGGTGGTCCCAAGAATTTCTTCTCGGCCGGCGGCGCCGCGCTATCAAAGGACATCGAGGAATTCTTCTTTGCAGCGGGACTTCTTGTCTGCGAGGGGTACGGACTGACGGAATCGTCTCCCATGATTACATATAATTGTCCCAGTGCGTTCAAGTTCGGTACCGTAGGTAAGCCGGTGCCGCTGTGTGAGGTGAAGATCGGAGAAAACGGAGAAATTCTGGCTCGAGGCCCCAACATTATGAAGGGGTATTACAATAAACCGGAAGACACGGCGGCGACAATTGTCGACGGGTGGCTGAAAACAGGCGATGTAGGAATTATCGATGAGGATGGATTTGTTAAAATTACCGATAGAATCAAGGATCTCATCATAACGTCGGGAGGGAAGAATATTGCGCCCCAGCGTATCGAAACGTTGGTAGGGCGAGATCACTATATTGAACAGATTGAAGCGATCGGAGACGGGAGAAAGTATGTCAGCGCCCTGATCGTTCCCGCCTTTGCGGCGCTGGAAACATATGCCCGGGACCAGGGAATTGCCTTTGCATCACGGGAAGAACTGGTGCAAAAACAGGAAATCATCGACTTTTACAGAAAACGGATAGAAGATCAGTCAGGTGAGCTTGCAGGGTATGAAAAAATCAAGGCCTTTACGCTGCTCCCCAATGAATTCACCCAGGAAGGGGGTGAACTGACGCCGACAATGAAAATCAAGCGCAAAGTCGTTGTGGAGAAGTATCGTGATATCATCGATGCCATGTATGCCCATGATTAAGATGTTCCGGCAATAGAAACATTGCACTTTTGTCGATGGCACCGGTTCGGCGGGTCGCCAGCCCGTGAATTTATTTCGGGCGTTAACCCGTGGGATCTTCGTTAGCCGATGTCTTTTCGACTGTGAATAGAGACATCGCGTCGACAACGAGTAAAAAATGCTTGATATTTTTATAATAATTGGTATTAGTACTGTATAACCTTTCGTATAGCGGCAATGTGACAGAGAAAGGAACGTGGTGAGATGGTCACTATCCGTCTCGAGGATACATACACGGGCTCGTTACTGCCCGCCGTGAAGCAGATCACCGAGGTGCTTCCGCCGGCCTTCGACGGACAATCGCCGGTTCGCCGGTATGCCCTCTCGTCAAGCGCCGCACCACATGGCATACCCAGCCGGATCAGCCGGACGGAGACACACGGATATCTCATGTATTACGACAGGACGTCCGCCGCCGCGTCGGCAAGCCGTACCATCGGCCACCGAATGTACATTGAAAAAGGTACGTATGTCGATACCTGGGCGTAAACCTTACTACTAAAAACCTTACACTGAGTTTTATTTCTGCGGCTTCCCGACCTTTATCCTATTCTTTTGTCGTCACTCTGGTTTTCGAGAAGACAAAACAGGATTGACGAATCCCGCCGTGGTCATTGTGCTTTTTTTCAGGGGGTTGCTATGAATAGAGAATTTCAGAAATATGGACGAACTTGATGTCGGAATGGGAGTGATTTCTGATAAAGTTCCCGATGGCCCGTACCGTAACTCCATATGGGTGTCCGATACCAATGGCGTATCCGTATTGTCGTGCGCACCACATGAGTCTGTGAAGTTGGAGGAGGATGGTAGTTTCGTCATGTGAATTGTCAAGGAAGATGTTTCTGCGAGCCGTCGTCATATTGAGTTGTCGAGCTGTTCTGTATGCCTTTGAATGATTTGATGTGAGACTGTCAATGAAGAAGAGGTCTTTTTTTTTGATAACTCTTAATGTTTCGGTGATTTCACCTTGGCACTCTGTGAACCGTGAACCCATATGATTGTTTACACCGATTGCGTAGGGCACATCGGAAACATTATCTTCAATTATTCTGCCGATGGTCATTACCTCATCACCTACATAAAGCGCGCCGGGACCAGGGTCAAGATGCAGGTTGTATGGTTCCATTGGTTGGTGAAGCATGATTTCGTGGCCGTCGTTCCAAATTTCTTTTGCTAGAAAATAGGAATATCTGAGCCGGGGCAAGACTGAAAAAGTTATGGGGATATCCAGTTTCAGGAATCGATGAACCGGTGAGAGACTGTTTCCAATATCGTCGATAATCAGAGCAACGAGGGGACTGGAGGGAATCTCTATCCGGAGTTTTTCAAAGGCATATGCCTTGGGGAAAACGCCTATATTCAGGAAACATCCGGCCATCAGAAGGGCGCTTTTGCTTATAAAGCTTCGTCGATCCATGGGAGCGTCTTTTCTCGTTGAAGTTGATGCAGCGTATCTCCCCTTTGTGAGGTAGCCCGTAAAATAAACATGTTACGACCCTATACAATATATTGTGGTTTTAGTCAAGGATTAATACAATATATTGATTTTTAATTTTTAATCTGTCTGTTCGGGTATCAAGAGCGTCATCAAAAAAAATCAATACGTTAATATGATCTAGAGTTTAGAGTCTCCACGTAAAAAATGGTTAAAATTTATAAAAAATACTTGACTTTGCCGCGCATTCGCGCGGCCCATTTATCAATGGGCCTCCAGAAGAAAATTTTCTTTTGGAGGTA
>Ga0129302_1000379_pt1 | contig 33128 bp, 36 predicted proteins | sample BlaSprsedimmetaG_FD_94476 | JGI IMG/M metagenome (GOLD analysis project Ga0129302, IMG submission 94476) | Hot spring sediment bacterial and archeal communities from California, USA to study Microbial Dark Matter (Phase II) - Blank Spring... | ecosystem: Environmental > Aquatic > Thermal springs...
CATTGATAAATGGGCCGCGCGAATGCGCGGCAAAGTCAAGTATTTTTTATAAATTTTAACCATTATTTTACGGGGAGACTCTAAACTCTAGTTAATTAAACAAATCGCTCAAAAAACGCCACATCGACACCGTAACACCCCGCTCGGTAGAGATTTCCGCCCCTGCCGGCTTCTTCATTCTCTCCACCATATCTCTCCGCAGGCACTGCATATCATACCCGTCATATCCATTGCCGTATATCAGCATACAATTAATCATTGACAGGGAACATTATCTTTTGTATCTGTCCCCGTGAGATGATATAAATACTGCTGTGTCTATTTGTCTCCCGTTTCTATGTAACCTACTATAAAATAAGACAATAACGATTATAAATCATATAACCAATGTATTTTAATGTCTTCTTAGGAGTCGCCGGGGGTCTTGGCCTTTTTCTCGTCGGAATTCATCTTTTGAGCGACTCATTGAAAACACTTTCACTGGGGTTGCTCAAGGATCTTCTCGAAAGGATAACCTCCAACAGGGTCAAATCTGCGCTCGTCGGTGTTGCCGTCACCTCCATTATACAGAGTTCAAGCGCCACATCGGTTCTGCTCATCGGTTTTCTCAATGCCGGGATCATTTCGCTTACAGCGGCGCTCCCTGTCATTTTCGGCGCTAATATCGGTACAACCATAACAGCGCAGTTGATAGCCTTCAAGTTGACGAAGGCAGCCCTGCTGTTTGTATTCGCCGGCGCGATGCTCTACCTTTTTGCCAAGAAGACGAAAAATAAAAACAAAGGGCTCGCACTGTTCGGCTTCGGCATACTGTTCCTCGGCCTTTCCACAATGAGTACCGCGGTCAAGCCGCTGGCGGAAAATCAAACAATCATAGATTTCTTTATACACTTTGGACGGCAACCACTTCTGGGAATTCTGACAGGTATGATTGTAACGGTTATTCTTCAGAGCAGCAGCACGACCATCGGCATGGTCATCGCCTTCGCATCCGTAGGATTACTTGATCTCCCGTCATCGGTGTATCTGGTTCTTGGCGACAATATCGGCACCTGCGTTACGGCAATTATCGCCAGCATCGGGGGGAAACTGGTCAGCCGGAGACTTGCCCTCGGTCATGCCCTCTTCAATATCACGGGAACATTAATTGTTCTTCCGTTGATACCTGTATATATCCACTACATGCCCATGCTCTCCACAGATATCGCCCGGCAGATCGCCAATACCCACACCATATTCAATGTCGTCAATACCATCATTTTGCTGCCGTTCATCCCGCTGTTTATTAAACTCCTGAACAAGCTGGTTCCGGGAGAGGATTACGAAAAAAGGGAGCACGGTATCTTGATCGAAATTTGATGGTGACGCCCAGCATGGCAATCAAGGCCGTCATAAAAGAGTTGTCGGCCATGCTGAACATCTGTCATGAGATGCTGGACAAGGCCCGGAAATGTGCCCTCGATTACAATCACAAACTCAGAAATGAAATCTCCATCGACGAAGAATCGGTGGATGAGATGCAGAAGAACATTACGAATTATCTCGTTGAAATCACCCAGGAAGAACTGGCGGATAAACAGCGGCGCCTGGTTCCGGCCATCCTTCACAGCGTCAACGACATAGAAAAAGTGGGGGATTACTGTGAAGATATCGTCATACTTGCCCAGCGGGCGTATGAATATAATCTCTCTTTTTCATCCGAAGCCAAGGCTGAGTTGAGTAAGCTCTTTGATAAGACGGAAGCCTTGATGAGACACACCCAGAAAGCCCTCGACAGGAATGACCAACATGCCGCACGGATTACATTAAATATTGAACGGGAAATCGATGAACTGATCAATCAATACAAACTGAATCATATCACCCGTCTCGAGGCACGGATCTGTGTCAGCGAGTCGGGACTGATCTTTTCCGACATGCTTACCAACATCGAGCGCCTCAATGACCATCTCTGCAATATCACGAAGGGCATCCTCCACATCGGGAAGCGGTAACGGTCATCCACGGCATCTCTCTATGGTATTTTCACGATCTTTTCCGTGACGATGCCGTTCGTAGACTCACGGACCTCACATGACATCATCGGAGAACTTGTACCCTACACCCCGTACGGTCAGAATATAGAGAGGATTTGATGTATCTTTTTCAATGTGCGTTCTGAGACGCTTTATATGGACATCTACGGTTCGTGGTTCCACAAATGCCGTATCCGCCCAGACATGATCGAGGATCTGATCCCGCGTGTAAACCCGGCCCGGACGCCGTAAAAGATACTGGAGTATCTTGAATTCCGTGGGGCTCAAATCAACTTTTTTGCCGTCAACGGTGACCAGGTGAGAGTTAAAATCGATGCGGAGACCGCGAAATTCAAACGTGTCTTTCTCCGACTGCAGAACCGATGCTTCAAACCGACGGAGAACCGCCTTTACCCTGGCAAGCAGTTCCCTGACACTGAACGGCTTGGTAATATAATCATCCGCTCCAACCTCGAGACCTAGAATTTTATCAACCTCGTCACCTTTTGCAGTAACCATGATAATCGGGAGATTCGATGTTGCAGAATTTTTGCGAATAAGCTTGCACACCTCCATGCCCTGAATGCCGGGAAGCATAAGATCAAGGATGACAAGATCCGGATTTTTTGAATGAACGAGCCCCAATGCTGCTTCACCGTTATAGGCCTTCAGCACTTTGTACCCTTCCTTTTCAAGATTATAGGAAATGAGATCAACCAGATCCTTTTCATCATCGACAACCAGTACTTTGGCGGGCATTCTTTCCTTTTTTCCATTTCTTGAAGGATTCGGTGATCCCTCTCAGGATTCTTCAACCGATTTGAAAATCGGGAAGGACAGCGATACTATAGTTCCCACACCAAGCCGACTATCTATATCCATTGCACCGTTGTGCGCCTTCATAAGGTGCTTGACAATCGAAAGTCCCAAGCCTGTTCCGCCCAGTTCCCGGGACCGCGTCTTGTCAACACGATAGAAACGTTCACCCAATCGAGGAATTTCATCCTTCGGTATACCAATACCCGTATCCGCAATATTAACCATGACATGATTGTTATCCTCATGCAGACGGGCCGTCACGGAGATTTTTTCCGACTCAGGAGTAAATTTAACCGCATTATCAAGAACATTCAATAAAATCTGATTCAATTTGTCTCTATCGGCATTAACCGGCGGCAAATCCTCCGGTATGTCTTTCGTCAGAACTATCCGTTTTTCCTGAGCCCGTGGATTGATCATGGCAAGCACACTTTCCACTACCCCTCCGAGTGCGACACTTTCAAAAAATAGAGGCGTTTCACCCAATTCAATATTGGATATCGCCAAGAGGTCATCGACCAGTCGATTCAGTCGTTCCGAATGCTTACGGATGGTCTGAAGAAATTTTCGAGCTGTATCCTCTTCTGAGATCGCCCCTTCCTGCAGGGTCTCAATAAATCCGAGAATCGCCTTAAGCGGTGTCTTTATTTCATGAGTCACATTTGCAACAAAGTCAACTCTCATTTTCTCCAGCTTTTTAAGTCGTGTTACATCATGAAACACCATCATCGTCTTTTCTTCACCCTTCGGCAACCCGAGAATCGACGAAACTGATACATCAAGAATCATATTCCGTGCACCTCCCAGAATGATCTCTTCGGCGACGGGCAGACCCGTTTCCTTATATTTATCGATTGCATTCTCCAGTTCGATATTTCTGAACGCTTCGAGAGGGGTCCGCCCGATAATATCACGCCTTCTGATTCCGAATATCGCCTTGAAGGAATTATTCAATGCTTCGATTCGTCCCTGATTGTCGAGAACCAGCACACCGTCGGTCATACTGGAGAAAGCAGCCTCCAGTTTTCCCTTTTCCTCATTGGCGAAATTAACCTTTTCCTGCAGTTCCGTAACGATATAATTAATGTTGCGGGCCAGACGTCCCATTTCATCACTGGAATTGATGAGAAGCATTCCCGAAATGTCTCCGTCTTTCAATTTCCTCGTAAACTGTTCCATCTCCTGAATAGGAGACACCAGCCGCGCAGAAAAAATAAATGCAATGATGAAGGAAATCACGCCCACAAGAGCGAATGACTGAAAAATCAACATATTGAATGCACCAACGGTTTTTCTTATCTCGTAAAGGGGTCGCGCCAGGCGCACATACCCCCTGATGTCGGTATTTTCCACCATCGGCAAGGCGACATACAAGGTATCAATGCCAAGCGTATGACTGTAACGGATTGCCGATCCTTTCCCTTTAACCCGTGCCTCCTGTACTTCGGTGCGATTAAGGTGATTATCCATTTCCAAGGCGGGCGCTTCCGAATCGAAAAATACATTCCCGGCGGCATCGATGAGGGTTATCCGCGCATCGGCCAGATTCGCAAGGTTTGCCAGCTTCGATTCGATCTCCTCCTTTGAGTAAGTAAGATTGATCATTTCCGCATAGACCGTCAGATCGGATTCGATTTTGTCCATCAGCTTTGTTTTTATCTGACCGGTAACCTGAAACACGACTGTTGCCATCGCCAGGAGTATAATGATAATATATGTTACGAAAATCTTATAAAACAAGTTACCTTTCATGAGGCATTCCTTCCGGTGTTCTACACAATGTCACGTTTCTCTTTATTTAGTCTTCTCCATCTTATCACGGTGGCGCACGTTCCGACCTGTCACCAGATAAATGATCATGACGGCGATACTCGTGGCGTGATCCGAAATCCGTTCCAGGTTTTTGGCAATCTGCATGATGAGAAGGGCCCGGTGAATCGTCCGGGGATCTTCCATCATAAAGGTAAGAAGTTCTCTGAAGATCTGGTCGTTCAGACTATCCACTATCTCATCCGCCTTGATGACCTCTTCAGCCAAATCACAATCTTCTCTCACCAGGGCGTCGAGGCTCTTTTTAATCATCTGCTGGGCCGTGTCGGACATGCGCGGCAGATCGATATATGGCTTGAGTTGCGGTTCTTCATTCAGTGCTATCGCCTTTTCGGCGATATTGGCGGCCATATCGCCGATTCTCTCCAGATGGGCATTGATTTTGATGGCGGTGGTTATGAACCGTAAATCCTTGGCAACCGGCTGCCTCAGCGCAATAACGTCAAGACATTTCCGTTCAATTTCCTCATCGAGCCGGTCAATCTGCATGTCAGAATCAATAACATTCCTCCCGAGATCGGAATCCCGCTCCAGGAGACACGTCATTGCTCTCTGTATCGCCTGTTCCGCAAGGGCCCCTGCAAATAATAGATTCTCCTTGATAGATTGGAGCGCTCTGTCATAGACGCTGCTTGTGTGAGCCTTTTCTGCCATTTTCCCATCCTTTCATGTCAGCCGAATCGTCCGGTAATATATTCTTCCGTCTGCTTCTCGTCAGGCTTGGTAAAGAGTTTCTCTGTCGGATTAAACTCAATAAGTTTTCCAAGATAAAAGAACCCGGTGTAGTCGGATACCCGTGCAGCCTGCTGCATGTTATGAGTAACGATGATGATCGTATAGTTCCTTTTCAGTTCCGCAATTAATTCCTCTATTTTCGCCGTCGAGATAGGATCGAGCGCCGATGTCGGCTCATCCATCAACAGGACATCCGGTCTCATCGCCAGCGCCCGGGCAATACAGAGACGCTGTTGCTGCCCGCCTGAAAGCGTCATGGCCGATCGATTCAGGATATCTTTCACTTCCTCCCAGAGTGATGCCTGTTCAAGGCTTTGCTGCACAAGAGTCTCCTGAGCATCTTTGCTGCGGACGCCATTAAGTTTCGGCCCGTAGGTAATATTATCAAAAATCGTTTTGGGAAAGGGATTGGGCTTCTGAAATACCATCCCTATTCTTCGTCGGATATCAACAGGATCGATGCCGGTATCGTAAATATTTGTTCCTTCGAAAATAACTTCTCCCTCGACACGCGTCCCATCAATGAGATCATTCATCCTGTTGAGGAGTCTGAGCAATGTGGACTTCCCGCAACCTGAAGGACCGATCAGGGCGGTCACTTTATTCTTCTCGAAATCCATGGTAACGTCAATCAACGCCTTGAACGTGCCATAGAAAAAATTCACTTGCTTTGTCTGTATAATACTATCATTAGTTCGCATGGTTACCATCTTTTTTTCTTTCTGATATAGCTGCGTATTATTATGGCAATCAAATCAACTCCCAGCACGAGAGCAACCAGGACAAGCACCGTTCCATATTGAAGTGGTCTCGTTTCCTCAATATATGTCCCCGCTGTTGCCAGCACATACACATGATACGGCAGCGCCATGACCTCATCAAATATCGATGAGGGCAGTTTGGCCGTAAAAAAGGCCGCGGCGGTAAACATGATCGGAGCCGTTTCTCCCGCGGCACGGCCGATGCCGAGAATCGATCCGGTCAGAATACCCGGCAGGGCGTTCGGCAGGACAATGCGCAGTATTGTCTGCCACTTTGAAACACCAAGTCCCAGCGATGCCTCCCGGAATGTCTGAGGGACCGATTTCAGCGCTTCTTCCGAAGCGCCGATGATCGTCGGCAGAATCAGAAACCCCAGCGTCAATGCACCCGACAATATACATGACCCGAACTGAAGAAACACCACAAAAAGTCCCAGACCGAACAGCCCGAACACGATGGACGGGACCCCGGCGAGACAATTGACACCGACACGGATTATTCTGATAACAGGTCCCTGCTTCGCGTATTCGCTTAAGTATATGGCGGACGCAACACCGAGCGGCAGGGCGATAATAATGGCCCCGGCAGTCAGATAGAAGGTACCGAGAATCGCCGGCATGATGCCCCCCTTGGTCATCGATTCCCGGGGGTGCTCACTGAGAAATTCCCAGCTGATGGCGCCGATGCCGTTCACCAGGATATAAACGAGGAACGCACCGATGGCCGCGGCAATTGAGAACGCCGCCAGCCGGACGATCGCAAAGAATGCATGTTGTTTGAAGTAACGCCATCTCATAGCGTGGCAGACCCCACCTCTTTGAATTTATGTGATACGTAGTCGGCAATCAGATTGAAAGAAAGTGTTAAACCGAACAGAATAATACCCGTCGCGAAAAGAGCATGGTAATGGTCGCTCCGGAAGGGAGCTTCCCCCATTTCCGCGGCAATACTTGCGGGCATGGGCCGGACCGAGTCGAAAATACTTTCCGGTATCGCCGCGGCACCACCAGCCACCATGAGTACAACCATCGTTTCACCGATAGCACGGGCCATACCAAGAATAACCGCTGTCGATATTCCCGAAAGAGCCGCCGGCACGATGACCCTGGCAATCGTCTCGAAGCGTGTCGCCCCCAGAGCATACGACGCCTCCTTGAATTCCTGCGGCACGGAATACAGCGCATCCTCTGATATACTGGCTATGGTGGGTACCGCCATGAGGGCGAGCAGCATCGAAGCATTGACAATATTCAACCCTGTGGGGATATCGAAGGTCGCCTGCAGCCACGGGGCCATGACGGCCATGCCGAAAAAGCCGAGCACCACCGACGGCAGTCCGGCAAGGAGTTCGACGACCGGTTTGAATACCTCCTTGATCAATGGCGGCGCAATTTCGGCAATATACACGGCAGACAGGACTCCAAGGGGTATGGCGATCACCGATGCGCAGAGGGTTACAATAAATGAACCGACGATGAGGGACCAGATGCCGAATGACGGCGGATCATAGGTGGGATACCACTCAATGCCGAAAATGAAATCCTTGATTGAAACGACCTTAAAGACCGGAATTCCTTCAATGAAGAGAAAAATGACAATAAGAGCGAGAATAACAATAGAAACGAGGGCAATAAATAAGAAAATATTTTTTATAATCGTCTCTTTGATTTTTCGCTTCATGTAACGACCTCAGTCTGTTATTTCGTCGGCTGCCGGGGGTGCCGTACACCTCATGTGGTGCGGGCATCCTGTGCCGGCAGCCGGAACGAAACGATATCTGATCAGTCTAAAACAGTGGAATGAATCCCTCTTTAGTTACGATCTCCTGGCCTTCTCTGCTCACGATAAAGTTGATAAAGGACGAGACGGTTCCTGTCGGCCATCCGTTGGTAAACATGAACAGCGGCCGGGCCACAGGATACACGCCGGATAAGGCCGTCTCAACCGACGCCTCAACGCCGCCGACGGTAAGCGCCTTTACAGTCTTATTCAAATAGCCGAAGCCGATATATCCAATGGCATATCTGTTCTTTGAAACCGCCTGAATGACGGCGCCATTTGATGCCTGCAACTGTGCCCGGGGAAAGACCTTCGCCTTGTGGAGAACCTTTTCTTCCCAGACCTCGTAGGTGCCGGAGCTCGTGTCACGGGATACCACCACGATCTGAAGATCCTGACCGCCCACTTCTTTCCAGTTTCTGATCTTGCCCTGATAAATAAGGCTCAACTGTTCGATCGTGAGGTCGCCGACCGGATTTTCGGAATGCACGATCGGCACGATGGCATCGATGGCTACACGGTGCGGAACAGGGTATACGCCCTTTGCCGTAGACATCTCGATTTCCTTGTCTTTGACGAACCGTGATGAGGTGGCAATGTCCGTCGATTTATCGACAAGGGCTTTGATACCGTTGCCGGAACCGCCGCCGGAAATTGAAATATTGATGTCGGGATGAAGCTTCATATAGGCTTCAGCCGCTCCCTGCGCCACGGGAAGCACCGTCGTCGAACCCTTGATAACGATTGTTTCACCGGTACGAGCCGTCCCCACTCCTGCAGTCGCAAGGCAGATAACGGCAACCAAAAAAATGTTCATAATCCTTCTCATCGTGGTTCCTCCTTGTCATGAGTTTTTTGATTATGTTTGTGATTTGAGGAAACCCTACACGACAAATGTTACAATTGTATGACGACTTTATTAAGAATCAAAGAAATCGCAACAATATGAATACGTTCCCTTGTAACAGATATATGACATGTATATTACGGTTTGATGACAATCCGATGAAGAAACGATGAAGAGTTCATGAGAGATTTACAGACTGTTCGCAAATCTCCCCCTGTCATTCCAATGGTAGCGGGAATCTAATGTTTACAAGCAGTTATAGATTTCGAGGCACGGTGAGAATGAAAAAATATTTGCTATGGAAATCTCTTTTCATATCGTCAGGAATAGGGCAGCAATATCACCGGACAGGTACCGTAAATCACACCGCTCTTGCAGCATAGCGTGTGCGAGCACTTTCACGGGCGATTCGGATCCGACGGCATCGATGAAAAAGATATGAACTGTCGCGTTGTTTCTTTATATCATTACGCCACGAATGATTCAATCCTTACACCGCTGCACCTCCGGATTGACGCATCCACACCGTAACTGCTTTTTATAACAATCGATTCCGGACAGCCAGCCAGTCGAGCACTCCCGGGGTCTTCTTCCATGTATCGACATTTGCGGCGGCATAAACGAGGGCTTCACTCTCGTCCCCGATGCCGACATATTCGGGCAGTCGTCTCGAAATCTTTTTTGTGCCGAGGAGATATGACGGAACATGTGGATTTGCGTCAACAGCCTTCTCCAGGAGTGTAACGGAACCCTCGCTGTCCCCCTCCCGTCTGAAGGATACGAGCGCTTTCGTATACAGCCAGTACGTATCATCATCACCGGCATAGTCGCTCAGGAGATCCCACAGCTCATCGTATCGATCGAGTTCAAGCAGACACGACATGCAGATATATCGAATGCCCTGATTATCATCGGGATTCAGGCGGAGCATGTCTTTATAATGGAGGATGGCTTCCTCATGTTCTCCCTTGTCCCAGAGGCATTGAGCAAGACCTTCACGGGCACGCATGTAAGGACGTGCCTCCAGAATGACCCAGAAGTAGCCGACATCGTCAGCAAAGGCGCTCTTTCCGAGGACCCGCTCGCCCGCGTCGACGCCTTTCTTATACAACTCCATCGCATCATCGAGGGATGCCGCCGATTCTTCCGCCAGGAGAACATAGGCATCGGCACAGTCCGGTGAAATCCCGAGAGCTTCCCGGGCCAATTGCACCCGCTGCTTTCTACCGGCTGATTCCCAGGCACGGTAGATAATCTCCTGTGCCTCATACAGAGCGGTTTCATCGACCTCATCGAACGTACCGGACATCACTCGGTCCACGGCCCGCCTGCTTATAAAAGGAGCAATATCAATAATATTGCCTCCCTCCTTGGGAAATATTTTTTCTTTGATACTGCTCGTTTTTTTCTTTTTGCTCATCCTTGTCCTCTTCTCAGCCCTATGAACAGCGGCCTTTACGAGGATTTACCCGGTTCACGGACCGCCGAGTTATCTTTCAGAGGTCTTGTAGCTTTATATGTTTCTGTGGTTCAGGTCAAATGAATTCGAAAGAAATGCCGGAAAACAAAAAAATAAGGCATGACGCTTGGTCAGGACTTATTTTTTCTGACTCCCTGTGTGCAACCCTCTTCATAACCGGTCTCTTTCTTCCGCAGTTAACCGAAAACCCTCAATATCAATGGGTTAACAAATATCAGGCCGCTCCCGGTGAGGCGGAAGCGGCGTTGAATCACATTTCCTCTGAGGTTCATTACACCTTCAGACGCGCCACAAAGAACTCGTAAGCGTAGTAGTCCGAGTAACTTCGGTGTATTGCGGGCTCTTGCGCGAGTTGGTCAAGCACGGTAAGCGCTTCGCCGTCCGCATATTTTTGTCGCAGTTCCTCAATACGAATCTCCATTGGGGTGTAGAAATCATCCCACCAGGCATCGTCCGGCAAGGTGAAGTGACCGATGAGCGAAAAGCCGCTTCTTTCGATTGCAGCCTGGATGTCTGGAACCCTTCCCATGGTCGGGTAATCATTCTCGAAGCTCGCCTTCACTTCGGGCGGTGGATTCTCCTTGCGCCAGACGGCATCCGTGAAAGCGAGGTAGCCACCAGGACACAACAGCTTGTGGCAGACGCGCAGGGCACTCTCGATGCCGATATTGTAAAGTGCGCCCTCGGACCAGACGAGGTCGAAGCTTCCGGGCGGTTGCCCAAGGTTGGATAGGTCGCCGACCACCGGAGAGATTCGTTGGGATAGCCCATGTTCGGCAATCGTCGCGTGCAGCCGCTCAATGCTCGGAGCATGGCTGTCCACGGCGACGATGTTTCCTGATGTAAGCTCGGCGAGTTGCAGTGTCTGCCCACCAACGCCGCAACCAAGGTCTATTATAGCGGGCGAAGGCGGTAGGTCACGACAGAGGGCGAGTGCCTTGGCAGCGGATGCTCGGTTGCCCGGCCCCTGCCGGGGTAAGCTCTCGTAGAGCTCGAAAAAGATCTCCCAGAAGCGCGGCGTCGGTTCAATCATGTCTTATCCCATCACCCATATTTTATCTAACGATCATACGTAACCGAAGATTGTACGGTGTCAGGTTCCCCCTCCTCAGCAACCGGCTCGGCTTTCAGACAATCAACATTTCCTGCGCCAACAGACCGATGTCATTGTTAGAATCATCTATTGCCATAGGTCAGCTTCTCTTTGCTCTTTTTTTTCGCTTGACCGCCAAAAGCGAAAATGCGTCTTTCAGAACATTCTCAATGTCGATTGTAAGAAGCTGCCATTTCCCATCATCATATGTCTTGGCCTTGCCGTATTCCTTCTTTGTATATGATGACAGACTGCCCCTCTTTTGTATCTGAGAGACCAACCGTGTTTCTTTCCACCGAAAAGCCATTCCGGGCCAAAGACATTTGGGTAAACCTGTTCGATCCATTCTATGGTACACTTTCAGTATTGATGGGCTTCTGTGCCAATCCAATCCGCGATTTCTGAATCGCTTGGACGATTGTCAATAAGACCCCACGCCAGCACGCCGGTAAAGTCGGCACCGAAAGACAGCTCGCCAATACGCAGTCCGACTTCGTAATGGCGAATGGCATCCTGGGGATGGTGATCAAAGACGAAATTGCCCAGATGTGTATGGGCATCGAGACAGCGCAGGTCCTCCTGGCACAGCTCCATCAAAATCATGATCGCCTCTGCCCACTGGCCGGCGTCTTTGAGATCGTTGGACCGGGTGATGGGGTCATTGAAAGGGTCGTCAAGGTCCTCGCCGGGCAGCACCTGCTCCATTTCGAACATGGGGCGGGGACCGTGAGCGATGATCGGCAGGGCCCATACGTCGATGGGTTCTTCATCTTCTCCCCATTACTCCTCCTTGGGGTCCCACATGCCCATCTCTTCAAGCCCCAGTGGCACGAGATCGAGGGCCTTCACGTCGATCCGGGTCGACTGAATCTCGCCGGAGAGATACGGATGACCGCCGTAACGCCACTGCTTTTGGGGCGTTACCGTGACGATGGCGCCAGGAACCACCTCCCAGAGGCGGCTCGCGCGCAGGATAATGATCCGGTCGCTTCCCAGCAAACGGCACCGGGCGGCCCGCTCCTTGACCGATAGGGCGACCAATTCGACCGGTTTGCTCAGGTCGATGTCATCGTCTGTTGCTTTGTGTTGCCGCATTTATTCTTCCTTCCAGATGCCGGCCTTCACTAAGCGTTGAATCAGCGCCTTGCGCCGCAGGTGGCCGGCTATGAATTTTTTCAATTCGTTTTGGAATTGCTTTTTGGTCGCAAACAGGTCATGGGCTTCGGCGATGTCGACAAGTATGCGGCATGCTTCGTCATACCCCCGCGCCGATCCGCACTCGACGGGTTCTTTAACCAAAGCCCAGACCTTGGGAAAATCGCTGGACAGATTCTTCAGATACGCCTTGCGTTTCTCACGTCGATTAATCTCCCGTTGTTTTCGGTCCCGTTTTTGCTTTTCCAGCCGAATTTGTCGTGCCTTTTCGGCGTTCTGCCGCAATTCTCCCACCGTACGCCGGGGTGCATCCATATCGCCCGTCTGTGAGCCGCGCCGCCATGATGCGAACCGGTTCCTGATGGACCGTCCGGCCTGCTGCCCCTTGCCCTCCAGCAGTTGTTTCAGGGTCGAATTGACTTCTTCTCTTGGCAGGGCATCGATCCACCTATCCATTTCACGTGGCGAAATTTCCGCCTTCGGAGCAGACGGGCTGCCCATGCCGGCACCGGCCAGCAGGTCCGGGTCCACCTCAAAAAATTCGGCCAGCGCCTGCTGGCTCGCCGTCAGGTTTCCCAATCAGCTCACGCATAGCGGCTCCATCTCATCGTCATCCATCATCTCCCCGGCTGCGGCCAGCAGCCAGCCGATGTACAGGCTGCGCAGGTCCCCGCGCAGCAGTTCATCCCGCACCGGAGCCAGACGCGCCATCCTGCCGCGGCCGTCCTCTATGCCGAAGCGGTCGTAGTTTTCCGACTCCTCCAAACTCCAGGTAATGATCCAATGAGTCTTGGTGGCCTTGATATCCAACAGGTAAGGCACGGCCGCAGCTTTGGCCGTCTCTTTGGTCAATGCTTCGATGGGCAGGCGCACCATGAATGTGGCCGTCATCCAGTTGGCCACATAGATATGGGCATCGAAATAGCGCTGCATCAGTTTTTCGGGATCGCCCTTGAAATCGCCCCAGTTGTATTCGTTGGTGAAGCTCACCGGCGTAATCGTGGCTCGTGTCGAGAGCGCCCGCAGTTCGGCCATCTCATCCGTTGTCAAAGGCCGGTCAATGGCCAGAAACTCGTAATACTGATATTCGCTCATGGTTTCAGTTCATCTTTTATCCGCCGGTATTGATCAGGTTCAATCATCTTTGTTCACCTTGCCGCCATCTTCCAGAAAGCGTTTCAGCTCGACATCGTCAGCCAATGTTTCTTCGTGGGCTCCCTCGTCGAGGCTTTGCTGGTGGAAGATCTCGTATTGCTCCAGAGCCAGTTGGTCGGCCACGGCTTTGCCGACCTTGCCGGGATGTTTACGGATTTTGTTGATGGGTGAATCTTTATACATTTTTCCCTGGGACTAGTGAGATCAAGGCGTCTCAGCCTAAGCATTTGAAAGACCCGATACTGCTTCCTGTATTACTAATGATGATTTCTGTTTTATCGCTCTTAAACCTAGCACATTGAGAAGTAGAGAAACTTAGGAAATTATAACAAGGGTAACAAGGATAAACGAAAGGGGTTACCCTGCATTAGGTAACCCCTTGTTATTTCTGGCTCCCCGGCGCGGACTCGAACCACGGACCCGCTGGTTAACAGCCAGCTGCTCTACCTGCTGAGCTACCGGGGAATATTCTCTTCTGCGCAACTCCCTCAGGATGTGCTGGCTAGTACCGATCCATCGGGGCTCTGTCAGAATTCTTGCGGATAGTCTCCGACAAGCAAGCGCTTGTAACAGAATCCGAGGTTATTTACAATGTTTTTTTACAGATTGTCATCTGCAGCTCACACAGGTTGTCAGTTTCTCGAACGGCACCCCCGTCGTCCTGCTGATATAACGAAGTTGGTCTTCTGGGGCAAAATATCGTCCACACTCTTCGCAGGGCACCATCTTGAACACTTTGTTCCAAATAATTCGCTTATCGTCTTCCGCTTCCATCTTCACAAAGCCCGTCGGACAGATATATGCACATGAACCGCAACCGATGCATGTAGTTGGATTAAAATCAATCTTCGGTTCGTCCAGATCACGGCCGGGACCCCGATCCAGAAATGTGAGGGCGCTGACGCCGACGATTTCACGGCAGGTTCGCACGCACAATCCACAGAGGATGCAATCGTGATCTTCTCCTTTTTCATCGTAAACATCGACTCCCAGCTTCTCGGCAATTTCTCGCACCGCCTCGGTATCAGGATATTTATAATAAAGCAATTCAGCGGCGAGCTTTCTGCTCTCACGAACCTGGTCAGTATCCGTTTTAATCTCCATTCCCTTTTCGACCACGGTGTTGCAGGAAGTAGCGACGTGCCACGTGCCGTTGACTTTTACCTCAACCGCGCAGAGACGGCAGGCTCCGAATGGGCTGAGATCTTCATGATAACAGAGTGTCGGGATATCCAATCTCAGCTCTCGGGCATTTTCCAATATCGTCGTACCTTCTTTTGCCTTCACCTTCCGCCCGTTTATTACTATATCAATCATTCCATTCCCCTTGCTAAAATGAATTTCAAATATTATTCGGATATGTTATTGCCAGACGACAACCCGGTAACATCGAAGACATCGCTGGGCCTCTTTCATTGCATCGGCCGCAGCAAAAGCACCTTCAACTTCAGAGAAACTCTTAATTCGCTTCTTGCTGTCAAGGAGATCGACTTTCCCCGCCGCTTTCTTTCCGACAAAAGCATCTCCCCGATGCTTTCCGACCTCGACCCCTTTAAATGAAATACCTTTTTCCGGTTTAGCATTCTGAAGATAGGCATCGATGCTTTTTGCGACTTCATTTCCGGCATTCAATGCCTCAATCAGGGTTGCCGGACCGGTTACACAGTCACCCCCGGCGAAGACACCCTCAACAGATGTCTTATACGTTACCGCATCGACCTCTACTGTGCCCCAAGGTGTAGTTGAAAGCTTCTTCTTGGCCTTCACAACAGGAAGTTCGGGGCTCTGGCCAATCGCGCAGATTACCATATCCGCTTCAATGGTATGTTCCGATCCTTTGACCGGTACCGGCCGTTTTCTTCCGCTTTCGTCGGGCTTTCCCAGTTTCATTTTAACACAACCAAGACACTCTAACCGCCCTTCCGAAGCGACGATTTCCAGAGGAGCAGTAAGATACATTATTTTAACACCTTCGGCCTCAGCTCCCTCGATTTCCTCTTCCCGTGCGGGCATTTCGGCGCGGGATCGACGATAAACGATTTCAACATCCTTAAATCCAAGCCTGACGCAGCTTCGGGCACAATCGAGCGCCACGTTACCACCGCCGATGATGAGTACCTTTTTCTTCGGCTCGATCTTCTTTCCGAGATTGATATCTCTGAGGAATTCCACACCGTCGACAAATCCTTCACATCCGGCATCCTCACCCCTAGCTCCCATGGGATTTCCCTTGTGGGCGCCGACTGCAAGAAAAACAGCATCATAGCCTTCTTTTTTCAGACGATCTACATCGAGGGTTTCCATTTTCGTATTGAGTTTGAGTTCAACTCCCATTCTCTTGATCAGATCGATTTCATGGCTGAGGATATCAGCAGGCAACCGATATCCGGGGATACCGACGGCGGCCATGCCACCGGCCTGGGGAAACGTTTCGAATATCGTCACGCCATATCCCATAACACGAAGGTTATACGCTGCAGCAAGTCCCGCAGGCCCTGATCCGATAACGGCAACATTTTCCTTTTTTGCCGTCCTGGGGCCGCCCAACGACCCGCCGCCTTCTTGAAGATCAAAATCTGCGGCCGCTCGTTTCAGCAATCTGATCGAAAGGGGTTCATCAATATAGTTCCTGACACAGGCCTGCTCACAGGGGTGGGTACATACCCGCCCGACAACGCCGGGAAGAATACACTTTTCTCTGATAAGATTGAGCGACTCTGCAAATCTTCTGTTTTTAATCAGTTCGATATATCCCGGTATATCAAGGCTCGCCGGACATGCCTCTATGCATGGTGCGGTAACGGCTGACCGATAACCCGCAGCATCGATTTTCCGCCCACCCTTGATCACATCGAGAAAATCCTTCTTGTAATATTTTACGGCATCGGAAACCGGAAAGAGGGCTGACTGTCCGAAGGCACATTTCGCATTTGCTGAAACTTCATTGGCAATTCTTTCGATTTCCGCAAGTGCACCTTGATCTCCCAGTCCTTCCGTCATCAGCTCAAACATGTCGATGATCTTATCAATACCAATCATGCAAACGGAGCATTCACCACATGATATTTTTCTCGCTTCTTTCAGATAATTCAGGGTCAGGGAAACAACATCCGCCTTTGGATTCATAACGACGAGGCCGTTCCATCCCATCAAGGCATCCGCTTTCCCCGGCAGTTCAGGAAAATTCACGCCGGCCGATTTCAACGCCTTTGACGCCTTACCCTTTCTGTTATCTATTATCTTCCCGTTCCAACTGCTAAATGCAACTTTATCCATTCTCAAGCCACCCTATTCTGTGTATTATGAAGATGTGGAAATTTAATCAAATAACCCCCACTCATATTGCAAATCCGACCAGGCATGCAGGCCGTTGATCTTGTCCTGCAACTTGTTGTATTCCTGGTATACCCTGTCTTGAATTATCTCTATCTGATCCGGCGTCAGATGACGGTATCGGCCTTGAGGCTTCATATAATCTTCAATGGGGCGTAATTGATCGACTTCAACAGTCATTCTGTACTTTCCGTCTTCCACTTCATACAGAGGGAATATTCCCGTTTCAACAACCAGCCGACCGAGCTTAATGGTCATCTCGGAGGGACTTCTCCAGCCGGTGGGACAGACAGTAAAGCAGTGAATATATGACGGTCCCTTTACTTTCATGGCTTTTTTCACCTTGTTGATGAAATCCAGGGGATAACTGGGGCATGCCGTCGCCACATAGGACACTCCGTGGGCGACCATAATCTCCGGCACGTTCTTTTTCCAGGTTTTCTGACCGGAGCTTACCTTTCCTGCCGGTGATGTCGTCGTGGATGCCCCCATAGGGGTACCGCTTGATCGCTGGATTCCCGTATTCATATAGGCTTCATTATCAAGACAGACGAAAAGCATGTCATGGCCTCGTTCCATGGCACCCGAGAGGGCCTGCAGACCGATGTCCATCGTGCCGCCGTCTCCCGCGACGCCGACAACCTTCACATCTCGATCCGCTATCTTTCCTTTTCTCCGCAAGGCCTTCAGTCCCGCCTCGACACCGGATCCCACTGCCGCCGCATTTTCAAAGGCCACATGAATCCACGGCACTTCCCATGCAGTTGATGGATACATACTTGATATGATCTCCATACAACCCGTGGCATTCGCGATGACCACATCCGGGCCCAACGCCTTGCACATCAGACGAAGCCCAAGGACTTCTCCACACCCCTGACAAGCCCGATGACCGGAACATAAATACTCTTTCTTATCAACTAACCTCGGGGCATATAAATCGAAATTTTCTATAATATTCATTATCCCCTCACTCCATAAAATTCGTAGTCTTTAATGATTCCTTTTTCACCGGATTTTACGGCATCTTCAACCATTGCAACGAAGTCTGACACGGCCATATCACGCCCACCGAGGCCGATGATCTGATTATAGATCAACGGACGTTCTTTTTCACCGTACAGCGCCGCTCTCACCTCGCTTGCAACGGGCCCTCCGGGACCACCAAAGGAAACCGCACGGTCCGTCACGACCAGAATCTTGGCCTTTTTCACCGCCTGTTTCAATTCTTCAAAGGGGAACGGTCTCCAGAGTCTCAGCTTAACCAATCCCGCGGATATCCCCTTCTTTCGCAATTCGTTAATGCCAATCTCCGCCGTCTCGCCCATGGAACCCATGGTCAAAAGAATTACGTCCGCATCATCGGCACAATATGTTTCAACGGGTCGGTAACGACGTCCGAACATTTTCTCCCATTCATCCCAGATGCCCAAAATAATCTTCTTCGAATTTTTCAGGGCCTCATCTTTTGCCTTCATAACCTCCGGGAAAATATCAGACATGGCAAAGGTCCCCATTGATACAGGCTTATCGGGATGAAGCGTCGCATAGGGTTTTCTCGGTGGCAGAAATTTATTGACCAGTTTCTGATCGGGGAATTCAATCGGTTCAACCATGTGGGTCAACTGGAAACCGTCGATATTTACGCAACAGGGCAGCATCACGTCGGGATGCTCCGCAATTTTAAATGACTGGATGGTCAGATCCACCGTTTCCTGGCCATTTTCCGTAAACATGGCGATCCACCCGTTATCTCTCTGAGGCATAATATCAGAATGATCGTTGAGGATATTCAGCGGTCCCGATACCGCACGATTGGCGATTCCCATAACGACGGGAAGCCTCATGGCCGATACAATGGGAAGAATTTCATGCATGAGCATCAGTCCCTGAGAACTGGTGGCCGTATAAACGCGGGCACCCGTTCCCGAAGCACCGGCAACACAGCTGATTGCGGAGTGCTCCGATTCGACCGTTACAAACTCCGCGTCGGTTCTTCCGTCGGCGACAATCTCCGAAAGATGTTCCGCAATGTGTGACTGGGGAGTGATCGGATAGACAGCCGCCACGTCGATATCACACATCCCGACAGCTTCAGCCGCCGCGATCGCTACTTCCATACCAACACGTTTAGCCATTCTTAACCCTCCTCAATCATCGTTATGGCACCGGGCCAGCATTCGTGAGCGCAGATTCCGCACCCTTTGCAGTAATCCAAATCCGCCCTGAATGTTCCGTCTTCCTGTTGTGTGACACATCCTTCCGGACAGAATATGTAACAGATACCGCATTTTATACATTTCGAATCGTCCCATATCGGACGTTGCGCCTTCCAGCTTCCTGTGTGATATTCTCGTGCATTCGCCGGCGCAAACACAATGCAACCGGGATTTACTTCATGCCACGCTTCAGGCCATTTTTTCTTCTTCATAGGACAACCTCAAAGTTATTTAAGCTGCTGTAGATAGATTTAACTCGTCATGCGCCCGTTTGAGCGCTTTCATGTTCCTCGGAGCCAACCTTCCGAATCTCTCTTTCAGTGGAGCGTTCAACGATTCGACTTTCACAGGGTTTACCGCCTTTATGACGGCCCCGAGCATCGTCGTGTTCGTAATGGGAACGCCCAGCTCTTCTCGTGCAATATGGGTGGCATCAACCGTAGCAATCGTCCCTTTGAATTTTGTTCTCTCTCTCACATCTTCAGGGGACAGCACGGTGTTGACAATCAGGGTACCGCCCTCTTTAAGACCTTCGGTGACATTTACCAGGGCTACAAGACTCGGATCAAGAACGACAACGACATCCGGCTTGTAAATACCGGATCGTACTTTTATCTGCTTATCATCAACTCTGTTGAATGCCGCAACGGGGGCGCCCCGTCTCTCGGGACCGAAACTGGGGAAACCCTGGGCATACTTACCTTCTTCAATAGCGGCAAGCGCCAGCATCTCAACGGATGTAACGGCACCCTGACCACCTCTTCCATGCCAACGTATCTCAATCATCAGGCGATTCTCCCTTTATATCATTTATTTACGCTGGAATTGCACCGTAAAGTTAGGTTAGTAATACATTTAATTTCCAGTGTCAATAAATTATTTCTGAAAATATGCGGTTATTTCAGCTTTCCGCAACGATCGCAATCAATAATATCAGACTTTTTCATGACTGCTCTCCATATCACCGACGATACCTGGCGGCTGCATCTTCATAGAGATCCCCGCCCCGGACATCATTGACGACCACCAATGGAAATTTCACAACTTCCAGGTGCATCATTGCCTCCGGACCGAGATCCGCATAGGCGACCACTTCAGCTTTTCGCACACATCCCGCCAGCAGTGCTGCAACACCCCCCATAGCACCGAAATAAATGGCTTTATAGCGTTTCATGCTATCCCTGACTTCTGCCGACCGCTTACCCTTACCGATCATGCCTCTCAGACCACGCTCGATGAGCATCGGCGTATATCGATCCATGCGACTGCTCGTTGTCGGACCGATCGAACCAATGACCTGTCCGGGCCGGGCCGGGGTGGGAGCTGCATAGAATAATGTTGCTCCCGCAAGGGTGACCGGCAGTGGGTCACCTGCAAGGACGGCGTCACTTAATCTCCGATGTGCAGTATCTCGTCCCGTTATCACATCCCCGGTCAGGAGGACTATATCACCAACGGTGAGAGCTTCGCATATTTCATCAGTGAGGGGTGTATGAATATTAATAGGTTTGTTCATTGCATTATTTCGATCCCGCAGTCCTTAAATCACCGCTTCCTTATGCCGTGTCGCATGACATTGTATGTTGATCGCTACGGGGAGACTCGCTATATGACAGGGCATCATTTCGATATGCACCGCCAATGCGGTAATGAATCCCCCATATCCGTGCGGTCCGATACCGAGCTTATTGATTTCCCCAAGGATTTCTCTTTCAAGCCGCTGCAGACGGGGATCGTTACGATGGGATTCTCCCAACGGCCTCAGGAGCGCTTTCTTTGCCAGAATAGCGGATTGCTCCATCGATCCACCGATGCCGACACCCACGATCACGGGAGGGCAGGGGTTCGGACCCGCATCGGCAACGCTTTCCACAACGGCCGCCCGTACGCCCTCGGTACCCGCAGCCGGCAGGAGCATGAAACACCTGCTCATGTTTTCGCTTCCCCCGCCTTTCGGCATGGCAACGATTTTAATTTTATCTCCTCTAACAATTTCAGAATGAATGATTGCGGGGGTGTTATCACCCGTGTTCCGACGCGAAAGGGGATCACAGACGGATTTTCTGAAGTACCCGTCCCGGTATGCCTGACGAACGCCTTTCTGGATTGCATCCGTGAAATTTCCGCCGATAATACGAACATCCTGCCCCATTTCAACAAAAAGGACCGCCAGACCCGTATCCTGACAGAGCGGTACTGACATTTCACGGGCAATTCGGGCATTTTCTTGTATTTTCTCAAGTCCATAACGTCCGATTTCCGACGCTTCACGGGAAACCGCGGCGTTGAGACAGCGCAACACATCATCCCCTAACTCGGTATTCGCCTCGAGAAAAAGCCGTCGCACCGTTTCAATTATGGCTTTACAAGAGATTTCCCTCACCGAGCACATAGATGTTATATCCTAAAAATCACGACGAAATTCCATGGCCTTTGCCATGGTCATCTTGTCCGTATATTTCAGATCACCCCCGACGGGAATACCGAGGGCAATTCTCGACACCTTTACCGGTTTATCCTTGAGCAGTCTGGCGATCAGCAGTGCCGTCGACTCACCCTGCACGCTCGGGTTCGTTGCGATAATGACTTCGCTCACACCTTCCCGTGATATTCTATCGAGCAATTCCTGAAGTCTCAGACTATCCGGCCCGATGCCATCAATGGGAGAAAGGGTTCCATGAAGGACATGATAGGTCCCGGTGAAACTGCCGCTCTCTTCGATCGACACCAGCGAATCCGGATCGGAAACAACACAAACAAGCTCCCGATCCCGGGTCGTGTCTCTGCAGATTTCACACAAATCACCGTCCGTCAGATTAAAACAGAGGGAACAGAGGCGTATCTTCTGTTTGACCTCAAGGATGCTGTCGGCAAGTCGTTTTGCATCATCCTCAGATGTGGTCAGGATGTGGATGGCCAATCGCGTTGCCGTTTTCTCCCCGATACCGGGGAATCTGCTCAACTCTTGAATCAACCGCCGTATCGGCGGCGCATAACCTGTCATCGCACAAGAGTCCTTATGTTAATCCGGGAATATTCATGTTGAGACCGCCGGTGATTTTCGACATTTCAGATGCCGACATCTCCTGGGCTTTACGAATCCCCTCGTTTACTGCTGCGACAATCAGGTCCTGAAGCATTTCTATATCTTCCGGATCAACGACTTCTTTCTCGATTTTCAGCGACACGACCTCAAATTTTCCATTAACGACAGCGGTCACCATTCCACCACCTGCCGTGGCATCCACTGTTTTGGTCGCCAGTTCCTCCTGGACTCGCATCATCTGTTCCTGCATTTTCTGGGCCTGCTTCATAAGTTTCTGAAAATTGGCCACGTTCCCTACCTCCTCACCGTTACTAACCCGCTCAACAGGGAAACCGGTCACCGGTCCTTATCGCGGGTAATCACTTCGCATAACTCGGCACCTTCAAACACATCCATAACCTTCTGGACCAAAGGATGATTCAGGGCTTCGTTTTTAACATCGTTCGTTCCTTTGGCTTGCGGAATGCCATTCGGTGAAACCGCATCATCATTGACCGAGTTACGCGGTAATACTTCTATGGTAATTGATACTTCATCATTAAAATATTCTTTCGACAGCTCGGTCAGACGTGCCAACCGGCTGTTTTCCGTAATGTCATCAAAAAAAATATACCCCTCGGGAAATCCAACCCTCAAACATTTGCTGTCGAATGAGAGGAAGGTTCCCGATCTGATTTTTGAGTGGAGTATGGGATCTTTCTTTTTGATAAAAATTCTATAATTGTCCCAGAGGTTCGGATCTCCATCGATCGATCCCTCAGGTCCGGACTCGTAGGTTTTATGAACGGGTTCCGGCAGAATGTGGTTCGGCGGCGTGCTCCGTCGCTCCGGCGTCAGACCCGATAGAAGTCTTTTTTCAAGGTGTTCTATTTTCGAAATAATTTCATCAAGGGGAACGATAGGCTCGAGGTACGCCATCTTCACGGCCATGCATTCAAGCGTCAAACGGGGGTCGAGACTTCGCTTTACATTCTCTTCCTCAGTCATGAGAATGTCAAGGAGGCGCTGATGAGTTTCTCGCGTTGCTTTAGCTGCCTGACCTTTTAATCGATCAATTTCATCACCGGGCAAATCTTCGAGAAAACTTCCTCCATCGGTGATTTTAATGAGGAGCAGGTTTCTAAAGTGATGAAGGAGTATCTGAAAAAACTGCTTCATGTCCACGCCGGAATAATAGCCCTCATCAATCACCTTGAGACAACGACCGGCATCTCTTTCGAGGATAGCGTCGGAAATATCAAAGAGGAAGCGCCGGTCTTTCAGCCCGAGCAGTTCTTCAATATCATCATCTTTAATATCCGTTCCACCATATGATATCACCTGATCAAAAACACTCTGGGCATCCCTGATACTGCCTTCCCCACTCTGGGCAATCCACAGCAACCCCTTATCGCTGATCGTGATTCCATCCGATGCGGCAATCTTCCCGAGGTTCTCGGCAATCTGCCTGATTGAAACCCGCTTGAAATCAAAGTGTTGGCATCGTGAGAGAATCGTTGCAGGCACTTTGTAAATTTCCGTTGTGGCGAACATAAAAATGACGTGTGGCGGAGGCTCTTCCAACGTTTTGAGAAGCGCATTGAAGGCCTCTTTCGTCAGCATGTGGACTTCATCGATAATGTATATTTTATAACGGGATGTTATCGGAGAGAATTTGATATTTTCTCTCAACTCTCGTATCTCATCAATCCCCCGGTTGGAGGCGCCGTCGATTTCTCGAACATCCAACGATACGCCCTCGGTAATTTCCCTGCAATTGCTGCAGACATTGCAGGGGATCTCCCCCGGCCCCTCCTTACAGTTAATCGCTTTCGAAAGGATTCGGGCAACGGACGTTTTTCCGACACCACGAGGACCGCTGAATATGAAAGCGTGGGCAATTCGATTATACTTAATGGCATTTTTGAGGGTTCTCACGACATGATCCTGTCCCACCACATCTTCGAAAATCTGTGGCCGCCATTTTCGGGCTAGAACAAGATATTCCATTCAAGACTCCCGGGGATACCATGTGATCATCGCGAACAGAAATGCACGATGAATAAAGATAGCCAGGTTTCCCCGCAGCACACAGAGGTCATTGCTGCCGCTGCTTCCTTCCGGACCTGACGGGGTTCACAACCCTCTGTTGCACGGGACCCGGCTATCAATTCGAACTTGAGAATATATGGCGGAGAGAGGGGGATTCGAACCCCCGGTGCACCTTTTTGGGTACACACACGATTTCCAGTCGTGCTCCTTCGGCCATCTCGGACATCTCTCCGGATTTTCCGTCCCGTTTAAGGAACTTTTAATTTTCTATTTGGCGGAGAGGGTGGGATTCGAACCCACGTGAGGGCTTTTGACCCCCAAGTCGATTTCGAGTCGACCCCGTTACGACCACTTCGGTACCTCTCCATTATCGCTCCATGGCGGAATGACCTCTCACGATAACCTCTTTTTTCTAAAAAATCCACTTAAAATTTCACTGCATGCTTCGCGCAGGACACCACCGGTTATATCAACGGAATGATTCAGTCTTTCGTCACTGAGGATCGCATAGAGGGATTCGACACCCCCTCCTTTCCGATCAGATGCACCAAAGACAAGCCGATCAATTCGGGCGTGCAGTATTGCACCGGCGCACATAATACACGGTTCAAGCGTTACATAGAGTGTTGTGCCGCTCAGTCGGTAATTACCGATAACTCCTGCAGCCTTTCGAATCGCCACCATTTCCGCATGAGCGGACGGATCATTCGTGGTTATGGAACCGTTGTGAGCCCGTGCAATGACTTCATCGCCACGAACGACAACAGCACCAACGGGAATCTCACCCTCGTCGAGCGCGGAGATGGCTTCCTCAAGGGCAATGCTCATAAATCGAATATCTTGTCGATGCATACCATTTCACCACCCGATCACCAGATAGTACAATTCCAGGCAAGAATCAATGATGAATGAGGGGGGTCATGGAAATCAAACCATGTACGGGGTTGAGCAGACTGCTCCCGACACTCGGTTCGAGAACTTGATTCTCTGAGCGTTTCACAAAATGCTGACCTTCACAGGATATGTGATCTCTTTCATCGAAAAATCGTCGTTTCATGATAGGCATCCGTTAGAATTAATTATTGCTTTATCTTATACCCTTGGATTATTATGGCGCAACATGGTGAGCCTATGATTCACAGACAACTTCTCATAACCGCAATCGTTATTTCACTGGTCGGTCATATTGCGATTATTGCCCTGTCCGGCATGATTGTTATGAACAGTACCTTACCGGCGGAAAATCCCTTTACGGTGCATCTGGAAAGTCAAACCAGTACCATCGGGATAAAGCCTCCAATCAATCACCCTCCGACACAACTCTCCGATCCCCCTTCCATGGAAAAACAAGGCAAGGGTGAAGATATCGTTGAACTGGGAGATAAGCAAACCAAATACTACTCGTACCTTAAACATCTGAAACGAAAAATTGAACAACACTGGACGTATCCCGGCGATGCATATATAAAAAAAGAAAAAGGGGCATCCGTTATCCGTTTCTCTATAACCGAATCGGGCAACCTTGCCGATTTATTCATTGTCGGATCATCAGGATATGAATCGCTTGATGGAGAGGCCCTTCGCGTGATCCGTTCGTCCTGCCCTTTCAACCCTCTGCCGGCTCAATTCAACCTGTCAAAGCTTCATGTGATTGCCCGGTTTCAATATACGCTGGCCGATTGATTATACCGATCAGGCAACATCATCACTTGTAACTGGTTAACGAGGATCGTATCAGCGATACGAACCCTGAACCGATACATCGGAATGTCAGTCTTTCCCTGATTTCCCTCAGGAAAAGAGAAGGAGTAACGGTCCCATAATCCCTTGCGCTTTTTATGTTTCTTAACTATTGTAGCTTTCATCATTCACTTATACGTGCATAGTCTCAACGGGACTATTAATGCCGATGACGAACGAAAAGAAAATTTTAGCCGTTACCTGCGTGGCACACTTTCTGTGTCACTTTTATGAACTCATCTTTCCCGCTCTCGCGATACCACTGATGCTCTCGCTGAAGATGGATCTCGCCGATGTTCTGAAATTGAGCTTTCTCATGTATCTTCTCTATGGAGTCGGCGCACTTCCCTGGGGAATGATATCCGATCGATTCGGCAACCGACGCAGTCTGATCATCTTTTTCCTGGGATGCGGTATCGGAGCCTTCATGACCGCGCTGTCACACTCGGAGATATCTCTGATGATGTCGTTGGCCGTCATCGGCTTCTTTGCAAGCATATACCACTCAGCAGGCATGGGCCTCATATCGCTGGGAGTTAAAAACAGGGGAATGGCGCTGGGAATCAACGGTGTCGCCGGCAATGCCGGCCTTGTCAGCGCACCCTTTGCGGCAGGACTTCTGAACTGGCTGGTGGGCTGGGAGATGGCCTATCTTCTTATCGGCACGTTCAGTATTATCTGGGGCATTATCCTGCTTTTTACATCAATCGATGAAACACCGCTCCCGGAATACGCTGAACCCATGAAATCAACATCGAACACAAACAATACCTATGTCCGATATTTTGCCATTATGTGCATCATCATGACCATTGCCGGTTTTTCCTATCGGGCCAACAGCGTCGTTCTGCCGGCATACCTCGAATTCAAGGCGTCATTTCTCTGGAATTTTTTTCAGCGTATCGATCTGTCAAACCTGCCGGGCACGAAGACCCTGGCGGCGACACTGCTGGCATCGTCGATTTATTGCATCGGTATCTTTGGACAGCTCGCCGGCGGCAGGGTAGCCGATAGATATGACCTTCGATGGATGTATCTGACGTTTCACACCCTGAGTCTCCCCTTTGTCATCCTGATGGCAATCGTCGATGAACAGCTCCTGGTCATATCGGCTTCCATGTATGTCTTCTTTTCTCTCGGCATGCAGCCTATCGAAAACAGCATGGTTGCCAAGTTCACGCCCAGTAAGTGGAGAAGTACCGGCTATGGTATCAAGTTCATTCTTGTATTCGGAATCAGTTCCGTCACCGTCTATCTTGTAGGCTGGATTAAATCTCTGTGGAGCCTGGAAGCGGTATATTTCTTCGCCGGCGGTGCTGTAATACTTCTTGTCATCATCATCGTGTTCCTGATCTTTATCTCACGGGGAATCCCTTGCAGAAATTGAATTGAAGCACTGCCGCACTGCTCTGTCCGGTCAGTATGCGCATTGTACCTTTTCTCTCGTTACATCTTGACACACTATCATATTTTCCCTATAGTTCAGCCTTGTAATTTTGTTGCCTTGTTGGTGAAAGTTCCCTGAAATGAAACACTGAACGTATAATTTGAGTATGTAAGGAGTGACATATGAAAAAATCATTCTTGATCGTGGGGCTGATCGCAATCTGGCTTTTTAACCCGGTAGTAACACACGCTGTAGAACCGACCGGACGTGAAGTCATGGAAAAGCAGAAAGAATTTCACAAAGTGCAGACCGAAATCGGCGATGAGGTAATGCTTCTTATCGACAAGGAAGGTGGCAGAGAGAAGCGGCAGGTGAAAAGATATGCAAAAGAAGTCGGCAATGACATCCATCACTATCTTGTCGTCTTCCTTTCACCAGCAGATATCAGAGGTACGGCGCTGCTTACCTGGGAACAGAAAGAACGGGAAAACGACCAGTGGCTCTATCTGCCCGCACAGAAAAAAATGCAGCGTATTGCCAAGGGTAGCAAGAAGAATTACTTCATGGGAACGGACTTCACTTACGAAGATATGGAGCCGGAAGATCTCGACAGCTTCACGTACACTATTCTCCGAACAGAGAAGCTTGAACAGGACGATGCCGTCTCCGAATGTTACGTCATTGAATCGGTTCCCGCCAACGATGAAAAAAGGAAGGAAAGCGGTTACTCCAAACGAATCATGTGGATTGAAAATAAATATCTGTATACCTTGAAGGTTGAATTCTATGACCGTCGCGGCAGGCTGCAAAAAGTTCAGACCAATCATGCAATGGAAAATGTTTCTGGAACGATATGGCGCGCCAAGAAAACCCTCATGTCTCACCTGGAAAGAGAACACAAAACGCTGACCAGCATTACGGCCCGACAGATCAATACCGATGTGGACAATTCCGTTTTTACGGAACGATATATTCTTACCGGCAAGCACACGCAATAGACAGGGGAACACAAGTGTCGAGGTTACGGGGTTGCCATTTCTTCATGAAACACCGTTGATTATTTCATACAAAGCTGACTTTTCGAAGGTTATGGGCCGATGCGCAAAATTCTGCTGTGGAGCCAGTCTCACCCCTGGATCGTAATAACCATCGTTGCATTTGCAACCATACTGAGCCTGTACAGTGCCCGGAACCTTCGCGTCGACGCATCGACGGAAGGCATGATGATTCAGGGAGACCCTGCTCAGGACTACTACCGTGAAACGCTCAAGAAATTCGGTACCGACAATATTACCGTTATTTTCATAGAGGACAAAGACCTCTTTTCCCCTGAAAAGCTGAAGTTTATTGATGAGCTTGCTTTCAGGTTCGAAGAACTGCACGGCGTCAGTAAAGTTGAAAGCCTCTATTCCGTTACCAATTTCAAGGGGGCGGAGGGCGGTCTTGAGACCAACCCCTTAATGGATTGGCCGCCGGAAACACCGGAGGAAGTAGAGCAAATAAAAGAGGACGCCCTGCGTAGCCCGATCCTGCGGGACAGCTTGATTTCTAAGAACGCGACGGCCACGGCGATAAACCTCTTCATCGAGGGCGATGCCGGTGATCCCGAATTCAACGTTAAGTTTTCCAGAAAAGTCGATGAGATCATCAAACCGTTCGAAGAACGTTTTGACTCAATCTTTCAAATCGGCCTTTCATATACCCGTCGATTGATCACCGACAACATCATGGGCGACACCATCAAGCTCGTCCCCCTGGCGGCGTTCGTTCTCCTGCTCACATTGGTCATTTCCATGCGTTCCGCCAGCGGCGCACTGTTGCCGATGCTCACGGCGGGAACCAGCATTATCTGGACAGCCGGTTTCATGTCATACAGTAATATCCCTCTCAATGTCCTCACAGTCATTGTGCCGGCACTGATCATTGTCATCGGCTCAACGGAAGACATTCATATTCTTTCCGAATATCTTGAGGGCATCGAAGAAACAGGGGGAAACAAGAACGAGGCTATAAAAATTATGTCAGGCAAGGTCGGAACTGCGGTCCTCCTGACATCGATGACGACCTTTATCGGCTTCCTCTCCATCACTCTGAATCAGATAACCCTGTTGAAGCAGTTCGGCATCGCCGCCGCTTTCGGCCTTCTTGTCAATCCACTGGCAACATGTATGCTGGCACCCGTCTATCTTCACTTCTTCGGCTCCACAAAAGTCAAAACGGCGAAAATACATGAATCCGGCGTGATGCATCGGTTTTTTGATACAGCGGCTACCATCATCCTCAGAATTATCCGTAACAAACGGATGGTTCTCACGTGTTTCCTCGGAGGTGCCGCCCTCATCGGATTGTTCACCTTCAGTGTCAAGGTCGACAACGACCTTCTCGGGTATTTCAAGGAAAATTCTCCGATGAGAAATCGAAGTCAGATTCTTCATGACAATCTTTCAGGAGCACAGACTTTCTTTATCAGGATCAGCAGTGGATTTCCTGGTACGTTCAAACAGCCGGAGAATCTGAAACAAATCGAAGCTATTCAACGTTACATCGCCGACAACGGCATGTTTGATAAAACGCAGTCTCTTGTCGACAATATTTCCCTGATACACCGGGAAATGAACGGCGGAAAGAATGAATATTATAAAACACCGGACACGGCGGACCTTATCGCACAATACCTGCTCTTTCTCCACCGTGATGAAATATCCCGGTACGTCACGTCAGACTACGGTGAAGCGAATATCCTTGTACGACACAATATCAGTTCGTCATATGAACTGAAGGAAGCTCTCAGTGAGTTGAAACGACATATAAATGCGACCCTCAACCCTCATTTCATCTGGGGGTTCACCGGTGAAAATATCCTCATCAACGCGGCCGCCGACAGCATGGCCGAGGGGCAGGCCAAGTCCCTATCGCTCGTCTTAGTCCTCATTTTCGTCATCATGTCCATACTTTTTGTCAATGTTAAAGCGGGAGCACTTTCGCTTATACCAAACCTTTTTCCGATCGTCCTGAATTTCGGCATTATGGGCATCTTCGGCATCCCTTTGAATACAGGCACCGCCATGGTCGCCGCGATCGCCATCGGTATCGCCGTGGACGACACAATCCATCTGATGAGCCGATATAATACGGAAATGCGACTTCTCCAAAGTCAGGACAAAGCGGTTGACGTGTGCATTCATGCCGAAGTCAGGCCGGTGATTTCCACATCGGTCGCCCTTGCCCTGGGATTTGCCGTCCTGGGATTTTCCAACTTTGTACCGGTTATCAGTTTCGGCCTGCTGTCATCAATCGTTATGATTTTCGCCATTATTGGAGATCTGTTCATAACCCCCATTCTCCTTTCATCGACACAACTCATGACACTCTGGGATGTTCTGGGGCTTCAACTGCAGCAGGCCGTCATTAAAAACGCTGAGCTGTTCAGGGATCTCAGACCGTGGCAAATGAAACGAATAGTTCTGCTCGGACGGGTTTTCTCCAAGCAAGCAGGTGAACTGGCTGTCGTTCAGGGAGAGGAAGGAGCCAGCATGTATCTCCTACTCGAAGGAAGGGGGGAGGTTGTGACAAAGGACAAGAAAACGGGAAGAGATGTCGTTCTAACCGAACTGAATCCCGGAGATGTCTTCGGCGAAATTGCCCTGGTAGAACCGGGACCACGATCCGCCGATGTGCGGGCAATCGAACCACTCCGATATCTTGAAATCGACTGGAACGGATTAAGAAGAATACAGCGGATATACCCGCGCATTGCCAGCCGCCTGTTCCTGAATTTATCAAGAATTCTAGGAATCCGCCTGGCAAAAACAGATAAGCTTTTATTTGAATCATAACGTTGAGCTGCCCAAGGTTATTGAGCGCCGTATCTTCTGTTTTGAGACAAATCAGTAGTGCAGGTCGGAATTTTGGTCAGACAATCCCGGGGATATTTTTCCGGCGTGTTACCGTTTATCTTTTAGTAGTTTTGTAATAATGCACCGGAATTTATGAGCCGTTGTGCAAGACCGCTTTACCAAGTGAAAGGATTGATGCATATGAAGTGGACACAGTACATCATCACCGTGGTTGCCGTTCTTTGTCTGTCATTTGGGGGAACTTCGTTTGTCGTCGCAGACGATATGGATCTTCTCAATGATCTGGATCAGGAAATAGCCACTGAAAAGCGTGGGGGCACGGGGAGTGATCTGGATCTTCTCGATGAGCTGGACACGGCACGCACCGAAAAAAAAGAAGATGCATACAAGTATGTTACCATGATCGGAACAAACCTTGAGGGAAGTATCAGGCTTCGCGGCCACGTTTTTTTTCGCGATCCCGTTGATCGCGAAAAAGTGGATAAGCGGAATCCCATCGGCGAGGCTCTTCTCCGGTTCAACACATGGACGGGAAATGACAAGTTGAGACTGAACCTTGCAGGATGGATCGAGACGGGCACACAGAAAGACACCTATGACGGCATCTTCCGATGGCCCCAGGACAAGGATCGCCAAAGACATTATCTTGAATTGAATGAAGTGTATCTTTCCCTCTTCCAGGATTCGTATGATGTAACAGTCGGGAAAAAAATCTTTCAAAATGGTATTTCGACGCTCTTTTCACCGGCCGACCGATATCGTCTCACCGATTCCAACGACCCCCTGGATCCGAAAGACCTCGGCATATGGCAGACACGGGTGGATTACTTTTGGAACAAATACACGTTTACGGCAGCCATTTTCCCAATATATTCTCCGGCGAAACAGCCGAGCCACCGTTCCCGCTGGTCCGACACGACGGGAGACTATGACATTTATGAACGAGACACAACAAACAAAGAGGTTGACGAATACTTCCCCTCCATGTCGATCGATAATGTAAGTTACTTTGCCCGCATCAAGACGACACTTGCCGGATGGGACCTTTTCATATCGGGATACCATGGCTTAAATCCCTATTATGTCTTGCGGGAAGAGCAGCGTGGGAGCACGACCTACCTGATCAAGGAAAATATAAAAGTAGGAAATTACGCAGCAGGATTTTCCACGGCTTATAAGAAATGGGAATTCCACGGCGAAACCCTTTTCAATTTCAGCTATGACGGAAAGGACGATCATTACTTCACATTCGTCGGAGGGTTCACCTATACTATGGACACATGGGCACGAAGAATATTCATGGAAAAAATCGATATAACGATCGAATACGCCAATGAGGTCATCACCAAGGAACAGTCCGCCGATGAATACGTTGAGAGTTCCCGCAAGAGCAGGCTTGGAAGAAATGATATCTTCACGCGAATTAACTTTAAATACGACGAGGATTTAAGTTTTCTGTACGTTTCGGATTTCGAGTTTGATCCGTCGGGACGATACAACAAAATTCAGTCGGAATATAAAATCAGACCGGGGCTCTTGTGGACAATGGCTTTCGAATTCTTCAACGGAAAGGACGAAAGCTACTACGGTCGTTGGGCACGAAACGATCGATTCATTACATCACTCAAATACAGCTTTTAATTTTACAAACCGTATGTCCTTCAATAAGGGGGTGATCGGAAGATCCCCCCCTTTTTATTTGTGCCCATACAATCAAAGGATATGCGATCACGTAAAAGGTTGCTGAAGGAAATTGAGATCACATTGCTGGTCAGATCACACGGGTCCAACAGTCATTATTGCTTTTTTATCAGACAATATTACCTAAAATCCATTAATTAGAGC
>Ga0129302_1000386_pt1 | contig 32932 bp, 26 predicted proteins | sample BlaSprsedimmetaG_FD_94476 | JGI IMG/M metagenome (GOLD analysis project Ga0129302, IMG submission 94476) | Hot spring sediment bacterial and archeal communities from California, USA to study Microbial Dark Matter (Phase II) - Blank Spring... | ecosystem: Environmental > Aquatic > Thermal springs...
AGCGGAGTCGAAGTGGTGCTTAATTTGGACCTGTCCGTCCTCTGACGGATCAAGCCAAATTAAGAAGAAAACGAATTATGAAATACAGGCATATTTTGGGGATTAAACGGAGAATTCTTGAATCTAATCTGTTAACTCATTATAAACAATGTGCTGATATTTGCTTTTTAGATTATTTAGGACAGCAGTGGCTCAAAATTTAAAATGACACAATTTTAGAATTGTCCACTTTGGGGATTTTTCCAAAAATATGAAAAGTGCAAAACCGGCGAAGAATATTCTAATTAACCATTGATATTATTGAGCTTGCGCCGTCTTTCTCTGGTGGACCTGAGGGGATTCGAACCCCTGACCTCCTGGGTGCGATCCAGGCGCGCTCCCAACTGCGCCACAGGCCCTGGTCGGCGGCAAATATAGCATAATTTCCCCAGAAGCTGAAAACTAAAATTTACCAAAGCTAAGGAAAGCTTCCTCTCAAGTAAAGAAAGTTTCCAGCTTTCCATGTGATTTATTATTCACAGTTCAATTTAGCACAGTGTTTTCAAAAGCTCGGGAAGATATATAGCCATAGAAAGATATCATCAAAGCGTCAAAAATTTCTGTATAAATTCAAAAATATTCTTTCTGCCCTTATATCCTGTTAACTTGTGAAAGCTTACGGAATTAGAGCTTGCAACAACTGTGGTCTCCAAGATTCGGTATTGGCATTATAAGCCCCGAATCCACTGCAAAATTCCCAATAAGCCCAGCTCATATTCATCGATTCTGCTGTGTGGCGGACATATTGAGTCCACAATGCGCGGCTCTCCATAGGAGCCCGATGATAAGCGCCAAATTCTCCCAAAAAGACGGGCAGATTTTGTTGGGCGGCCCAGTTTTTTACTTGAGAAAGGTCAGCGATGATGTTTTGTTGCTGCTGTGGTGTACCGCTCCAGGTAGTTCCCAGCCACGCTTCAGAACCTTCATTCCATCCTGCGCCCTGATGGGTAAATTGAAATGGCTCATAATAGTGAAAAGTGAAGATTATATTGTCTTCATCGTCTGGAATTTTGAGCTTATTCATCGCTGCAATGCCTCCCCATTCTGCCGTGCCAATGATGAGGGTGTGCACCGAATCAATGGCGCGAATGGTGTCAATGGCTTCTGCCAAAAGCTCATTCCAAAGCTCCGCCGTCAGATTATCATGGGGTTCATTGAGCACTTCATAAAAAAGAGCAGTATCGCCATATTGAAATACTGTGGCAATTTGCTTCCAAATTTCCAGAAAGCGCTTCCGATGGGCTTCCGGCTCACTGAATATTTCCACGTAATGATGAAAATCAATGATGGGAGCAAGACCGACTCTTTCAGACTGAGCCACTACCCATTGAACTCGGGTGAGAAATGATGGCTCGATGGTGTGTGGCGCAACGGGAAGCGCGTGGGCGCTCCAGCGAATGGGAACCCGTACCGCAGTGAAGCCGGCAGCAGCGATGCTATCGAAATAGTGGCTATGCAAAGTAACGCCCCATTCTCCCTCAGCAGGCGCTTCCAAGGCGTTACCCAAATTCATCGTGCGGCCTAAAAGCTCATTCCTGGCAAAGGGGTCTGCCTCTAGAAATTGCTTATTTTCAGCAGGTTTTTTCTCATCAGGACAGGCCGCCGCCCAAAAAAGCGTCATTATTAGCAAGCAAAGAATTTTAACTGGTGATATTTGATTAAAAAATTTTGATTTAAGATTCATCTTTTCTCCATTTTCTATTCCCAAAGCCCAGCGATATGGGCTCCTTCGTCGCATTTCACAGGGTAACCTCAACCTTAACCTTATTGCAAAAGCACCAATTTTTGGCTTGCACTTTTATTGTTGAGGGTGATTTTCAGGAGGTAGATACCTGATGCTATCCGCTGTCCTTTATTATTTTGTCCCTGCCACTCTAAATCGTAGCGTCCACTGTCGCGTTTTTCATTTGCTAATGTGGCAATTTTTTTCCCAGAGAGGTCAGTGATGAAGGCTTTAACTTGATGTTTGCCCTGAAGCACAATGGGTATTTTGATGATATTATTGAAAGGATTGGGATAGGCATCACCGATAAAGGCCGTGGGGAGGAGAGGCTTGAGAATTTTCGTGCTGCTGACTGAAAAGTTGAGGCGATTAAAGTTAAAACCATTTTGGAGTATTCTCAGGGTAAGAATTTGTTCACCTTCACTGAGGCTGAGGTTTTCAATGCTGATAGTGTTCCAGTTTTGCCAGCCGCCGGTGGAAGGCAAAGATATTTCTCCCCCCAGAGGCTGATTATTAATGAGGAGCTGAATTTTTCCGTTATTACCCGGGGCTGCGAAGCGAAATTCGAGGCGATAGATACCAGAAATCTGCACATCTGCAGTGTAGTTTAGCCATTCGCCGGGTTCTGTCCAACCCACATTAAATGCAGCGCCGTTGGTATCGTTGCTTGCCTGAATATCTACACCATCGTTGCGATAGCTGTAGCCCAGATTCCAGGGCATATCCACATCCCACCGGGTCTTTTTGTATTCATTATCGCTGTAGGTCTGTTCATAAATACCCATATCATAATCCACCGCGTCAATGATTCCGGGGATAAGATGCTCTTTAAAGGGAATGGGCTTATTGCCATATTCGGGATGGATCTGGGCATAGAGAATATCGGGGTGGAAGCTGCAATTTTCGGTTTTCAAGTTTTCGGCAAACTGAAAGAGCAGAGCTGTGGCCAGGTTTTCGTTGGGTTTTTGCCCTGTACCGTTCCAGTAATTGGTGAGCACATCAAATCCCTGGGGAAGGTTTGCTGACCAAGGTGAACTAATGCTTTCAAATTTTTTGTGCGTCCAGGTGCACCAGCCAATATTGAGCTGCTCAGACATTCTCAAGGCCTCAAAATGCCAGTCATTGGAATTTTCGCCAGTTTCACCCAGCCAGAGGGGAATATTCCAGTCTTTACGAAGATTGACATACTGGCCAAAACTGCCTTCATTGGTTTCATTCCAATATTTATGAAATGAATAAACCATATTGGCATCAAAAGGCGGCGTGAGCTGATCAAAGTCTGTGGCGTACCAATTGCCTTCCACAAAAACAATGTGATTTTGGTCCACCTGCCGAATAGCGTTGGTGATATCCATCATCAGGCCTTTCAGATCAAGATTGCTGATACCTTCCGGCAGTACCGGCTCATTGATGAAATCATAGCCGATGATGAGGGTATCCTGGGCATAATATGCAGCGATGGCTTGCCAGATTTCGATGGTAAACTGCTTGTATTTATTTTCCAGCCAGAGCCGTGCCGTGCCGTCGCTGTCGCTGATAACGTCGAGAATCTGATTGCGAATTGAGCTGGGTGAACCAAAGCCGGGGAATTTAAGCATATAGCCCTCTGGCACCAGCCAGCCTCCCAGCCCGATTCCTCTGAGAAGGATGGGATTGTCCTGATTATCAAGAATCTCTTGACCTGATGTGCGGAAAAAGGCATTGAGGGCGCTGATAGTCAGAAAAAGAAGGATCGCGCTTCGGAGAAGAAGCGCTTTCACCTTTGGGGATAGGACACCAGACAAGGAGTGGGACTGGTGAGCTTTTTGATTTTGAAGCCGGTAAGATATGCCGACAGGTCTTTTTCGGGTACAGAGATTCTGCGCTTTTTCAATATTCGTATTAGAGCTCATTAATACTCCTGACGCTTTTCTCTGCATATCTTAGATTATTTTACGATGAAGCCTTTGCTCAATTCGCCTATCATCACAGTAAAGTCTCCCGGCTCAGTGACTCGTTTCAGATCTCGGTTGATAAAGCTCAAATCTTCACTGTTTAGTGTAAATGTGACATCTTTGCTTTCGCCGGGCTGAAGCTCGATTTTTTTAAAGCCCTTGAGTTTACGAACTGATGGGGTTATGGAGGCCACCTCATCCCGGGTGTAGAGCTCTACGCTTTCTTTGCCGGCTTTCTTGCCGCTGTTTTTTATGGTCACTGTGATAGTAAGTGGTGTTTTTGGGGAAAGAATATCACTACTGAGGCGCAGATTGTCGTATTTAAAAGTGGTGTAGCTGAGGCCAAAGCCAAAGGGCCATTGTGGATTATACTGATTGGGTGGCGTGGCTTCACTGGTTTTGTGGTCATAGGTCATCAGGTCATTGACAAAGCGCGGATAAGTGAAAGGCAGTTTGCCACTGGGGTTCACATCGCCAAAAAGCACATCGGCTATGGCTATTGCACCTTCCATTCCTGGCAGATAGGCCATGAGGATGGCATTGGCTTTCTCTTCGATGGGTCTTACGATGCGGGGACGGCCTTCTATCAGAACCATCACAATGGGTTTGCCTGTGGCAGCCAGTGCTTTAAAAAGTTCATACTGTACATCGGGAAGGCTCAGATCGTTGATATTGCCCGGTGTTTCACAGTAGGGCTCTTCACCGAGACAGACAACAATGGCATCAGCGTCTTTGGCTGCCTGTACAGCTTGTCTTATGTTGCCATTTTGATCAAAATCAGAACCCGGTGCATAAATAACATTCTTTTTGCCGATCTTTTTCTGAATGGCTTCCAGGACGGTGTATTTTTCCCGCGGGTAAAGTGCCTCTTGATCACCCTGCCAGGTAATAGTCCAGCCGCCGTTAAGAACCGAGATCTTGTTGGCTGTGGGACCTGTCACCAGCACTTTTTTGTCTTTTTTCAGCGGCAGTGTATTATTTTCATTTTTTAGAAGGGTCATCACATCCCGGGCTGCTTCCAGATTCACTTTCTGAGATTCTGTGGTGGCGATGCGGGCAATTAGTTTTGGGTCGGGAACGGCGCTTTTAAAAAGACCCAAACGGTATTTTACCTTTAGAATACGGGTAACGGCATCGTCAATGCGGCTCATAGGCACTTCACCGCTTTTTACCAAATCGATTAAATGGATGAAAAAGCTGTAATCATAGGGCACCATACTCATGTCATTTCCTGCCAGTACGGCCATCTTGACCGCTTCACGCTGGTCTTTGGCCACCTTTTCCCGCTCGTAGAGATTATTGATGTCATTCCAGTCCGTGACGATAAATCCTTCAAAACCCAGCTCATTTTTTAGCAGCTCAGTCAGATAAAAATAGCTGGCGTGAACGGGCTCGCCATTGATTTCGCTGCTATTGACCATTACCGTCAGTGCACCGGCATCAACAGCCGCAGCAAATGTTGGCAGAAATGTTTCCCTCAGCTCACGAATCGGAATCAAAGCCGGCGTGCGGTCTTTACCTGTGGTGGGGACGCTGTAGCCCAGATAATGTTTGGCGCAGGCAGCGACCCGGTTATCGGCTGAAACATCTTCGCCTTGCATATGTTCTACATAGATTCTGCCCATAGTTTTCGCCAAATAAGTGTCTTCGCCAAAGGTTTCCCACAGGCGGGGCCAGAGTGGATTGCGCCCCATTCCTAAAACTGGATTAAAATTCCAGGGAATGCCGGAAGCCCTGGTCTCCATAGCTGTGATGTCAGCGCTTTTTCGCAACAGATCAAGATTTCGGGAAGCTGCAATGGCAATAGACTGGGGAAATAGTGTGGCGCCTGCAGTATAAGTCGCCCCATGAATAGCATCAATGCCATAAATAACGGGGATTTTGTTCTGAGTTTTCTGCACATTTGCATCAATAGCGCCAATAATTTCATGCCAATATTCAGGTGTGTGGGCCTTATCCCATACATTAAGGATGGATCCTACGTGATACTTTAAGATAGCTTCTTCCAGCTTTTCCGGGTCCAGTTGGTGATCTTGATGCGCGTTGCCGGTTTGCTTGCTTACCACCTGTATGGTCACCTGAGTCATCTGTCCGACCTTCTCTTCCAGGGTCATTTTTGATAAAAGCTCACGAACAAATTGGTCTTCTTCGCTTTTCTCTGCTTTATGGCCACACGCAAGGGATAGCAGCGTCACAGAAATTAGTACAGCAATTCCTTTCTTTCCTTTCATCTCTTTCCTTTCCTTCGAATGGTTATTTTGCGTAATCAATTATTCTGAGTCATCCTCACTAGACAATTGCCTTTTATTCCAAATTCTTTCATTGTATAAATAAAGACAAGCGCCGTGCCATAAATATTTTTGTTTTCTGCCTTTCCCGAATATATATAAAGCAATAAATAGGATTCTTTTGCCCAGGAATCGGCAATTATCTGTATATATTTAATAATTATGCTTATCAATTTGATAATAGTCAGAAAAGAGAAAAAGTTGTATTTTATGGTGAAAGGAAAACGTCGGAGAAGTGACGGTAAATAAAAAAGAAGAAAAGAATCCAATGGTGCGAGAAGCACTAGAGCCGCTTGGGAATCGCTTCACAATCGTTTTCATTTTGGTTGTTACCGCGCTGATTATAACGTTTGTGATGTATATTTTGCCTCATCCGGCCAATGTATTTCAAAATGAAAAGCTTGTAAAACTTACCTATGTGGACCATATTTCGCCGGCACATCAGCAGATTATAGATGATTTCAACCGGCAGCATAAGGGTAAAATTGAAGTTGTGCCTGTTAACTTGCCATTCTCAAAATTTACCACCAATGAGAGAAAGGAGCTTATAGCCCGGTCTTTGCGGAGCCACAGCAGCCGCATTGATATTTTTACGGTGGACCTTATCTGGGTGCCCCGCTTTGCCAAGTGGGCTGAGCCGCTGGACCGCTGGATTGAGCCAGTTCATTCAGGCAAAATTATGTCTCAGGCGCTGCAGAGCTGCTATCATAATAATCAGTTGGTTGGCTTGCCCCAATATCTGGATGTGGGAGCTATGTTTTTTCGGCGGGACCTTCTGGAAAAAATTCCTGATTCTCCTGAATTGATAAAAACATTACGAAAAGGCATCAGTTGGGATGAGCTGCTGGCACTGAAAATCTATTTTCCCCAGAGCTATCTCTATAATTTTCAAGGGAAAGCCTACGAGGGATTGATGTGCAATTATGTTGAAATTATCCATAGCATGGGTGGCTATCTCCAGGAAGGAAAACACTTGGCGCTGAAGCATCCGATTCAGGAAGAAGCCCTGAGTTTTATGAGGCAGCTAATCAAGGATCGTATTGTCCCTAAAGAGATAACAGGTTTTGATGAAAACCGCAGCTATGAATTTGCACTATTAAATGACATACCCTTTTTCCGGGGCTGGCCCAGTTTTCCAGAAGAATTTTTGAAAGATGCCCGCTTCAGTGCAAAAGTCCCTTTTCTGGAGCTGGCCCCGCTGCCACATTTTGAAGAAAAGACCTCCACATCAATCTTTGGCGGCTGGAATCTGATGATCAACCGTGATTGTAAAAATAAAGCAGAGGCGGTAACTTTTCTTAAATATATTACTGATTTGCCGGCTCAGCAGACACTATTTGTGAAGGGACGCTATCTGCCGGTAAATCGTGTTTTTTATGAGCGGGGCGGTGTTTCTATGGATAGCCGAAATGCTGATGTGCTACTGCGTATGCTACAAAATGGCAGCTATCGACCCTCGTTGGAGGATTATACAAAAAACTCAGATATCATCAGCTTTTATCTTAATCGGGCGCTAAAGGGGGAGCTTGAGCCTTCTGAGGCCTTGGAGGGCGCTGAAAGCTTTATAAAAAGCGGGCAGGTGATTCCCTATCAATGAAGCGGCTCAAATCAAAAATCGGTCAATATCATTTTGAATTGCGCCACTTGCTTGTGCTGGTGCTGGTTATCATCCTTTTTCAGATAATTCTCAGCTATATACATTCTATATCTGTACAGAATGTTATCTCTAAAACAATGGAGCTCTACCGGCAGGATTCGGCGGAGCGCATTGCCCATCAGACGGCTACAGCGCTGGAGGTTCTCCTGGACCAAAGTCTTTCCCAATCGGCGAACCGAACTCAGATTGTGCAGTCAATTAATATTATTCTCAGTCAGCAGCTCTTACAGAAAAATGTGGATGAAGTGGCGATTCTCGTAGAAAAAGAGCACGCTATACACATTCTCAATGATGGAGATACATTTTTTGATTACATTTTCCATCCGCATAAACCAATGCCCGCTATTCCGTCAGAATATAAATCAATCGAGCGCTACTATTTGGAGAAGCGGGATGTGATTGTTCGTGATGAACAGATTATTACTCGTATTCAAGGCAGCCATGAATTTCATGTTCTTGTGCCTTTTGTGCCCAAGGGTGAATATATCGGCGCCCTATATATTAAAATGACACCTGATATTCGAGGTATTACAGAAGAAATATCCACCGTTTACAGCGAAAGCGGCGCCCTTTTTACGGCGCTGATTCTATTCGGCCTGCTGGCAATGTATTATATCAGCAGTTTTACTGTAAAAGAGCGGGACTATGCGATGACACTGCTTTTTCGGGAAAGAGAGGGGCAGATGCGGCAGCGGATTATTCACGAAAAGGAGAGTCAGTTTACCCGCCGTATCTATCATGCCCATCATAAAGCCGAAAAAATTATGGGTTTTATCAACGAAGAAATCCGAGCCCTCACGCGAGAAAATTTAGAAGCATTTAAATATAAAGTAAGCAAATATGCACGCTTTGTCAGTCGCGTCATATATGATATGAAAAGTGCAGACCCGCCTATTCACGCGATTCGCGGGCCAATGTTTCAGACGAATATCAATATGCTTATCAGTTTTTTAACAGAGCATATTTTCATGCGGGTTTTTGAGCAGCGGGCTACTTTTCGCTTTCAATTAGACCTGGATGCAAATTTCCCCATCGTTAATATCAATGAGTTTGTCATCTGGCAAATCTTGGAGCCGATTATTCAAAACAGTATTGATCATAACCCGCGTACAGAATTGTTAATTTCCATTAAAACTGATGCAGGCGCTGCTTGCGGGGCTGAGATAAGTATAGCTGATAATGGCCGAGGCATTGCGCCAGAGTTTTTAGAAAATGATCCCCAATCTGGCATTCAAAAACTTTTCAATGAGAATATTTCCAGCAAACCTAAGCCACAGGAAGCTGGCTATGGCTGTTATATTGCCTATGGGCTGGCTGCAAAACGCTGCGGATGGAAAATTAAGGCGCGAAACCTACCAGAAGGCGGCTGCCAGTTTATTATTTGTTTGTCTAAATAAAGGAATTAAGCTTGAGCGAAGAAAGAATTATCAATGTGCTGCTTATTGAAGATGAAGTTTTTGATGTGCAGAGAGTCAAAAATACTGTAAAACAAGCGCCCTATATACATATTTTGCATGTGGTGCCAAACGGGAATGAAAGTCTGGATATTCTTAAAAAATGCCCGATTGATGTGGTGATTATGGATTTTCAGATTGCCGGCGGACTGCAAGGTGAGTCATTGATTCAGGCTATCAAAACCATCAACAGCCAGCTTCAGATAATTGTTATCACAAAAATGACTATCAACCAGACGGACTTTAAATTTGCCAATTCGCTTATTGAAGCCGGCGCCTATTGGTTTTGCACCAAATATCCCGGCGACATCGAGGACTATATCTACCAGCCCACCGATTTTGTTCTCAGCATCAAAAATGCCTGGGAAAAAAAGAAGCTGGAGGAGGCACGAAGCCTCTCAGAAAATCGTCTCAATAAAAATATTCAGGCTGTTTTGAAGGATAAAAAAATTATTGGCGAATCCCTTGTTATTCAAAAGATGATTCAGCGCATACATAAATTTGCCGCCACTCAGGCCAGCGTTCTTATCACAGGCGCTTCTGGAACGGGCAAGGAGCTGGTGGCCACACATATCCATTACAAGAGCCCCCGTAAATATGAGCCATTTGTGACTGTCAATTGCGGCGGAATTCCGTCAGAGCTCCTCGAGAGTGAACTTTTTGGCTTTGAGAAAGGGAGTTTTACCGGCGCTGGACATAGCCGGGAAGGACTTTTTGAGCAGGCCGACGGTGGCACGATTTTTCTCGATGAAATCGGCGAGCTGCCACTTAATGCCCAGTCCAAACTGCTGCGAGTGCTGCAGGAAGGGGAAATTGACAAAATCGGTCGCCGCAAGCAATATAAAGTAGATGTGCGGGTGATAGCTGCGAGCAATAAAAAGCTTGCCGAACAGGTTAAGAAAAAAGCTTTTCGGGAAGACCTTTTCTATCGTTTAAATGTGCTGCAAATTGAAGTTCCGCCCCTGGCTGAGCGGCTTGATGATATTCCACTGCTGGTCAGCCATTTTCTAAATATCTTTGCCGGTGACTTTTTGGAGAATCTGCCGGTTTTGACGGAAGAGAGCATCCAAATTCTCAAAAGCTTTCACTGGCCTGGTAATGTTCGTCAGCTTCAGAATGTGGTGCAGAGGATACTCTTTTCCTATGAAGATGAGATAACGCCGGAGACAGTGCGCATTGCTATCGGTGTACCAGAAAAAGAGAACCATATCGCATCCTTTCGGGAACAGTTTAATCCTGCCAATATTCAGATGCTCCGAGATATAGAGTCCCATTTTCGTCGGGAATATATACAGTTTGTCCGTAGCCATAGTGACACCGATGCCGAGGCAGCTCGTAAGCTGGGTATAGCGCCGCCCAATTTTCACCGAATGTGCAAAGAGCTGGGTATCAAAGGCTGAAAAGGATAAGAGAGGGAAGCAAGCCAAATCACGACGGCAGACCTGGCTTGCTCTTTGTTTAAAATATTTTTAAATCAAAAATCTGCTCTGATTTTTGCGTAGAGCATATCATTATAATCGTACTGGCCAAACATACCATTATCGCCGGTGAAAATATTTGCACCCAGCGTGAAGCCTAGTCCGTTTCCAAAATCATAGCCAATTTTGGGACGCAGCAGCGCATCACCATCATTTATCCCGATATAAGTGAACAGCTCCAGCGATAAGGTTTCACGAAAGAAAGTTTCCCGCAGCATCAAAGTAGCCATATATTCGTATTCTTCTTTCATTAGTGATTCATCGTAATCGAGTATGGCTTCCTGTATAATCTGAGTGCTCATGTCGATGCCCAGAAGATTGAGATCGAAGGCGATAAGGCTGTGAATATAGTTTTTTTCCAAGCTAATGGAGGGAAGCGGCTGGGCTGATTGTACCAGGCTTTGCAATTGGTCAGGGGACATTGCAAGCTGAAGCCGTTTTCCCATATAAAGGGCGCTTTCTCCACGTAAAACCCATCCGCTTATGGGTTTATTAAAAGCGAAGCCGCCAATAGCGAGTCGGTGATGCCGCGGTTGAAGGGTTAGCTCAGGCCCATCTTGTGTAAGCTGAAGCGATTTTAGAGCATAAACAGGGTTATCATCCCAGGCATAGCCACCAATTAACTCAAAGTCTATAGTCGAGCTCATTAAGGCATAGCGTCCAAATATTTCACTATTTTCCAGGGAAGGAGCAATATTTTCCTGGTCATAGTCTATGATTGGCTCCACTGGAAAGGGTTTTGTCGGCGCCCAGATGCTGCCGTCTTCCGGAAATTTAGTCGCTGTAAATTGGGGTACCCACACAAGGTCTAATTGCCCGCTGCCGCGGTAAAAGCTCACTTTGGCAGAGGTTACGCCGGAGCGGATTTCCTCAAAATCACGCAACAGAAATTCTTCCAGATTTTTTGGTGAAATAATATCGGTGATGAATACACCATCGGCTTTTCCCCAGATGATTTGCTGATGACCAATTCGCAGGTCAAAATTCTCTCGGTAATAGTCAAGATAGAGCTGACGAATTCCTATTTTCAGACTGTCGCTGCTGTTATACTGGTAGATATAGGGATTGGCTTTCCAGGCAAATTTGCCGTTGCCGTCGCTTAGTTCCAGATTTAGAGTATTCTGCAGGACGGCCTGGCTGCCGTCGTTGATGAGCCAGCCGCTGTAATGGCGGGCATATCCATTCAGGGATGGCATAGCCCAAAGCGCTGCAAAACTGATAAGGCTAAGGCTTATTCCCTTTAGAAATTGATTCATCGCACACCTCGTTGCATCATCCGTTCAGTAAAGATCCCGTCATCTACCGCTTGGTTAATCTTAATATTTTTCATTTCTATTCGAGTGCGGTGATCTTTTTGAACATTGTGCATTTCCATTATGGGGATAACCCAGTAACCGCTGATCTGTTCATATTTTTGAATATTCAGAGTTTTAAGATGTTCGCCATCCTCGTCATAAAATTCTTTTTTCAGGCCAATCCATTTATCTTTGATAATCCAGGTGATTGTATGGCTGTACATATTGTCATCATCTTTGGGTCTGCTTTCGATGACGTAGCAATTTTCTCCATTCAGAGTTTCTTCCCGAAGGATTTTGTGATCATCTTTATCAGGATGCCGTTCGCCCAGGTCATCATAGGTAAAGTCACTTCCCATAAAATAATCGCTTTTGCTGTCAGAGGCGATGCGCTTAACTTTTTTTAGCGCCGGAAGATAAATCCACTGATCATCATCCTGGCCTGAATCATAGCTCCAGTTCATAAAACTGGTATTACGCACATCGGCTGGCGCTTTGAAAAACATTATTTTTTTCTCATGGTCGCCGAAGTCTTTAAGAAATTGCTGTATCGTTCTTTCTCGTAGGTCTCCACGGCTATTGGTGAGGCTCATTGTGAGGTCAGATAGAATAGTTTGACCGGTGGGGCGCTCATAGACTTTCATCATAATGCTGTGGCCATCGGGATTTTGTGCCCATAGATTGAGGGCTAAAAATATCGTCAGGCCAATGATTCGCTTTTTCATTTTATCTCCTTTCTGTTTGTGAGTTCAGCAGATTCTTGTTCTGAAATCTGCTTTGTTTTGTTTTCATAATATTTTCGCAGCAATATATAGAGGACGCTCATTGTCGCCAGAAAACTCACCAGCATATTCAGTGAAATAAGCGCTCCTAAAGTGCGGTTAGGCGGAAAAACAGAAGCCAGCAGCACCATAAAGCCGGCGATGACCACCAAAGCATTGAATAAAATAGCGCGTCCGCTGCTGACCATTGTCTGCAGGCTGACCCATGGCAGATTTTTATTTTTTTCAAAAAATTTGCGGTATTTATCAATAAAATGTACGGCATAATCAATGCCTATTCCCACAGCTATACTGGAAATCAGTGCGGTGGTGGTGCTAAGCGGTATATTTAAGAAGCCCATGACACCAAAGCTGATGATGGATGTGATGATGATGGGCAAAGCTCCCAGCAGGCCGATGGCGATGCTGCGAAACATCAGCGCCAGCAGTATAATCACAATTAAAACTGAGATTAGCAGAGAGCTGATTTGTCCCTTGAGGATTAAATCGGTAAAAACATAGGCTTTATACCCTGAACCAGCATAATTAAGCTCGATATTCAGCGCGGCAAAGTCGCTGTGAAAGCTCTCAACACTCTCCATAGCCTGCTCCAGAGCTTTGCTGTTGTCGCTTTTTAGCTGAAATGTGATATTGGCTTTGGCATAATTATAGTCCACTAGTTTCCAGAGCTTATCCGGATCGCCGCTCATCTCATAAAGCAGCAGATATTGGGCAATCATATCTGATGACTCGGGAATTGTCTCCCAGGCTGGGTCGTCTGCATGCATGACCTTATTCATCCGTTTAAGATAGTCACTCAGCGAGAAACTGCTGCCTACCAGCGGGTTACGGCTTTCAGTGCTAGTCTGCATCTTTTCCATAAGCAGCAGGGTGGCCGGCTGTTTCATAGCCTCAGGGCTTCCCTCAAGAATAACATTCAGGGTGCTGGTGCCTCCAAAGTGCTGGTTAATAAAGGCATCTGTCTGAACGATATTGCTGTCTTTTTCAAACTTATCCAGAAAAGAGCTGTCAATCCAGATTCTTGATGCACCGTAAAAAGCAATCAGCAGGATAACTGTAATGCTCATCATTATCAAAACCCGGTGAGAGGGCAGCCATTCGGTGAGATTGATAAGCCACGGAGCGCTTTTTTCACTATAGTCTTCGTCTTTTTTGGAATGTGTCGTTTTCCGGCTTCCAAAAAGCAAAATGCTGGCAGATAAAAAGAGAAGTGAAAGCAAGAGTTCTACAAATACCCCAAATGCCGTGAAAATCCCAAAATATTTGATGGGATAGACTTGTGAGCTAATGAGGGAGAAAAAACCTACCATCGTCGTAAAGGCCGCCATACTAACCGGGCTGACCATTGCGGTAATCATTGCGCTTACAGCCTGTTTTTTATCGTAATCAGGCTTATCCCGTCGAATGAGATTATAACTGTTTAACAAGTGGATGCCATAGGCTACACCAATGGCGATAAGCATGACAGGTATCATTGTGCTGACTGAATAAAGCGGGATTCCAAGCCAACCCATCAGACCAAAAGTCCACACCGAGCTAAAAACCACGCTGAGCAAGATGAGCAAAGAGCCGATGAAACTGCGCAACAGCAGCAGTAAAACCACAAAGATGACAGCCACCACCAGCGGAACCATTTTTTTCATATCGGCAGGCATAAGCTTTGCGAGAGTCCCTTCAACGATTGGCGAGCCAGCTATGTACAACTTCTCGGGGCCTTCAAAGCTTTTTACCAGTGTGAGCAGCTCCTCATAAAAAGCCTCGCTGAAAACATCGTCATTGATTTGAGCGATGATGAGCGCAGTGCGGCCATCTTTGCTCACTATGCGACTGTGAACCATTTCATTGGATTCTACGCTTTGCCGCAATTCCTGAAGCTTGATCTCACTTTTAGGAATCTTTTTGTAAAAAGCATTCACCTCCAGGCTGCCATCATTGCCCACAATATTGTCAGCCGTGTATAGCGATGTCACATCAGCAGGCTCGATCTGCTCCATCTTCTGCAGTGCACGGGTCAAATCTTTGATTTTTTCCAATGTTACACTGTTGTAAATATTTTCCGGCGCTTCTATAGCGATAATAATTCCGTCCTTGATATTAAACCAGCTTTCGGCTTCTTCACTATACATAAAAGCCGGATGGGATTTGGGCATGTACTCATCCAGGTCGGTCTCCATCCGAATATTTTCCTTCATTTGATAAAAGAAAAATGCGCTCACCGCCAAGGTCACAATGAGAATGCTCATCGGATACTTTAGCAGGCCATTTAAATACTTGTTCATTTTGTCTCCTATATTTGTTATCGTTAGCTAACATATTCATGGTAAAAAATTTTACTTAATCATCTGTTTTAGGGTGAGGATAATTGCCCGTACGCGGCTGATCATGTCAAAGCGAAAGCCAAGCCGCCGCCATTCGGAAACGATTTTGTGAATCAGTCCAACGATGATTAAAACCAAATCTGCTGCCGGAAGCTCTTGGCGAATCTGAGCTTCTGCCTGGGCCGCTTCAATAAGTCCTTGCAGATAGTTTTGACGCCGCAGAATAATCTCCTGCAGTTTTGCTGCGGCTGCTGAATCCGGCGGAAAGATTTCATCGTTGAAAAGAACGGCTGTCATCTCTTGATTTTTTTCTAGATATTGAACCATTCGAATGATGAATTGATAGAGCCGCTCATCTGCCCTGGCAATCTTGTCCAGCTCCTGTTTCATATTTAAAAATTGATCGGATAAAGTGTCGAGAATGGCAAATATAATAGCTTCTTTATTCTGAAAATGGCGGTAGATGGCCGGTTCGCTGATACCCACATTTTTTGCTAGCTCCCGAATCGAAAGATTGCTGTAGCCGCGAAAATGAATGATGCGTAGCGCCTCCTGCCTTATCTGTTTCTGCCGTTCTTCACTTGTTCGTCGCATTTTACCTCCACAGTTAACGACCGATAACATAATACGAAATTTATTTTCTCTTTGCAAATATTATTTTGCTTCTTTTTTAAAAAAAAATTCATAAACTGTACTTAGAAAGGGAAAAATAATGAAGCGAGAAAAATTTCTGGAGATTTTGAGCTGGGAGCATCATGATGGCCTGGTGATTGCGCTGCGTCTGGAAAAAGGGCTGGAGAATGGCACCGAGTTGTGGCTTCTCAAAGATTATTTGCTGGATAAATGGAATCATGCGCTGAAAGACCATTTTCAAAGTGAAGAGCGCTATCTCATTCAACCGGCGCAATATTATGAGCCCGATTCTGCGCCCATTCAGAAGATGATGCAGCAGCATGAAGTGATAACAAAGCTGGTGGAAACGATTTTAGATAAGGCAAACAAAGCGAACATTGAGAAATTCATAGCCGCCCTGCGGCAGCATATTCAGTTTGAGGAAAAAGAGCTCTTTCCCTATCTTGAATCGCTCCTGGAACCCGAGCTAAAGGATAAAATCGCCCAATGCCTCAGCATTCATTATGTAAAAGGTGATAAGGGTTGGGACCCTGAGTTCTGGAAAACGTAATTAATTCCCGGCTTATCAGATCAATTCTAATTCTAAAAATTTCTGAAATAATCGTAAGGATCATCGGCGTTTTATATATTTCCGCTGGAAATTGATTTTGTTATAATCAATAAGCTGAATCATAATAAACAGTTAGACGACTGTTTAGAAAAATAAATATTTTATGCATAATGTTGAAAAGGCTGAAGATAATCTATATATTATGACTGACCAGTCGGTCGGAAAGAAAGAGGAGGAGAAATGACACCCATAGCAAAAGATGCACAGAAACGGGAGCGGATCATTGCGGCAGCGATGGAGGTTTTTGCCGCTGAGGGTCTGAGCAAAGGAACCATTGCCTCGGTGGCTTCCCGGGCCGGCATTGGCAAAGGGACCGTTTATGAGTATTTCCGCAGCAAGGATGAGCTTTTTCAGGCTATGCTGGAATACTTTTTCGCTGGAATGATAGCGCAGTGGGAAGCGCTTATTCAGAGTCCATTGGCCTATAAAGATAAGCTGAATCTTCTCATAGACAGTACTTTCGACTTTATGGATTTTGACAACCTCCAAGCCATGAGTACCTGGCGAATGGTTTTTGAGATTATTCTCTATGCACTGCGGCAGCCGGAAGGGGGAGAGAGCGCCATTAACCTGGCAGAAAGTTTCCGGTCGCTCATCAGCGCCTTTGAGCCGCTGCTGGCTGAAGGAGTGGAGCGGGGACTCATTAAGCCTATGGAGACCCGCGATCTGGCTTTTCTCCTTTTTGCGGCGCTGGATGGGGTGGGACTCCATTTTTTCCTGCAAAAGGGAAATTATGATGCTGGCAGACTGAAGTCGTTGCTGAGGCAAATATTGGTTACCGGAATCTTTAAGGAGGCTTTGTAATGAAAACAAACTGTATCAACAGAGAAAAACTTGTGGGCATTCCTTTGGGCAGAATAATATTACTCCTTTTTTTTGTTTGGGCAGCGATTCCGGGACAGCTTCAAGGCGCTGAACCAGATGCAGCGGCTCTTTTAGACCATGTGATATTCACAATGAATCCGGAAAATGTCAAGGCCATCATGACCCAGACCATTACGAGCAGCTCCGGCGACGAGCGGACATTTCGCTACGAAAGTGAGAGCGGCGGCGCGGGGGAGTTTTCGCTGATGCGCTATTTGGAGCCAAGCCGGGTGAAAGGGAATGCCCTGCTGCTGACCGATTTTACAGATAATATCTGGAGCTACAATGCTCGCACAAACCGTGTGCGGCGACTGGCCAGCAATGCCAAAAAGATGAAATTTGAAGGAAGCGATTTCACCTATGAAGATATGGGCAGCGCTAAAGTCTGGAAAGAAGATTTTACGGTCTCGATGGGTGAAAAAGACAGACTTCAGTCTGAACTCTGTCAGCAGCTCATTTTGCAGCCCAAAGCCCGTGCCAATTCCAGCTATTCAAAAATTATTCTATGGCTTCGGGAAACTGATCATTTTCCTATCCAACTCGATTATTATGACAAAAATGAGACTTTCCTCAAAAGCCTATATCTTGAAGATATTCGCTTGGTAGAAGGTGTTTTAACGCCATTTACTATGAGAATGCATCATCATCTGGAAAACAGTGAGACAGTGATGGGCTATGAGTCGGTGACCTATGATGTGAATTTCCCCAAAAATTATTTCAGAGAGGGGAATCTGAAAAAATGAAGAAAGTCAAAATGAGACATAAAATACCAACCGGTGAAAAGAGGAGCCTTTTAAGGAAGGAGCAGATTTTGTCTGCTGTAAAAGTATTCCTCCGTTTTCACTATTTTGCTAAAAATCCCGCCGCAGCCACCCTGCCCATCTTCTTGCTATTCATAAATACTCTGCTTTTCCCAACGCTGCTCAAAGCTGATTGCTTTGGCTATTTTGAAAGTGAAGGCGACGGTCTGCAGTCAAAATCGAGTGAATATCTCTTTGGTTACCATAAGCTGCGTCTCGATTTTCAGACTCAGCCTGAAGCAAACCTAAAAATAAGCGCCAACCTGACAGCCAAAAAATATTGGGGCAAGCGCACCATGAATCTAATGGATTTTTTGCCTGATAAACTGCTTGAGCCTTTTCTTAACAGTTCATTTATGTATCCTGGCGAGCCTTTATCTTTTACTATGGCTGATACGATTTATCTGGATAACTTTTATCTCGACGCCTATGCGGGAAATCTTCATTTAACTTTGGGAAGGCAGCAAATTTCTCCCGGTGTGGGCTATGCCTGGAATCCAACAGACATTTTTAACCGCAAGGACCCGATGGACCCCACCTATGAGCAGTCCGGCGCAGATGCCATCGCTTTGGAATTGCCTGTTGGAGCGTATCTGACGCTTAGTGCGATACTCCAGCCAAAAGAGAGCTGGGATACGACAGTTCGATATGGAAAAGGAAAATTCAGTTTTAGCGCTTTTGATTTTAGTTTGGTCTATGGCTATTTTCAGCGTTTATTTACCCATCTGGAATGGCCGCTCATTTTTATGGGAATGACGGAATCAGTTCAAAACCGCGAATTGCTGGGTTTTTCATTTTTCACGGACCTTGCCGGACTGGGGTTTTGGCTTGAAGCAGCCCGCTGCTATAATCGTCTTGCTGGGTATCAATATTTTGATTTTTCCGACGCCAATCGGTTTTATGAAGACCCATATCTGGCAAATGACGGCCACTATTGGCAGCTCCTTATTGGCGCTGATTATACCAGCAATTCCTCCTTGCATATCCTGGCCGAGTATTTTTACAATGGATTTGGCAGTAAGAAAGACCAAGTTAATTTCAATCACTACCTGGACTATCTTGACGGCAAAACACTTACTTTGAACCAGAATTATCTATTTTTGTCGTTGCTTTATCCATGGGGCGATTCTGTGACGGCTGGAATTTTTACTTTGGCGAATCTGGATGATCAAAGCTTTTTGCTAAATCCTCAATTGATATTTCAATCTGGAAACAATCTGGAGCTGAGTTTGATGCTATCCGCCGGATTGGGTAATGCTGAAAGCGAAATGGGGCTGCAAAAATACGGCGGCAGACTAAGGCTAAGAGCATGGTTTTGACGGAGTGATGGGAATCATTAAAATTCTTCAATAAAAAAAAGGAGGCGCTAATGCGTGAAAAATTTTTACGGACTATTGGCAAAATAGCAGCAGAGCATACCTGGAAACTAAGTGGACTGATTTTGATGCTGACAATATTTTTTGGTGCAATGGCTGGGCAACTAAAAATGAATATGAATTTGACGGGACTGCTGCCCCAGGATGATCCTATGGTTGAGGAATTCAATAAAATTTACCATCATTTTGATGGCGCAAATACGGTATTCATCGTGGTGAAGGGCGATACTAAGAAAATGATTGCCTATGCCGAGCGTATTTCTCCGATAATTTTGGAGCTGGAATCATGGATCGAATCCAATGGATCCGAGCAGGTGAAAGAGTCGCATTTTAAACTGCAGTCCAGCGCTGCCGAGAAGGGCAGAAAAGCTTATTATCAGCGGGTTGATTATAAGCAAGCCGTTGATTTTATAAAAAATCATGGCCTGATGCTCATACCTGAGGAAGAATTGACGAATATTGAAGAGCTGTTTTATGATTCCAATCTTTTACCTTTTTTAATCAATCTGAATAATAGCTTGGAAAAAGAGTATATTCAATCAAATATCAAACTCAGTACTATGCAGAAAGAGCGCAATGCCGTGGCTTTTCTTGATGGTATCGAGAGCTTTACTGAAGCTTTGCAGCAAAGCCTTGTTTCGGAGAAAGACTTTGAGGACAATGCCATTGCAGCAGCCGATGCTATCACCCTTGGCAGCCCCTATCTGATGTCACCGGACCGTTCGATGCTCCTGGTGATGGCCACACCCAATTTCAATATCATGAATATGGACTACTATACCCCGGCTATCACCGGGCTTGAGGAACTGGTAAAATCTCTTGCTTCGGATATGGAGCTTGAGGCAGGCTTAACCGGAAGTATTGTACTGAGTCGGGATGAGATGGCGGCCAGCACAGAAGATTCCATGACTTTGACGCTTCTGGCGCTGCTGGCTGTATTTATTATGTTTGTCATCACTTTTAGAATGCTATCGGCGCCGCTGCTGGCCATAATCAATCTGATTATCGGTATAGTCTGGGCAATGGGTGTTAGCTGGTTTTTGGTGGATAGCCTGAACATGTTTACAGCAATGATGGCGGTGATTCTGGTGGGGCTGGGGATTGATTTTTCCATTCATATCATTTCAGTTTATTCGGAATTACTGTTAAAGGGTGAATCGCCTCACGATGCCATCATCAATACGCTGGAAAAAGTCGGCACCGGCATAATTACTGGCGCTATTACCACAGCTATGGCTTTTCTCACGCTGCTTATTGCCCGCTCTGCCGGCATCAAGGAATTTGGTCTAGTCAATGGCGTGGGGCTGATCGTGATTATGATGGCCACACTATTGACGATGCCAACGCTCCTGATGCTGCGGGAAAAATATCGTCTGTGGCGGGGAAAAGAACAAAATCGCTATCGTGACCTCAGTTTTCAGTCGGTGGGCGCTTTGTCGCTGTGGATTCATTCCCACCGAAAATTCAGTTTTCTATTCATTGTTTTGATCACGCTGGGCCTTGGGGCTTTTATTCCCAGCTTGACGATGGATTATAATTATCTCAATATGGAGCCGAAAGGACTGGAGTCTATACTTCTCAATGAAGAGATTATTGAGAAATTTAATATGAGCAGCGATATGACTATGATGACAGCTTCATCTCTGGCAGAAAATGCTGCCCTGACCGAAGCCGCCAAGAAGAAATCCTCCATTTCTTTTGTAGAATCAATTAGCGATTATATTCCCGATGAAAAGAGCCAAGAAAAACGGCGGGAGAAAGTTTCTGTTTTGCGTGAAAAGATGGCCTCAGCTCAAACGGGCGCTGAAATGAAGCCAAACGAGCGGATACTTTTTTGGGATGAGCTGATTCGCCTGGAAGCCAATATTATCGAGCTGCAAGATATGGCTTTTCTCGGCGGGCAGGATATGGTAGATGAAAAAGCGAGCCGTCTGGTGGGTAATCCGGACCGACCCGAGCTGCAAGGCATACTGACTGCCCTTATTGCAAGTCTGGAAGGGGACATTCCCCTTAAAAAAATCAATGCATTTAACAAGGTTTTCAGTGAGCACTACCGGAAAAATGTTATCAAAATGGCTAATCCGGAAACGATTAGCCTAGAGATGCTGCCAGAAATCATTCATGATAAATATATCAGTGAAGATGACAAAAGCTATCTGCTGACCCTCTATCCTAAAGGAAATGTCTGGCATTTTGATTATCTGGAAGCCTTTACCAATGATGTTTTAGATATCAGTCACAGCATCGTGGGTACGCCGCCTATGTTTTATTTTCTGCTGAAAATCATTGGCGAAGATGGCAAGCGGGCGCTCTTTTTTACAATTTTGGTGGTTTTCCTGACGCTGCTCATTGATTTTCGGTCGCTGCGCTTTGCCCTTTTTGCTATGATGCCCCTCTTTTTTGGGTTCATCTGGATGACGGGCTTTATGGCGTTGACTGGCATTCAGCTAACCCTTTTGAATATCATCGCGCTGCCGCTGATCGTAGGCATTGGCATTGATGATGGAGTCCATATTATCCATCGCTACCGGTTGGAAGGGGAAGCCGCCATCGGATCGGTATTTGCTTCTACTGGAAAAGCGGTAATAATCACGTCATTTACTACGATGCTGAGCTTTGGCAGTCTGGTTTTTGCCACCTATCGTGGATTTGGCAGCATGGGCCTGGCGCTTTTTATAGGCGTGGGAATGTGTCTGCTGGCCAGCCTGATAGTCTTGCCGGCGCTCTTGAAACGGGTATGACAGAGAGATGATAAGACCCGGCTTTATCCGAATGTTTTTTTTGTAATCATTGTCAAAAATTCACTCCTGGTTTCCGGATCGTCGTGAAACTCTCCCAAAACGGCAGAGGTAGTGGTATAGCTGTTCTTTTTCTCGACGCCCCGCATCTGCATACACATATGCTGTCCTTCTAAAACTACTGCCACACCAATGGGGTTCAGGGCTTGCTGAATGGCGTCGGCTATCTGCTGGGTGATTCTTTCCTGCACCTGCAGCCGCCTGGCATACATTTCCACAATTCGGGGGATTTTGCTGAGGCCGATGACTTTTCCATTGGGAATATAGCCAACATGCGCCATGCCAAAAAATGGCAGCATATGGTGCTCACACAAACTGAAGAAATCAATATCCCGAACGACAACCATACCTTTGGAATTTTCGTTGAAAATAGCATCACCAACCACATCCTCTAAGGTGAGATCATAGCCTCGGGCAAGAAAATCCCAAGCTCGGCTCACGCGTTCAGGTGTTTTCAGCAGCCCCTCTCGATTGGGGTCTTCGCCAATTTCGGTGAGCAAATCGTAGGTAATTTTTTCCAATTTTTTTTTATTGACCATGCTCATTCCTTTCATAGATGGCGCCCAGCTCAAAGCTCTCAAAAACTTCCACCCGAAAAAGCTCAACGTCGGGGCCAAATTTATTTTCCAGATTCTTAAACAGGTAGCGTGCAATATTCTCGGTGGTGGGAATATTTCCGCGAAAAAAAGCTATCTCTTTTTCCAGATGGCAGTAATCCAGGGGGTCTGTAATCATCTCCTGCAGTACTTTTTCCACATCAAAGAAATTGATCAGCATACCGGTTTGGGGGTCAAATTTTCCCCGCAGACCGATGATGGCTTCAAAATTATGGCCATGAACCTTGGAGCATTTTCCGTATTTTGCCCAATTTTCTTCAGGAGAAAGGCTGGCCTCATTGAAGCTGTGTGCCGCTGCAAAACGGACTTTGCTAAAGAGCTCGACCTCATGTCTATTGGCCACGATAGACGACCCAATTGTTTTCTGTCTCCCAGAGCTTGATTTCGTAGAGCATATCTTCAGGGAGGAATTTCTGCAGCTCGTCCCAGACTTTCAGAGCAATGTTTTCTGCGGTGGGTATGACACCCCGAAGAAAGTCCACATCATAGTTCAGGTGTTTATGGTCCAGCTTATCCACTAGCTTTTTATTTACGGTGGATTTCAGTTCTTTCAAATCTATAATCATACCAGTGGCTTCCGGCACCTCGCCTTTGACCGTGACTTCCAAAGTATAATTGTGGCCATGGCCATTATCCCAACTGCATTTCCCGTAGGTTTCCAGATTCTGCTCATTGCTGAAACTGGGATTGCGCAGGACGTGGCTGGCGGCAAAGGTAAAGCGTTTGGTCAAATAAATCATAATTTTCCTCACTCTATTTCAGGCTGGATTTCCAGTCCCAGCCGTATCATTTTCTCCTGAAGGGCAAAGCGTTCCCGGCAATCTTTACAGACCAGAAGTCCCGGCGCCACAGGGTCCTCTTTTAAATCTTCAAGCCCGCCACAGTAATTACATTCATTGCCAAACACAAATTCCTCGTTCATATCTTCTTTATTCATTGAGCTAATTTAATCCTATTCCACCGTTATGCCAATGGCTTATATCATAGCTCGATATGCCCGAGAAAATAGGGAAGCTGCTGTCGCCACCAGGGCCAGTCATGATTTACATCATAGCCCCAGAAATCAACCCAGGCCGGTATTTGTTTATTTTCCAGAATGCTTTTCATCTGTTGTGCATCGCGCATCATATCTTCTTCCCAGGCACCTTGACCGGTGCAGATGATAATTTGCGATTCACGATACTTATCCAGATACCAGGGGTCTTCCAGATTGGGAAGGTAGTGGATTGGCGAATTGAGATAGATATTTTCATCAGAATAATCTCCTACAAAGAGCGTCATCTGGAAAAGACCGCTCAGGGCAATGACAGTGTCAAAAATATCAGGATGGCGAAAGAAGAAATTTCCGGCGTGGCAGCCGCCCATACTGCAGCCCGTGGCAATTAGCTTTTTGCCTGTGCCATTTTTATTAAAAATGAAGGGCGAGACTTCATTGACGATATAGCGATCGTAATCATTGTGACGCTGCGCCCGGTCTGCCGGATGGGCTATCCAGTTTGCCCAGCTTTGGGCATCTATGCTGTCAACTGTGAAGACTTGGACTTTTCCTGATTCGATAAATTCCCGAATGGCGTCTATCATACCAAAATCTTCAAACTCAAAAAAAGTGCCTGCCTGAGCCGGAAAAACCAGTAGTGGTTTTCCACTGTGACCATAGACTTTTATCGCCATCTCTTGAGTGAGGCTGTGGCTGTACCATTTGTGATATTCTATATTCATATTTTTTTACACCTTTTCCTGTATGACAGCAGCCATGTGAAGAATCTCTTCCTGGTCGGGAGTCCGGAGCAGGTAGCCGTAATTACCTAAAGCAGGAGCAAATACACCGCTGATGGATTCGTGGGAGACAATTTTTTCTGCAAACATTTTGAGAATATCAGCATGCTTGTAGCGGTAATTTTTATTATTCTTTCTGCCGACATAGGCCACATGGTAAGGACGGTTCCATTCTGCGCCAAAGTGATTTTGTGTTACCAACCGGGCCCATTCCCGATAGATATCAAAATCATTGGCGTAATTAAACATATCGGTGGTGAGTCCACCAGGGGGGCGCATATTGACCTCCAGGCCAACCAGTGAGCCATCTGGCCGGCGGAAAAATTCCAGATGGAAAAAGCGTTCACGTATATCAAATGCTTTTAGCAGCGCAGTGCTGGCATTGGTAAGGTCCTCGGGAATATCACGATAAGAGTAGTAATAGATATCGCGGTCGTCGTTGACGGCTTCCATCACGCCGCCGCTATACTGGTGTGCTGTGTAGAACACAAGATTGCCTTCACGATCGGTGAGGCCGTCAAAGCTGATGATATTGCCTTCAACAAATTGCTCCAGGAAATAGTCTGTGCAATTTGATATGCTGACAAAATTTTGCATATCACTGTTATCATTGATTTTGTAGGTTTGATTTGCCCCCACGCCAATATCAGGCTTAGCAATGATGGGATAGCCGCTGCGATTGACAAATTCCCACGCCTGCTCAACAGATTGACAGCGTTCTCCTTCGGCCACAGTGATGCCGGCTTCCCGGTATTTTTCCTTCATCAGCGATTTTCGTTTCATATATTGGATCGCGTTACTTTTTACACCAAAAATATTGAAATCTGTTCGCAGATTGGCCTCTGTTTCCAACCAAAATTCGTTAAAGGAATCGAGACGATCAATTTTTCCATAGCGATGGGTAAAAAATCCCAAGGCCCTGACCAGGTCATCATAATTCTGCATATTTTCCACACGAAAATATTCTGTCAGCGCCCGCTGCAAATCTGGACGCAAATGATAAAATTCCGCATCGCCCAGCCCCAGTACATTGACCCCCATTTCTCTCAAACGTACCGCAAAGAGAAAATAATTGGGTGGAAAATGAGGTGATAATATTACAATATTCATAACGCCTCCTTTGCTATCTTTGCTTTTTTGTTTTTTTCATCAATAAATATTAACTGAAACTGAAAAGAATTGCAAGCACACCATTGTAAAAATAAAAAATAGAGGGCTCATTTTTGGAAAAATAGAAAAGGATATGGGTTGCGTTAGAAAATAGAAAAAATTATAGCCGCGGGAATGAGAGCCAGAGAGCAATTGTGTGCGGTAGATAAATTATGAGCTAATCCACACAGCAAGACTTAAAAATATCTTGCACATTTTGGCAGCTTATGGAATAATGACTCTCTTAAAAGCGAATTTCTTAATTATTTAAGAGATCATCAATTCTGACGAAAGAATAACCTTTTTGTTTGAGATCGACAATTAGCTCAGCTAATCGATTTGCAAAAAGATCGCTGCGGTCGGGATGAGTACCAATGTGAGAGAGGAGAATAAACCCATTGAGTCCGTGACTGTTTTTTGCTTCATAGTTGATGATGCTCTCATATATCTCCTGGCTTCCGCGATAGTTTTTGCTGCCAGGCAAGGTGTAATCGGCATAGCTTAAAGTGCCAGGGCTATAATTTATCAAGTGAAAACCCATTTCTTGAGTCCAGTCGGCAATCTGCCGGTTATACCATTCGTAGGGTGGCAGGAAATAGGGGGCGTCTTTTGGCAAAATTCCAAATGGCTGCATAGCCTGATAATTGTGCAGCAGGTCATTTTTAAATTCATCTGCGTCAACCAGCAGTTGCTCTCGATTTGCCCAGGTACAGTATAGGAGATGCCTGTCACTATGGGCGCCGAGGTAATGCCCATCATCTTTTAGTTGCTGGATGATATTTTTAAATATTGGGTTGCGATAGAAATTCCCAGTGAGAAAGAATGATCCGTGAATATCTTCACTTTTTAAGGTTTCTGTAATGTGTGCGGCGCTGTTGGCGTGTTCATCTCCTGTAAAAACAAGGGCAATCTTCTTAACATCAGTGCTGCCGCGAATGATGGCGCCATGGGATCGCTGAAAATCGTCGGGAATGACCGAAATTTTCGCCTCGGTCTCCATTCTCGAAAAGAGATACATCAAAATTGCTGAGCCATCCATTGTGGGTTCATTGGTGCTATAGTCGCCTACATCATCATGATAGACTGCCAGGTCGGACTGGAAGGGTGCCATCTCATCTTCATTAAAAAGGCGTATTCCCTTAAGGTTCTTATAAATAGAGCCATAAACAGGGCCGTCTATCAGCCCGCCTTTATTGACATAGCCATGCAGGTGCCAGAGTGAGCTGTGGTGGTCTTCCGGCCATTCTCCGCCTTCTGGCATACCAATAATCATACTGGTGCCCCAGGGATTGCAGCCCAAAAGCCAGTCACGCATTGCAGCTTCATATTCCATATAGCTCTCATCCCCAGACAAGCGCCGATAAAGATTGAGCTGAGTGGCGAAGCTTGCAGTCAGGTTGTTTGAGCACCAGATAAAAGGAACGCCCATCCGGAAGGCGTTATGCCTGCCTTTTTGCGCAACTTTTTCGATGCCTTCTTTGTAGTATTTGATAGCTGTTCGCTTTTGTGCCTCATTTCCCAGGCGGCCCAATTCAAAATGGCCAATATTAAAAAATGGATACCACTGGTAATGACGGGCTGTATCCGCTCCCATCCAGGGTGTGTGGGGCTCTTCATAGGCATAATTGAGCGCTTCAATGAGGTAGTCTGGCGAGCGATTGATGCGAAATAGCTGGCTGGCTGCCAATTCCATATCGTCAACCCAGTTGTCTTCTTCGTAAAAGTAGGGCGCTTTGCCTGGTGCGGTCTGAGTATTGCCAGGTTTCTTTAATGCATACTGATAAGCAGATTGTGCTTTCTCCTGGAGAAGGTAGCTGTATTCGGCGTCAATACCTTCCCAGATTTTTGCGCCAATACTGAAGGCCGAACTGAATTTCCCCCCGGTTGATGATGTGCCCTGGCTTCTATTTTTATATTGAAAAAGACCTTGCGGCTCACCGGTTACAAAATAGACTGGCCGGCCTTTTGGAAAGTCATAAACAACCGAATCAAGATTGGGCAGGCGAAAACCGGCATGATCGCGGTCATCAGCGATTTGGTTAAACAGATAGTCTGGGCGGGGATGCATTTTCAGCAGCCAGTCCAGACCCCAGCGCGCTTCGTCCAGCACATCGGGAATACCATTTTTGCCAGGAAGACCGTTGGCCAGATGCTCATCTTTAAAAGCTGTGGGATTCTCTTGCCAGGCAAAGAGGAGATTGAAGGTGGCATTGGCAGAGGTGGTGACATATTGCAGATAGTCTGCCGCATCGTGCCAGCCGCCGGTAACGTCTATTGGCGTGCCGTCTGGCTCAGGCCCATACATCATATATCCATCATGAAGATGACAGCTATCCTTGAGAAAAGGATTGAAGCCGCATCGCTGCTGCCGCATATATTTAAGCAGATAATCCGCGATGCCATCGTAAACATCAGGCGCTATTTTAAATACCGGCGACTTGATTTTTCCTGCCTGTAAATAGTATTCGCCAGGCTCTATAATTTTAGTAAAATTTAATCGCCATGTATGGGTGAATGGGCCATATTCTCCAAGAGAGGCAGGCAGTTTCTCATGGATTACCGGTTTGCTGCTGGCATTGTCTATAAGCTGCCAGCTTTTTGCAGCAATTTTGTCCTTTGCTCCTAAAACAGCAATTTTTGGACTGTTTGGAGGATAGCCGAGCTGATTAATGCGAATCCACGCCTCTTCCGCTCTTTCTGTGCAGCCAAGTATCATTAGTGCCAGCATCATCACCGGTATAAAGCACAGTTTCATCTTTTGTCTCCTCATCATCGTTCCAAGATAAGTGCTTTTTCTAAATTTTCCCAATAAAATTGAATTCCTTGCAGGCTTTTCTCGTTTGTGACGCTTGGAAATATTCTTTTTTCTTTGTAATATGGGTATATGGTTAGCTTTAGCAAAAATGGAAAGGAGTTTATATGAGTCAGATTTGGCTTCACAAAGGGACAGTTTTTACAGGGGTAGCGCTCCTGCCTGATACGACGGTGGTGATCGAGGATGGAAAAATCAGAGATGTGTTAAGTGAATATCGTGTAAAGCAAAAAGGTATTCCAAAGGATGCTATTGTTTATGAAGCGGAGGGCGCTTTTATCTCACCGGGCTTTATCGATACGCATATTCATGGTATCCATGGCTTTGATACTTCAGATGGCACAGTTGAGGCTGTTTTAGAAATGTCCAAGGCCTTGGTTAAATACGGGGTGACCGGTTTTTGCCCCACAATGTATCCTCAGGCTGATGAGGTTTTTGATCGCTGCATTCGGAATGTGGTGGAGGCAATTCCCATTGCTGAAGGGGCAAAGATTTACGGTTTAAATCTGGAAGGTCCCTTTATCAGCAGAGATAAAACCGGTGTTCTGAATCCCCAGTATATGAAAGCTGTGGATGTCAATTTAATGAAGCATTACTGTGAAATATCTGAAGGTAATATTGCGATTATGACTGTAGCGCCGGAGCTGAAAAATATGCACGACCTGGCGCTTTTTTGCACCCAGCAGGGAATTGTGCTTTCGGCAGGCCACTCAAACGCAACTTATGAAAATATGCTGGAAGGGATTCAGGCAGGCATTTTACACAGCACACACTTTTTTAATGCAATGCGGCGTCTGCACCACCGTGATCCAGGTGTGGTGGGTGCGATTATGATTCATCCCAATGTCTCAGCAGAGATTATCGGCGATGGCCACCATTTGCATCCTTCCATTATTAAGCTCCTGATGCGGGTGAAGCCTATTCATAAAATTGTTTTGGTTACTGATGCGCTTAAGCCTACTGAGCAGCAGGATGGCGTTATGATCGCCAATAATGAAGAGGTATATGTGAAAGATGGCGTTTTCCATCGCGCCAGCGACGGAACTATTGCCGGCTCTTCACTGACGATGATTCGTGGTGTGCAAACCTTGGTTGAGATGGGTGTGCCTGTTGATGATGCCATGCGGATGGCAAGCTGCAATCCGGCGACGGTGATTTCCAAGCATATTGAAACGGGCTACTTGCTTCCAGGCCGGAAAGCAGACCTCGTAGTGTTTTCAAAAGATTATCAGGTGAGACTGACTATTGTGGATGGCATAGTAAAATTCCAGTCCTGAGCTTTATCGTGCTTGCTGAATCGAGGCGTCAATGTAGATTTCAACCCGCCGGTTTAAAGCTCTTGATTCGTTTGTATCATTTGGCGCAGATGGTTGAAATTCTCCAAATCCGGCAACAGCAAAGATTAACTCTGGCAGGCCTGTCATTTCCTGAAGCATTTTCATAACAGTCTGGGCTCTGGCTGCGCTTAGTTGCCAGTTGTCTCTGAATTTGGAGCGGCTTCCCAGGGGCACATTGTCGGTATGACCTTCAACGCGTATTTCCACAGTCCATTTTAAATTGTTTTTTTCTAATTCGTGGAGCATAGTCCGCTGTTCTGATTCTGCTAAATTTAAAATGGATAAGTTGCCAATTGCTTCTGATATTTGCTGCAATTGTGATGCAAGCTCCGGCAGAGGTGTGGCTTCTCCGGTATTAAAAATGCTCTGTCCTCTTAGGGTGATTTGCACGCCTTTGGAATGGTGCGCAACGGTAATATTCTCAAAGCGGTTTGCGTCTACGACTTCTTGAATTTCCCGTGCAGTACGGTTTAATTGATCACTGACCCAGGCATTCATCCGACTGATGTCTCCGCTCTGTTTTGAAATCATCATAATAAAAAAGGTGATGAGCAGCGTAACTACATCACCATAGCTGAGGAGCCAGCCGGTGCGAGCTTTTTTTTCATAATATGGTTTATCTTGTGCCATATTATTGCCGTTTATCCACCATATTGACTTTAATGTAGAGTTCTACCCTTCTGTTTTCATCATAGTTTTCCAGCGTTTTGAGTGGATGGAAATAGGCATATCCCCCAAGAGAGAAATAGTTTTCCGGCAGCTTGGTAATTTTCTGAATAAGCTGCATTACCGTATAGGCTCTGGCTGTGGAAAGCTCCCAATTATCTCTAAAATTAGCCGTGCTGATACCACGAAGGTCGGTGTGTCCTTCTACTTTTATGGAAATTTCGATATCTTTTCCTGCATAGTGGAGGCGCTCTATTTGCTTTTGGTAAAGTTTGTCAATCTGCCCCAAATCAGTCTTGAGAAGGAGGCCGCCGATACCCTCAATGAAAGGCTTGAAGTCTTCTGTTAGTTCTGCTTGACCTGTTGCGAAGCTGGGGCGGTCGCCGACACTGGCGGGAATAAGCAATTTGATTCCCTTGTTGCCGGTGTCTTCGATATAGAGCCACGGGTAATCTGCTTCATTTTTTAATGCAGAAAGTTGCTGACCGATGCGTTGTGTCAGATTGTCGGTAAATTTGAAAAGGGATTCGGCTTCACTGGTTGTTCTGCCAACGAGCAGCAGAAAAAAGGCCAGAACACCTGTCAGCAAGGATCCATAGGTAACCATCCATGCATCGCGGTCATATTTAATATCTGAGCGTAATTGTTGGTTTTTATTGCTGTCCATTGCGGTTTTTGCGCAGGTCTTTCTCTTGTTTTGAGACAAATGTGAGGAGTTTTTCTTCCATAATCAGGGGATGTTCCTTGCTGTGAATGCTGAGTATTCCCGAGATTATAATCTCATTGATAAAAACTTCATCATCAGAGCGGGTTTTGAGCTTTCCGGCAATAGGCACAAAAAGGAGATTGGCTAAAAGCACGCCGTAAAATGTAGTTACCAAGGCTCTGCCCATACCGCTGAGGAGGCTGGACATCATATTTTGAGTCTGGGTGGCAAAATCTGCTGAAGCACCGCCGCCCATTTGAGAAGTCATCATCAAAATCAGTCCCATCACCGTACCTAAGAGGCCAAATGCAGGTGCATAACTGCCCATGTTGTAAAACATTTCTTGGCCGTTTCGATGTCGGATAATCATATTGGTCAGCTCATTTCGAAGGAAAATCTCCAGTTTTTTGCCGTCTTTTTCAATCTGGGCCATTTCTAGGCCGTTGCGCATAAATTTATTTTCCACATTTTCCATGTGTTTTTCCAGCTCCATCAGACCTTTGTCGCGGACTATTTTATTATATGCTACTAAATCATCAATCACAGCGATCGGATTAAATCGGCTGCGACTGAAAGCTTGCCCAGAAACGCGAATAATACCCAAAATCTGGGAAAGGGGATAATTGATGACAGTGGCGGCGAATGTGCCTCCCAGCACCACAGCCATTGCCTTGATATTAAAAAAGGTTTCGGGTATGGACCCTGTGTCGTCCATCATTCCAAAAGCGACTAAAAAAAGTCCGATTATGAGACCAAATAGCGTTCCAATATCCATTATTATTTCCCTGTTTTACATTTTATCTGCTTTTTAAACTGCCCTGCTTTTCAATATGCTCAGCACGCTGGAATTTAGTCCAATTTGGGACAGGAATCCACTGATATTTAAAAATTTGGTGCTGAAATTTCTCGGGCAACGCGCCATCAAAAAGGCTGTGTCCCCGTATCTCTATTTGATTGTCAGACAGCTTGAGTTCGCTGGCAGGGATTTCTAAGATTTTGCCTTGGGAATCTATCAGCGGGCCAACGCCAGCCATAGAATCCAAAGGAGAAATAAATTTAAAATCTTTTTTTATTCCTCTTGCAAAATCCTGATAGTCTTTGATATTAAGCAGGAGGGTGGCATCCCGCAATGGCTGGCAGCCTGACAGTTCACATAATTCTGCCGCATCAAATCTATGCAGATAGCAATAATGGATTTCACCGTGGCAGATTTTTTTTTGAATATTAAAAAAGGAAATATCGGGTTCTATCCAAATTGTTTTACCAAAATATATGGGCGCCAGCAGATTCAGTGAAAGCTCACTTAATGTCAGCGCTAAGCTGGGCATTAAGGCATCGCCGGGCCGGAAAAGATAAAGAGCTTTGCCCAGTGACTGAGCTGCGTTTAATAGATTGTATTGGCTAAAAATCACCTCGCTTCCATCATCCAGTTTGCTGATTAATGCAGGATTTGAAAGTTTGATATCAGGGGTAAATTTCGCTTTAGCCAGAGCTTCAGAGATAGGAGCGGGAATTTCATTTTTTAAATTGCAAAGAGGATTTTCCGGTGTAAGGAGAAAATCCGCTTCTGCGGCAGGCCGAGCTTTTTCTGGAGCAAAGAGCACAACGGCGCCAAAAGCAAAAAGCGAAATCAGCAGGAGCTGATCATTAAGATTTCCTTGCCAATGCCAGCTTATTTTATCTCCTTTGCGGATTTTCTGCTGAGTCAATAGCTGCGCAGCTCTTTCCACCAGACCAAAAAGCCGTGCATAATCAATGGCGTTTTTTTCATCCTTTAATGCAGTTTTAGCCCCCTGAGCATCAAAGTGTTGCCGCAAAAC
>Ga0129302_1000393_pt1 | contig 32480 bp, 24 predicted proteins | sample BlaSprsedimmetaG_FD_94476 | JGI IMG/M metagenome (GOLD analysis project Ga0129302, IMG submission 94476) | Hot spring sediment bacterial and archeal communities from California, USA to study Microbial Dark Matter (Phase II) - Blank Spring... | ecosystem: Environmental > Aquatic > Thermal springs...
GAGCAGCGCCGACGAGGGATCGCCGCGCCAATCCGAGCCAATCTTGTCCACTTCATCCAGCATAAAGACTGGATTTTTGACGCCCGCGCGCTTGATCGCCTGCATAATGCGTCCCGGCATCGCACCGATGTACGTGCGACGGTGCCCGCGGATTTCCGCCTCGTCGCGCATTCCACCCAGGCTCATACGCGTGAACTTGCGCCCCAGCGCCCGCGCAATGGACTGCCCCAGCGAAGTCTTACCCACACCCGGCGGCCCCACCAACGAGAGGATCGCGCCGGAGCCTTCGACTTTGCGGCCTTGCAGGTCGGAATCGTCGCCGTCATCCAAACCACGTTCCTGGCGCAGCTTGCGCACCGCCAAGAATTCGAGGATGCGCTCCTTCACGTCTTCAAGGTCATAGTGATCGTCATCTAGCACTACACGCGCATCGGAGATATCCAGGTGATCCTCGGTCAACGATTTCCACGGCAACGCGACCAGCCAATCGAGATAGGTCTTGATGACCCAATACTCGGCGGCCTGCGGCGGCATCTTTTCGAGGCGCGCTAACTCGCGCTCGGCCTCCTCTTTCGCCTCATCCGTCATCCCGGATTCTTCGATCTTCTCCCGGTACTCCTCGACCTCGCGGCGCCCGTCTTCGCCCTCGCCCAACTCCTTGCGGATCGCGTCCATCTGCTGGCGCAGGTAATACTCGCGCTGCGTCTTCTCGATCTCCTCTTTCGCCTTCTCCTGGATCTGTTGGCCAATCTCGCGCACCTCCAGCTCGTGCGTCAGCACTTTGACCAGGTGCTCCATCTTGTGGGTCAGACGATCCACCTCCAAAAGTCGCTGCGATTCGGCCATCTCGATACGCATGTTCGAAGCCAAAAGGTAGACGAGCAAGCGGGGGTCTTCCAACTGCTGGATAAAGCGCACGGCCTCATCGGGGAATTGCGGGATCAGCTCGGCCAAGTGTGTGGCGACGTCCAACAGGCTGCGACGTAGCGCCTCTTCGATCACCGAACCCTCGACAATGTCGGGCGTGAGGCGGATGCGCGCTTTGAGGTATGGGTCTTCCACGGTCCACTCAACCACACGGAACCGCTCAAGACCCTGAATAAAGACCGTCAACGTTCCGTCGTCGGAACGCATAACCCGGTGGAGGATCGCTGCCGTCCCCACTTGGTACACCTGTGACGTAGACGGAATCTCCACCGTCGGATCCTTCATCGCCACCAGGCCTACCACGCGATTGCCGCGATCTACATCTTCGATCAACCGCACCGAGCGCGGTATGCCCACCGCGAGCGGCATCACAATGTAAGGAAACGCTACGGTATTCCGCAGCGGGAGAATCGGCAACTCCTCCGGGATGCGGCGGATCAAGTCATCGATAATTCTGTTCTTGTGTATTGAACCAGGGTAACATTTAGCCCTCCAGTTAAGATAAGTCCAAAGTCGAATGTCAAAAGTCGCGTTTACAATGCTTGCGCCGGATTGTGATCCGGCGCTCAGGCGTCACGTATAGCTCTAGCTTTAAGATTATAACACACTCATATTAGAATTACATAAGCGACAGATAGATAAATCGTAACACTTCACGTAAAGACTCGGTAGATCGAAAAAATGGCGGTCTGTGCGCGAACGTGTATAATACAATTATGCTCATCGACACACACGCCCACTTGCAACACGCACGTTTTACGGACGATCTGGACGCAGTCCTGGCGCGCGCGGCGGAGAATGGCGTCACGGCTGCGATTGTGCCCGGCAGCACGCTCGCAGACAGTCACGCCGCCGTTGCCTTGGCGGAACGCTACGCCGACCCGCGCTGCGCGGGCGCACCCTGTGCCCTCTACGCCGCCGTCGGCATCCACCCGACAGAGGTAGCCAGCCTCAACCCGGCGGCGTTGGCCGAACTGCGCGATCTCGCCGCCCACCCGTGCGTCGTCGCCATCGGCGAGATCGGCCTGGACTATTACTGGCCGAATATCCCCAATCGCGGTTGGCCCTGCGCAGCACCGCAGCAACAGCGCGCGGCCCTCGAAGCGCAGTTGGCGCTCGCCGCCGATCTGTCGCTGCCGGTGATCCTCCACGACCGGGACGCCCACGCGGACATTCTGGACATCCTGCGCGGCTGGATGCGCGATCACCCGGAACGCAGCGGGGCGCTCCACGCCTACGCCGCCGGACCGGCGCTGTTGCCGGAGGCGCTCGCGCTGCATTTATTCATCGGTATGGACGGCCCGGTCACGTTCGAGAAAGCGACCGGCCTCCACGAGGTCGCCCGGCAGGTCCCGCTCGACCGCCTGCTACTGGAAACGGATGCGCCCTACCTCACCCCACACCCCTACCGCGGGCGGCGCAACGAACCGGCGCACCTCACCTACATCGCCACACGCATCGCCGCGCTGAAAGACATTACCAAGGAAACCCTCGCCGCTGCAACCACCGCCAATACCCAACGCTTGTTTCGGCTGCGTTCAACAGAAAATTAGCAGATTTTCATATTCTTAATCCGTTTAATCTGCTCGATCTGCTGACGATTGTGGTATAATGAACGCACAATCCGATGCCAGCGCGAGAACCAATGAAATCAGAGGGATTACAGTACACCACGATGTTGCGGGATGAGCTGTCGGACGTCCATACAACTATGCTCGAAGTCCAACGACATCTCCCGAATCCCGTCGCGTCCGCGCTAGCGGCTATCATCAACGGCCGCGGCAAGCGCCTCCGCCCGGCTCTGGTACTCTTGTCGGCCCATATGTTCAACGTCGACACAAAAAACGCCATAGCGGTAGCCGCCGCAGTTGAAATGCTCCACACCGCCACTCTGATCCACGATGACCTGATCGACAACGCGCTGGTGCGCCGTGGAAAACAAACGCTGAATGCAAATTGGAGCGCCGCAGCGACCGTCCTCACCGGCGACGTGGCCTTTGCCTGGGCTGCGGAACTGGCAACACGCAGCCAGACCCTCAAGCTGGTAGAGCGTTTCTCCAAGACACTGGCGATTATCTGTAAGGGTGAACTCAACCAGATGTTCGACAACCGCGCCCAGCTCCCCACCGAAGCCGACTACTACGACCGCATCTTCGCCAAAACCGCCTCGCTTTTTGCCCTCGCCGCCGAATGTGGCCCGCTGCTGGCACATCGCGCCGAAACCGACGTGCTCAACCTGGCGACGTTTGGCAAGCTGCTCGGCGAAGCGTTCCAAATCGTCGATGACGTGCTCGACTTTGTGGGCGACGAAGCCACACTCGGCAAACCGGTGGGCGGCGACCTGCGCCAGGGCATCATCACCCTGCCGGTGTTGCATTACTTCCGCCGCCACCCCGACGACGTTCGGATCGACGCCATCCTCACAAACAGGTACGCACATAACGAACGAATGGGCAGCGAGAGCGCCTTCCAATCCCTGCTCGCCGATCTACGCCGGTCCGACGCCGCCGAGTGGGCCATGCAGCAGGCCGAGACGCGCAGCGCCGCAGCCCAGGCGCTTCTCGATGTTTACCCTGACACACCCTATCGCCGGGCGATGCAAGAGATCGCCGCCTTCGCCGTACAGCGGCAGTATTAGACCAAGTCTATGATCACACTGTCCATCATCATCGTGAGTTGGAACGTGCGCGATCTACTGCAACGCGCCATCGCGTCCGCCTACGCCTCATGGGGCGAGCGCCCCGGGCTGGAAATCATCGTGGTGGACAACGCCTCTCACGATGACAGCATCGCGATGTTGCGCGCGGACTTCCCGGACGTGCAGGTCATCGCCAACGCGGAGAATCGCGGGTTCACCGGCGGCAACAACCAGGGCCTCGCCGCCGCCACAGGCGACTTTCTGCTGCTGCTCAATCCAGACACCGAAGTCATCGCCGATGCGCTGCCGCGCATGGTGGAGTATCTTCAAGCGCATCCCGGCGTGGGCATGGTCGGACCGCAACTACTCAATCCCGATGGCAGCGTGCAATCTTCGCGCCGGCGCTTCCCCACCCTGCCGGTGCTCTTCCTCGAAAGCACCTGGCTCGAAAAACTCGCGCCGCGCAAGCTGCTGCGCCATTACTACGCGCAAGAACAACCGGATGATCTTGTCCAGGACGTGGATTGGATCACCGGGGCGGCAATGCTGACACGCCGGGAGACTTTCGCGCAGGTCGGCGGTATGGACGAGGGCTTCTTTATGTATTCCGAAGAATTGGATTGGTGCCGCCGCATCCGGGAAGCCGGTTGGCGCGTGATCTACTTTCCAGAAGCGCGCATCATCCACCACGAGGGCAAGAGCAGCGAACAGGTCGTGCCCGCGCGCCACATCTACTTCCAATCCAGCAAAGTCCGCTACACGCGCAAATATCACGGCAACGCCATCGCCGAACTGCTGCGCCTCTGGCTGCTCGCCCAATACGTCTGGCAGACCGGCATCGAAAGCGTAAAATGGCTCACCGGCCACCGCCGCCCACTGCGCGCCGCCCGCCTCGCCGCCTACCGGCAGGTGCTCAAGAGCAAATTGCGAATGGTGAATGAGTGAATGAGTGAATGAGCGAATAGGTGGATGGTGAATCACGAAGCACTGACTACCAATTCCTGATCACGCATCACGTATCACGGAGGAAATTATGTCCAAACAGAAACGTCTGTCTTATCTAATGTTCGCGTTGCTTTATTTTGCTCAGGGGACGGTGTTGAGCTATTTTACGGCGCTCAACGCCATCTACTTCCTTTCCAAAGGGCTGACGATGGGCGATGTGGGTGTCTTCGCCTCCATCGCGCTGATCCCCTTCGTCATCAAAATCTTCCTGGGGATGTTGAGCGATAGGGTGAATCTGTTCGGCCTGGGACATCGCAAGCCATACATCGTGATCGGGCTGGTGATTCAGGCGCTCTGTCTGATCGCCGCGCCGTTCATCGATCCGGCAGGCGCATATTGGGGCTTCGTCGCGCTGGCGTTCGTCCTTCAAATGGCGATGGCGCTCTACGATACCTGCACCGATGGCCTCGCGCTCGATATCATCCCCGAAGAGGAGCATGGCGTTATCCAAAGCTATATGGTCGGCGGGCGAGCGTTTGGCGTGGTCATCACCGCCTCCATCGTGGGATTGCTGGCGGAGCATGTCTCCTGGCTGGCCGTCTTCTGGCTACTGGCGGGCTTCACACTGCTCCCGTTGCCGATGGTGCTGCGGCTACGCGAAGCGGCGCGGCCCGTCGAACGGGAATTCGATTGGGGTGCGTTTCGCGCGTTCAAGCACAAATACATCCTCGCGCTGGCAGGACTGGGGTTCGTCATCTTCTTCATCATCGCCGGGGCCAACCAGATGGTCAACCCCTTCCTGGAAACGGAATTCGGCATCGCGCTAAGCACCGCCGGGTTAATTACGACCGTGTGGGGCATCGGCGTGGTACTCGGCGGGGCGGCCGGCGGCGCAGTCATCAAACGGCTCGGCAACCGCAACGCAGTGCTCACGGCGCTGGGCGTCACCTTTGTCGCGGTGCTAGCGCTGGCGCTGACGCCCAACACGCTGCTGGCGTGGCCGGTCGTCGCCGCCTTCGGGCTGGCCTACGGCATCTGCCAGACCCTCTACTACGCGCTGTCGATGAACTACACCGATCCGCGCATCGCCGCGTCGATGTTCTCCATCCTGATGGCGGTGACGAATGTGGCGCAGGGCGTCGGTATGGCCGTCGGCGGTGGGCTAACGGACGCCATCGGCTTCCGCTGGACATTCGCCATCATCGCCGTACTCAACGTGGTTGCGCTGCCACTACTGCCCATCGTCTTTCAGCGCAAGGCGTAATTGGGGATTAGGGATTGGGACCCCAACTCATCTATTCACCATTCGCTAATTCGCCCATTCACCCATTCGCTCATTCGCTCGAAACTCTTCCACCGTCATCCCGTAGTGGAGTTCGTCGAAGTGCTGGCCTTGCGTGAAAACGACGCGGCGGATACGGCCTTCCAACGTGAAGCCCAGGCGCTCGTGGAGACGCTGTGAGGCTTCGTTGTTCGAGTAAACGGTGGCGCTGACTTTCTGATAATTGAGTTCGTCGAAGAAGTAACGCAGCAGCAAGAAGATGGCCTCGGAGGCGTAGCCTCTACGACGATAATCAGGGCCAATCGCCAGACCGTACATGAAGCACCCTACCCGCCGGTCGCAGGTGTGGGAGTTGATGATGCCGGCGACCTCCCCGGTTTCATTTTCGATGATGAAATCGAAGGTATCATCCTTCGACTCCGACAACGCCATCCGCTCGAAGTGCTTGCGGGTGGCTTCCAGAGAATCGGGGAAACGCACAAAATCCGTAAAGCGCTCCATATCGCTGTCGCGCCACGCGAAGAAAGTGTCGGCATCGCCCGATTCCACGCCGCGCAGCCGCACCCGCTGTCCTTGCCATATATCCATACATCCCCTCCAAAAATGAACCACGAATCTTCAAAAATTCACACTAATTTTCTATGCATTATCTCAATAAAACGGGGGAAAGTGGGGGTTGGGGGCGGGTATACCCGCCCCCAACCCCCACCCCTAGATTTTTGAGAAGATACTTCCCTATCTTATTCGTGAAGATTCGTGGCAAAAATCTTCATTCATTTTCTGCGGTTTCTGACGAAGTCAAGCCGTCACTTCGCCTTCCCCGTTTGCCCAACGATACAGCATAGCATCGACATCGGTGAGCGAGATGGGCTTTTCGTCGGCCAACGCTTTGATGTGCGCGGTGATCGTCTTGATGTGCGCGTCATCCAACGCCAGGCCCAGTTGTTCGGCGCGGTTCTTGATGGCATTCCAGCCGGTGAGCCGGTGCGCGATGCTGACGTAGCGCGTCATCCCGAACGCCTGCGGATCGATAATCTCGTAAGTTTCCGGGTTGTTGAGGATGGCTTTGGCGTGGATGCCGGCTTTGTGGGTGAAGGCCGTGATGCCGGTGATGTAGTTATTGAACGGGACATCCACGCCGACCATCTGCGCGACGGTGGTGTCGATGGTGCGCAGCAGGGGCAAATCGTACTTGGCGACGGACGCCGGATCGGTGGCGTAGAGCCGCGCGATCAGCCCGCCGAGCGGCGTGATGCCGTTGCGCTCGCCGATGCCGAGTACCGTCGTATCGACGTGGGTCGCACCGGCATCGAGCGCCTCGTAGGCGTTGGCGATGGCGCAGCCGGAGTCGTTGTGCCCGTGAAACTCGATGTCGCAGGCCACGCGCCCGCGCAGCTCGCGCACCAATTCGTAGACCTGGCGCGGCGTCGCCACACCGACCGTGTCGGCGATGCCCACGCGATGCACGCCGGTGCGGTCGACGGCTTCGTAGATGCGGAACAGATCGCGCGCATCGCTACGGAACGAATCCTCGGTGCTGAAACGCACGCGCACCCCCTGCGAGCGCACGAACTCGACCACTTCCTGCGCCACATCGATGATTTGCTCGATGCTCTTCCCGTGGCTAAACTCACGTAGCATCGATGACGCGCCGATGACGACATCCACACCATCTACCCCTGTTTCAATCGCCTTCCTGGCGTCTTCGATGCGGCAGCGGATATGCGTCAGGATGCTACAGCGCAGGCCCAGGCGCGCGATGGCTTTCGCGTCCTCGTAGCTCTGCGGCGACGCCAGCGGGGAGGTCAGTTCCAGACACTCCACGCCGAACGCATCCAGCAGGCGCGCAATCTCGAGTTTCTGTGCTGTCGTGAAACTCGCCCCTACAAATTGCTCCCCCTCACGTAACGTTGATTCGATGATCGCAAACTGTTGTAATGTCATTTCCCCCTCCTATGGTCTCAATTTGCGCCTAAAGGCGCGGGTTAAAGGGTGTTTGTGCGCTTGCGGGCCGTGCCCGCAAGCGCACAAACGCCCTCGAAAAAAAGCGGCTTTAGCCGCCCATCCAGGCGCATCAACGTCGCTATGATAATTTGCGGATAGACCCTAAACGGATTATCCGGGCAACAAAAAACCGGCCCTAGTGGGTTCATCCATCACTAGGGCCGGTTTTTACCAACGTGCAATTTCCGGACCTAGCGGTCCGGCTTCTTGGCAACTCCCATCTCAGTTAGCGATATGACATTTGGAAACATTTTTCAGTCATTCATCCTGAATCTGGCTAAACTGTGCGAAATTGTAGCGCAAAGTGCCCAATTGTCAACCGGCACCCGGAAAAACCTATTGACAGCGTTCAATACCAGTATTATAATGTTATAAAGAAATACCAAAGTGCCCTTCACGATAAATAGTCAGGCAATCATGGTTGATCGAAACTCTCCAGTACCTATCTATTACCAACTCAAACTCCATTTCAAGCAGCAAATGGAAGATAACACTTTGCGGCCCGGCGACCGTTTGCCGACCGAGATGGAATTATGCGACTTATATCACGTCAGCCGCGCCCCAATTCGTCAAGCCCTCACCGAACTAGCCCGGGAAGGCTATTTATATCGCCGCGCCGGGCAAGGCACCTTTGTCGCACGTAGCATTTCCAAACGTATAGAAAGGCAAACCGACATCCACGTTCTGACGCACTACGACGTGTTCTGGCTCGGTTCAATGGAAAGCGCCGTCCACGCCTGGAACCTGAGCCACCCCGACCGGGAAGTCAAATTGCGGGTGACGATGTGCTCGCGCGGCGACTTCCATCGCCAGTTGCGGCGCGCAGTCGCCCAGGGTAAAGCGCCAGACATCGTACCAATGGATTACGTATGGATCACCGATTATGCGCACTCCGGTTACATCGCACCGTTGGACAAACTGGATAAGCAATGGGCGCATGAACTGGCCGAAAGCCTGGAAACGCCCGTAGCCCTGAACAATACCGTCGATGGACAACTCTACGGCGTGCCGGTTCAGGCCGATGTTTCCGGGTTGTGGTACCGGAAAGATTGGTTTGAAGCTGAGGGAGTTACACCCCCAGAAACTTGGGATACCTGGTTGGCAATTATCGACCATTTTGCACTACCCGAAGTCAAGAAACGCTATCAAAATCAGTACAGCGTCGTTTTTCCGGTCGGTGCAGCCGCCGACGAAGCCTTGCTCAACTTACTCATTCCCTTCTTCTGGAGCGCCGGGGCACAGACGATGAACGGCACGGATGCTCTCAAGTTGGATGATCCGGCCATCTACATGGCGCTGCGATTTCTGCGCCAGATCACGGGACAGCGACGTAACTGTCTACCGCCTAACATGATCGACTTCAACTGGTGGGATTTGACCGTTCATCTTGCCAAAGGTATGGCACCGATGACGTTGGGAGGTACCTACGAGTGGCCGCGTATCCAGGACGAATCCGACTGGACCGAGGAAGAAGACGCAGTCGCGCATCTGGGGTTTATGCCCGCACCGCGCCCGACAAAAGCATCGCCACAAGCGATGTCGCTCGGCGGCACCAGTTGGGCGATCCTGCAACAGTCACTAGAAGGTGAGTTATGTGCCGAAATTCTGAAACAAGTCTCTACATCTGAGGCATTGAAGGCATACTGTGAAGAACATTTACAAATCGCACCAAACCGTCCTATTAACACTTACCTGAGCAATGGCAGTCATCCCTGGCTAGAGCAAATCATCCCATTCCTGAAACTGGCACGTCCACGTCCATTTTTAAGCAATTATTTACAAGCCTCGTTATTTTTACAGGATATGCTAGAAAAAATCCTATGGGAAGACGCACCGGTAGAGGAGACCGTGCAACACACAGCACAAGCTCTGACACTGTTGTTGTGAGTGCGAGTAACGCCTAACGGCGTCCAAGTAGTATAGATCGATTCAACGATGGAAGGAGGTGTAATGCAAAAACCTAGAATAAACAATGAACTACAGTTCCACAATTTCATAACTATATAACCTAGAAGGAGGTTCGTATGAAGAAGCAACTGTCTCTACTGTTTAGTGTGTTGATCATCCTCACGATGATGGTCACGGCTTGTAGACCGGCCCCCGAACCCGAACCCGAACCGCCCGCTCCCCCGGTCACGGAAGTCGAGAAACCGCCAGCCGAAGAGCTACCCCCGCCAAGCCAATACAAGCAAGCGCCTATGCTGGACGGCATGGACCTGCCCCCGGTTGACGAGCGGCTGCCCCTGGACGTACAAGTCATCGACGTCGTCGAGTCCATCGGCAAGTACGGTGGCACCTGGAATGCGGTCACCTGGTGGCCGGGCGCCGGCAACATCAAGATGAAGTTCTACGACCCGCCCGTCCGCTGGAAGGCCGATCTCACCGGTTACGAACCGGGTCTGTTGATCGAAATGCCGGAGTGGACCGATGGCGGCCAGACCATCACCTTCAACTTCCGCAAAGGTCTCAAGTGGTCCGATGGCGAACCCTTCACCACCGCCGACCTGCAGTTCTGGTGGGAAGATATGGCCAAGAACGAGGACTATCGCACCAACCAGGTACCCTGGTGGGCGCGCAATACCGACGGTACTCCCATCACCATGGAATTCCCCGACGACACGACCTGGGTGCTCAAGTTCGATGCGCCGCAATACATTATGCCCTACGTTCTGGCGCAAGGCTTCTGGGAGTGGGAGCCGCTGATGAAGCCGGCGCACTTCCTCAAGCAATACCACCCGGCCTACGAGGGTAAGGCGGGCGACGACGGCTATACCGAGTTGGACCTGATGGACCGCTGGTTCGAGACCCCCGGCTATCCATGCTTGATGGCATGGTGCTTGAAGGAATATAGAGCCGGTGAGTCCTTCCTCTTCGAGCGCAACCCCTACTACTGGAAAGTGGACCCTGAAGGCAACCAGCTCCCCTACATCGACTACGTCAACGTCGAATTGGTCGAGAACGACGAGGTCCGCACACTGCAAACCGCGCAGGGGCGCTATGACTGCACCTTCCGTGGCGTCTCCAGCCCCACCGAGATCCCCTTCCTGATGGAGAACGCGGAATCGGGCGATTACCGCCTGGTGCCCGGTTGGATGGACGGCGCGGGCGCGTGGCCGGGAATCATGATCAACCAGGACTATCACAAAGATCAGGATTATGATCCCGCAACGGAAACCGAAGAAGATATCGAGATCCGTGAGTTGCTGCGCGATCAGGACTTCCGCCAGGGCCTTTCTTTCGCCATGGACCGGCAGCGCATCCTGAACGTAGTCTGGGAAGGTATCGGCGAGATCAAACAATTCACCATCAGCCCGCAATCCCCGCACTTCACCAGCTCCGCAGCGGGCCAGCAGGTCTATGATCAATGGGCCAACTCTTACGTGGAGTTCGACCCCGAAAAGGCGAAGGAAGCCTTCGACAAGGCCGGCTTCGTGGACGCGGATGGCGACGGCTGGCGCGATCTGCCAAGCGGCAAACCCTTCACCCTCATCATCGATCTGAATGACTGGGGCAGCGAGAAAGTCAATACTGAGACCCTCGAGGTCTACCGGCGCAACCTGGAAGACGTGGGCGTCAAGGTGATCATCAACAACGTCATCGGCCAGCCCGATGCCGGTATCCGTGGTGACTACGGTCTCTATATGCTGCGCACGACCCACGCTTCGGAACTCGACCTGTGGACCTACCCCGACTGGATCTTCCCGGTGCGCGGCGGTGGCGAGGGTTCGCGCGCCTTCCCGATGCAGGGGCTATACTATGCCTCCGGCGGTGAGGAAGGTTGGCAACCTGAACCCGGCAGCCCGGCAGCCCGCCTGCAGGAAATCTACCGCAGGGGTTTGCAGGAGCCAGACGAGGACAAGCGCCATCAACTGGTGTGGGATGCCGTAAACATCTACATCGAGAACGGTCCCTTCATCCTCGGCGCAACGGGCGATCAGCCCAAGCCCGTGGTTTGCAAGAACTACTTCAAGAACGTCTACGAGTATGGCGTGCTTGGCCCATGGGCGCCTGGCACCCCCGGTAACTCCAATCCTGAGCAGTACTGGATTGACAAATAGTTGGACATTTGTGGCGGGTGGGATTTTCTCTCACCCGCCACGTTTTTCATTGTGGGAGAGGAGGTAACAATGCTATCGTATATTGCGAGGCGCATACTCTACATGGTGATCATGATCATCCTGGTCTCCTTCGTCAGCTTCCTCATCATCGAACTCCCCCCCGGCGACTTTCTAACACAGAAGCTCCAGGAATTACAAGCACGTGGCGACCGCAGCGCCCAACAGCGCATCGCGGAGTATCGCGCGCGCTACAAACTTGACCAACCGGTTATGGAGCGGTATTGGAACTGGATCACAAACTTCGTCAAGGGTGACTTTGGCGAATCGTTCGAGTTCGAACGCCCGGTCAAAGAAATCATCGGGCAACGGGCGTTAATGTCGGTGTTACTAGCGCTTTCCAGTATCACGATTGTATGGTGTTTGGCGATTCCCATCGGAGTCTATTCTGCTACGCACCAGTATTCCCTCGGCGACCAAGTCATTACCACACTGAGCTTCTTAGGACTCGGTATGCCGGGGTTCCTGTTGGCCTTGTTAGTCTTGTTCTTTGCGATGATGGTATTGAACCAGGAAGTGGGCGGGTTATTCTCTCGTGAATATCAAAACGCTCCCTGGTCCTTGGGGCGCGTTATCGACTTGCTCAAGCACCTGTGGATACCGGCGCTCATCAGTAGCGTGACCGGCACCGCCGGCCTGGTACGCATTATGCGCGGCAACTTGCTGGAAACGCTCGGCCAGCCGTTTGTAGAGGCCGCGCGGGCGCGCGGCCTAAAAGACAGGAAAGTAACCTGGAAACACGCGGTGCGCGTTGCCATCAACCCGCTCATCGTTATCCTGACCACGGAAGCGCTACCCAGCATCGTCGCCGGCGACGCCCTGGTCGCGACGGTCCTGAACCTACCCACGGTTGGCCCGATATTCGTGCGCGCGTTGCAGGTACAGGATATGTTCCTGGCCGGGACGGTGTTGGTGTTCATCGTCCTGATGACAATGGTTGGCGCCTTGATCGGCGATCTCGCTCTGGCTGCGCTAGATCCGCGCATCCGTTTGGAATAAGGAGGGCCTACCATGGTAGAACCACGAGTCACCGAAAGTACGCTCGAACCGGGCGCGACCCAAACAAGTGAACCGCCACCCGCCAAAAAGGCCAAAGAGGAACAATTAAGCCAGGCATACTGGAGCCTGGTATGGTGGAAGTTCAAAAAGAACAAGCTGGCGATTGTCGGCGCAATCATCATCATTCTCTTCTACACAGTCTGCGGCTTGTTTGCCGAATTCTTCTCTCCTTACCGGCTCGATTACCAATCGGATCATCTGGAGTCGCGGCCGCAACCGATCGTTTTCAAAAATCCCGAAGGCAACTTTAGCCTACGCCCTGCCGTTTATGGACTGGAACAGGAGCTTGATCTGGTCTTGCGCCGACGGACGTGGGTAGTGGATGAAGAGCAAATTTACCCCATATCGCTCTTCGTCAGAGGCCAGCCTTACAAGTTGCTCGGCGTGATCCCTATGGATGTACATTTCTTCGGTGTGGATACGAATAAATACCCAGATGGGACAGTTTTCATCTTCGGCACCGACCGGCTAGGACGCGATATCTTCTCACGTATCCTTTATGGAGGCCGGTTGTCCTTGCTCCTCGGCCTGATAGGCCAGGCACTTACTCTAGTGCTAGGAATGGTGCTAGGCGCTATTTCCGGCTACTATGGCGGTATGACGGATATCCTCGTGCAACGATTGACCGAATTCGTGGGGGCCTTCCCGGACATACCGCTCTTCATGGCGCTGGCGGCGGCCATCCCTATCGGTTGGTCGCCCATTGTCGTATACTTTATGTTGACCCTGATCCTGGTCTTCATCCGCTGGGGCGGGTTAGCCCGTCAGGTACGCGGTCTGATCCTCTCTTTGCGGGAACGGGAATACGTGTTGGCGGCGCAGAGCGCCGGCGCCAGCGACAAGCGAATTATGTTCCGTCACCTGCTGCCCGGTACGATGAGCCACGTGATTGTCATCGCCACCCTGATGATCCCCGGCATGATCCTCTCGGAGACGGCTTTGAGTTGGTTGGGGCTGGGCCTACGTCCTCCGTTGACCAGTTGGGGAGTCTTGCTTCAGGAAGTCAGTAGTGTACGAGTCATTCGTTTTGCACCCTGGCAACTGATCACCGTTCCCTTCATCATCGTAGCCGTGTTGGCCTTCAACATGCTCGGGGATGGCCTGCGTGACGCCATGGATCCCTATGGTGGACGGTAAAAGGAGGATGCTATGGCCGAGCCTTTAATCGAAATCAAAGATTTGCACGTCGAGTTCGAGGTACGCGACGGCACCATCCATGCCGTCGACGGCTTTACGTTGACCATCAACCGGGGTGAGACGTTGGGCGTAATCGGGGAAAGCGGCTGTGGTAAATCTATCACCGCCAAAGCCGTGATGCAGATGGTGCCCAAACCAGGCAAAATCACCGGTGGCGAGATTCTCTACTACCAGCGGGATAAGTACAATCCTCAGAAATCGGTCAATGTGGTCAATATCACCAATCTACATCCAGACAGTGAGAAGATCCGCAAGATTCGCGGCGGCGAATTTGCGATGATCTTTCAGGAGCCGATGAGTTCCCTGACGCCGGTCTATACCACCGGCACGCATATTGGGGAAGCGTTGCACTTGCACCGCATGCTCCCGAAAACCGTAGGCGAGCGTATGGCACAAAACATTACCGCTTATCGCCCGGTAACCAAGGACGAAGCCCGCGAGATCTCTATCGAGATGCTGCAAAAGGTGGGCATCCCCAAACCCCGCGAGCGGGTGGACGCCTATCCTCACCAGCTCTCCGGCGGGCAGCGCCAGCGGGTGATGGTAGCCGTCGCACTCTCCTGCCACCCATTTATGCTGATCGCCGATGAGCCGACGACGGCATTGGACGTATCCATCGAGGCGCAGATTCTCGACCTGATGCGCGGGCTGCAAGAGACGATGGAGATGTCGATTATGTTCATCACCCACAACCTGGGCGTCGTGGCGGAGATGGCGAAGGAAATCGTGGTGATGTACATGGGCAAGCAGGTGGAAGCAGCCAGCACCGATCGAATCTTCTACGAACCCAAGCACCCGTACACCCGCGCGCTGCTCCAATCCATTCCCAAAGTGGGCAAGCGTACCGGCGACCGCCTGGCCTCTATCAAGGGCATGGTGCCCGATCCTTTCCACCTGCCGAGCGGTTGTGTCTTCCACCCACGTTGCCCCTCGTTTATGCCGGGCAAGTGCGATCAGATCACGCCAAGTTGGATCGAGGTCGAACCGGACCACTGGGCGCGCTGTCTGCTGTACGAAGATGTTTAGGAGGTAGAACAAAATGGCTGAAAACATAACAACCCAAAAAGCCGATCTTATCCTGGATGTAAAGGGGATGAAGAAATACTTCCCCATCCAAAAGGGCCTGCTCAAGAGAGTCGTCGGCAACGTGAAGGCCGTCGATGACGTGAGCTTCTACCTCCGCGAAGGCGAGACGCTCGGGCTGGTGGGCGAAAGCGGCTGCGGCAAAACCACCGTTAGCCGCACCATCATCCGTCTGTACGAGCCGACCGCCGGCACCGCGCATTTCAAAACCGCACTGTTTTCTGCCGATGGTAAGCCGGAGATGGTCAATATCTTCGACCTGGACAAGGCGCAAATGAAGCAGATTCGCCGTGAGGTCTCTATGATCTTCCAGGACCCCATCAACTCGCTGAACCCGCGCATGTCGATCTTCGACATCGTCTCGGAGCCGATGGTCATTCACGGGATGAAGATCGGCAAGGAAATGGAAGAAACCGTGATCACGCTGCTGGAACGGGTGGGGTTACGCAAGGAGCACATCCGCCGTTACCCGCACGAATTTTCCGGCGGGCAACGCCAACGTATCGGCATCGCACGCGCGCTCTCTATGAACCCCAAGATCATCTTCTGCGACGAGCCGGTCTCGGCGCTGGATGTCTCCATCCAGGCGCAGACGCTGAACCTGTTGCAGGACTTGCAAACGGACTTCGACCTGTCCTACGTCTTCGTGGCGCACGACCTGAGCGTAGTGCAACATATCTCCGACCGTGTCGCGGTGATGTACGTCGGCAAGATCGCCGAGATGGCCGGCTCCGATGCGCTCTACAATGAACCGTTGCATCCCTACACTGAGGCGCTAATGTCCTCGGTACCCAAACCAGATCCACGCTACGAGTCCGAGCGCATCATCATGCGGGGCGACGTAGCCGATCCTTCCAACCCGCCGCCGGGCTGCTACTTCCACCCGCGTTGCCGCTACGCCATCGATAGGTGCTCACAAGAGACGCCGGAATTCCGCGAACTCAAGCCGGATCATTTCGTGGCGTGCCATCGCGCTGAAGAACTCACGCTAAAGGGGGTGTGACATGGCTGTCACTGAAAGATTAACCGTTCTGCAACGCACGCCGCTGTTTCGCAGGCTAAACCGGCGGCAGATCGAACAGGTAGGGAAACGTTTCGTCGAACGCACGTATGCCTCAGGCGACAAAATCGTCACCCAGGGCAGGGGCGGCGAGGGCTTCTTCGTCATCATAGAAGGCTGCGCGGAGGCAATCCGCGAACAGGCAGATGGAACGCAGGTCGTCCTCAATCCGCTGAATCCAGGCGACTTCTTCGGTGAGATGGCATTGCTAACCGACCAGGTACGCACGGCCTCCGTGATCGCTACCGAACCAACGTGCTGTCTGGTGCTGGCGCAATGGGATTTCCTCGGTCTGCTCCGCGAGGATGCAGACATGGCCGTCGCCGTGCTGCAAGAACTGGCGGCGCGCTTTAGTCGCGTGATGGCGATAATTTAGCCAGCGTTTTTCGTATCGATGACAGACCCGAAAGGTTTCAGAAAACCTTTCGGGTCTTTATTAATCCCAACGGGTTGCCCCGCCCTACCCTGACCAATTCCTCTTCGGTCAGCTCTCCCAGCAATGCCAGGTACGCCATGCACTGCGCCATCGTCGCCGACGAACCGACGAGACATTGCTTTTCCGGGTTGTGAAAACGGCCCGACGGCTCGAGAATCGCATCGTTGTCGAGAAAACGGTAGCGTCCCGGCGGCAGCCCAGCTACCGGAGAAGCGTCGCTGACAACGATGAACTTGTCCACCCCCTTGGCCCGGATCGCCGTCTTGAGCACCGACGCGGGCAGGTGATGCCCATCCGTGATGAGCATCGCCGTGTACGCATCGTGCGCCAGCCCCGCCCACAACGGATTATCGTGACGCGGCAGCACGTTCGGCAGGCCGTTACCCAGGTGCGTGAGTGCCGTCGCGCCCGCGTCTGCCATGCGGTCGAGATCGGCGGTGGTGAAGAGCGAGTGCCCAATCGAGACGGCAATCCCGCGCTCTACGGCGCAGCGCGCCAGATCGTCCGCGCCGGGTAATTCCGCCGCCAACGTGAGCAGCCGCACGCGCCCGCCGGCCCAGTCGAGCAACTGCTCCAACAGCGCCACGTCGGGATCACAAACATAGGCCGGATTGTGCGCCCCCACCGCGCCCGGTACGCGGGAGATGAACGGCCCTTCGAGGTGAAAGCCCAACAATCGCTCCTGAAATTCCTCGCGCGCCATCACGTCCGCCATCAACGGCAGATTGCGCGCGTATGTGTTGAAAGAACTCGTAATCACCGTCGGCAGAAACGCCGCCGTCGATTCGGCAGCGCTCACCGCAGGCCCTTGCGCCAGCAGCGCCCGGCACGCAAGAACAAAATCCGCTTCCGTCAACTCTGGGCTAGAAAAGTCCACGCCCAGGAAGCCGTTGACCTGCAAATCTACGAAGCCCGACAAACTTTCCATTCTACAATCCTTGCCATTGTGATGCGTGATACGTGATGCGTGACTTTTTCTCACGCATCACGTATCACGCATTACGCATCACACAACAGCGCCGCCGCCAGTTCGTCGAGGAAGAGATCGCAGTGGGAATGCTGCTGCAAGATCGACGAGGGGTGCAAGTTCGTCACCGGCCCCTCGACGGCCTTCTGCACGGCGACGGCTTTGCGTGCATCGGGGACGGTGCAGACGATGGCGGCGCTCTTCATCATCTGGCGGATGCTCATCGAGATCGCCTGCGTGGGGACGTCCTCGATCGTGGGGAACCACCCTTCGCCCAACTGCTGGCGGCGGCACGCCCCGTCCAGCGTAACGACGATGTAAGCTGCTTCGGTCTCGAAATCGGCGGGCGGATCGTTGAAAGCCAGATGCCCGTTTTCGCCGATACCAATGCACGCCACGTCGATAGGATGCGCAGCGATGAGATCACCCAGGCGTGCACACTCGGCAACGGGATCGACAGCCTCGCCATCAACGTAGTGGAACGCCCTCAGGCCCGGCAACCTATCGGCAAACCGCTCCTTGAGATACTTACGGAAGCTCGCCGGATGCCTCTCCGGCAGGCCGATGTACTCGTCGAGGTGGAAAACCGCGACCCTTGACCAATCCACATCCTGCGTCACCAGGCTTTCCAGCATCTCGAACTGGCTCGCGCCGGTCGCCAGGATCAGATTCGCCGCAGCACGTTCTACAATCGCCGCGTTGAGATACTCCGCCGTCCGTTGTGCTGCCGCCGCACCCATTTCTTTTTTCGTCGCAAATATATGCACGTTCATTGTCACTCTCCTTGTGAGCTTTCAGCCATCAGCCAGAACGGCAGGCGATGAACGCTGAAAGCTGATAACTAATCCAAACACCGGCAGGCAATGCCCTCCCCCTCCGCTTTGGGCCAACAGCGATTGCCGGAGATGCAGGCCGCGCGCGCCTGGCCTTGCCGCAAGCGATTGGGCAGGTCTGGCTCGGCGATGAGAGGACGGCTCAGTGCAATGAAGTCCGCATCGCCCGCGTCCAGCACATCGTCCATCACCGCCCGCGAGCGAAAACCGCCGACGAGCATCAGCGGTAACGGGGTGACGGCGCGGACGGCCCGTGCAAAATCGCGGAAGTACGCTTCGTCCGCCGCCTCGCGGATGGCGGGCTTGGAATTCTGTATTTTGCCCGCCGTGATCCCGCCGCTCACCTCGACGGCGTCCAGGCCCATGTCCGCCAACGCCGCCGCCACCTGCACACTCTCGTCGAGCGTCAGGCCACCTTCGACGCCATCCTCCATCCCGAACTTAATGAACAGCGGGTAATCCGGTCCCACCTGGGCGCGCACTGCCGCGCAGACGGCACGCAAGAAGCGCATCCGCCCCTCAAGGTCACCGCCCCACCCGTCTGTGCGACGATTGACGAACGGTGAGAGGAACTGGTTGATCAGGTAGCCGTGCGCGCCGTGGAGTTGCACCGCGTCGAACCCGGCGGACTGCGCGCGCCGGGCCGCCTGCGCATAGGCGTCGATGGCGGCCTCGATCTCGTCCGGCGTCATCTCGCGCGCGGGCTGCGGCAGGAACGGCGCATCCACCGCGGACGGCGCGACCGTCCCGGCGACGCTCTCGCGGGCGCATTGCATCCCCCCGTGATTGATCTGCACGGCGATCTTGCCGCCCTCACGATGCACGGCCGCGACCAGCTCCGCCAGTCCGGGGATCAACGCATCCTCGTAGATGCCCGTCATCCCCAAATGACACCGTCCCGCAGGATGCACGTACATGTGCCCGGTGATGATCAACCCCACGCCGCCGCGCGCCAGGTCACGATACAGCGACGCGAGTTCCGGCAAGGGGCGGCCCGCGTCATCGGCCATGCGCTCCGCAGTGGCCGAACGCACCAGACGATTGGGCAGGCTCAACGCGCCAAAAGTAGCGACATCGAATAACAAACTCATAACACACCGCCTTTAATTCAATTTCCTTGGCGAACTTGGCGTCTTGGTGGTTTTTCAGTGAAGCCCTTGATCATTAACGCGCCCGCATCCGCATTACGCCGGAGGATGATGACGCGCTTCTCATCTCGCCACACAGGCGTCAACCCAAAGCGATCACACAAAAAGTCGAACGTGTCCGCGTGATAAAAGGCCACGTGTGTCGGGTCACGCGCGTAATACCAACCCGCGAACGCCGCCGGCGTCGTCCAACGCTCGGTCATAATCGCCAAGAGTCCGTCCGGCTTCAACAAACCCTGTATGCGCGCCATCTCTTCTGCCGGATGGTGAAAATGCTCGAAACACTCGGAGGCGAACACGACATCATAAGGTGGATTTAGCGCGCTGTCCGCAAAAAACGGGTCGTAATCGTCACAGGCGATGCTCTGCGCCTGCGCCAAACGCGATAACACCGGCACAGGGCCACACCCATAATCGAGTCCACACGCGCCCTCACCAAGATACGGCAACAGCGGCTGGAGAAGCTGGTTTAAAAACGCCACGTACCCGCGATCCTGCGGGCTGTTCTGATGCAGCAGATAGCGCGCCCGCTCCTCAGCCGGTGACAGACGTTGTGCCGGATCGACGAAGATCAACGCGCAATTACCACACAGATAATACCGGCGCGCGTCCGGCCCCTGCACGCTGGTCGTTTGGTCTGAACTCAGACATAAGGGACAGTTCACCAGCAATACGTCTGGATCGAGTGCGCCGGACTTTCCGCGACGGCGACGCGCCCGGCGAACTTGAGCGCGAAGGGCACGTCCTTCTCCGAGCGGTTGAGTACGACGACGGCAATCCGCCCGTCGGGATTGAGGAACGCCGTCGTTTCCAATTCGTCGCACGTTGGTGCGGCGATGATGCGTTGCGCGCCGGGCCGGATATAACGCGAGAAGTGGCCGATGTAGTCGTAGGAGCTTTGGTAGTGTACTTCGCCCGTGCGCGTGTCGGCGATGATGGGCGCGCTGCAATAATTGCCCACGTGATTCGGCCCGCCAATTTCGTCCAGCACCAGATTCCAATCCACCCATCCCACCGTCCAGCGGTTGAGGTCGTGGATCATCGAGCGGGCGTACCGCTCGCCCACGGCCCACTCGCCGAGATGCGGCCCGCCTTCCTGGCAGCCTTCGGTGAAGAGTAGTTGTTTGTCGGGATAGGCGTCGTGCACGCGCTGTACGTTGTCGAAGCAGTCGGCGACGTACCAGTGGAAGCCCGTCCCCCACACGTAACGCGCCGCCTCCGGATCGTCCAGCACGACTTTGGCGCGCTCGTAGAGCAGGTCACGGTTGTGATCCCAGATGATGAGCTTGACGTCGCCCAATCCTTCGCGTTCCAACGTCGGGCCGAGATAGTCGCGCACGAAATCGCGCTCTTCTTCGCCGGTGTAGATGCAGGAGTCCCAGGTCTGCACCGCCAGCGGCTCGTTCTGCACGCTCAATCCCCAGATGGGGATGCCCTCTTTCTCATACTCACGGATGTAGCGGCAGTAGTAGCGCGCCCAGGCGTCGCGGCATTCCGGTTTGAGCTTGCCGCCGTGATTCATCTCGCCGTTGGTCTTCATCCACGCGGGCGGACTCCACGGCGAGGCGAACAACTTGAGCGCGCCGCCTGCCACAGCCATTGCCGCCTTGATCATCGGGATCAACGCCTGCCGGTCGCGGTCGATGGAGAAGTGCGTGAGGTCCACATCGCCATCCACCTCATCGTAGGCGTAGTTGCCCAGCGAAAAGTCACAACTGTTGATGTGCGTCCGGCAAAGCGTGTAGCCGATCCCTTCCTCAGGGTCGAAATACGCCTTGAGGATTTCGGACTGTTTGTCCGGCGGCATTTTGTACAGCGTCACCGCCGAAGCCTCGGTGAACGCGCCACCGAAGCCCTCGATAGTCTGGAAGCGCGTCCCTGCATCCACCGTGATGGATGCCACGTCGGGCGCCGGCTTATCCGTAAACGCCAATGGGGATCGCGCGACCAAGCGCTCTCCCGTACCTTGCGCGGTGCGAACCCAGTAAATCAACGTGTCTACCATCATCAACCTCCTCGTATAGCAACGGAGTCGCTACTCTGGTAACGCGAACGTTTTGGATAACAGGCCCCATTTTAGCACATATCATCGTCCTAGCCAGGATTCAGGGCTTTTATCATTCTCCGCCTAGTTCACTTTTTTGCTTCGAGCGGATCGCCAGATCCGCGTCTGGAACACATTTGAGCTTGAAACGGGGAACTGGCGTTCCCCTCGAAGCGAGAATGATTAGACCCTACAGGATTGCCTTTTTGAGTATTGACAGTGAAACTTTTTCGCATATAATGTAAGTAAATATTTACTTACATTGCTTAGTGGAGGTCAAAAAGAACCTATGGTAGGCGCAGAACAGACCAAAGAACATATTTTGGAAGCCGCAATCGAGATATTCGCCCGCGACGGATTCGCCGGTGCACACGTAGCGGAAATTGCCGAGCGGGCCGGCGTCAACGTAGCCCTGATCTATCGTTACTTCGGCAACAAAGAAGAGCTGCTTGAGGCCGTGCTCGATCGATTTGTCCAGATCGCACAGCCGCAGCGCGAGCAATTACTCCCCCAGCAAGCTTTACCCTCAAACCGCGAAGAGTTCCGCGCTCTGGCGCGCTGGGCATGGCAGTATATGGAACAACAACGCGACCTGCTCAAGATCATCCTGTCCGAATCGCTCCAAGACCACGGCCACGGCGAGCTGCTCTTTCGTCTGTTCGACACCGTGCTCTTGAGTCGCCTCCCGCCGGAATTGGCCGAACGGCGCGACGACGAGGCGCTGCAACTGGGGATGGCCGCCTTTTTCTTTGGTCTAATCCCCTTTCTGATGGCCATCACAATGGGGGAACAGTGGGCCGCGTACTATGGCGTCGAACCAGAACAGTGGCCGGAGCACTTTTTTGCCGTCTTTGATGCGCTATACGCGCGCTACATTGTGGAATGGATTAGCGCCGAGAGCCAGGAAGAGAAAGAACGGAAGGAACAATGATCACACCTGTAGAACTTGAGAGATCTGTCAAACTCAAACGGATAGAAAAGCAATGAAAGGAGCAACCTGTGATTACCCTGGAAAATGTCGTCAAACGTTATGAGATGGGCCCGGTGAGCGTCGTCGCGCTCGGCGGGGTGAGCCTGCACATCGATGCCGGCGAGTTTGTCGTTGTGCTAGGACCGTCCGGCAGCGGCAAATCCACGTTGCTGAACATGATCAGCGCGCTCGACACGCCCACCGAAGGACGCATCGTCGTTAACGGGCAGGACGTGACCCAGGCTGGCCAGTCGGCCAAATTCACCTTCCGGCGCGAGACGGTCGGCTTTATCTTCCAAACCTTCAACCTCTTCCCCACCCTCACTGCACTGGAGAACGTCCAGTTCGCCGTTGACCTGCGCGGCAGGCGTGGAGCAAACGGCGTGGCTGCCGAGGTGCTGGAAAGCGTAGGGCTAGAGCCGCGCATGCACCACTTCCCACACGAGCTGTCGGGCGGCGAGCAGCAGCGCGTCGCCATCGCCCGCGCCCTCGCCACCGGCAACCCGATCCTACTGGCCGACGAACCCACCGGAGAGCTGGACTTTCGCACCGGCATCCAGATCCTCCAGTTGCTGGAGGCTCAAGCCCATGCCGGCAAGACGGTGCTGGTCGTGACGCACAACCGCGAAATCTCGCGCGTCGCCGACCGGGTGATCGAGTTGAGCAGCGGCCAGATCGAGGCCGACGGCCCGCCCCGCAACGGCAAGGCCGACATCGCCGACCTACACTGGTAAAGGGGGAAGCTATGAAAGCGAAATTCTGGCTCCGTTGGGCCTGGCGCGATCTGCGCCTGCGCTGGCTACAAGTGGCGGCGATTGCCATCATCATCGCCCTGGGTACGGGCATCTTTGCCGGCCTGGGCGGGCAAGAGACGTGGCGCATCGCATCGATGGATACCAACTACGAAAAACTCCAGATGCATGACCTGCGGGTAAGCCTGACCACCGGCAGTTACGTCGATCAGGACAAGGTGGTGGCAGCGTTGAACGGGATCGAGGGCGTGGCGCGAGTGGAGCCGCGCCTGGTGCTGGACACGCTGGTTGACGCCTCCACCGCCGAGCAAACGATCCTCGTCGCCGGGCGGCTGATCGGCGTCGATCCAAGTCAGGGAGGGCCTTTTATCGACCGCATCTACCTGGACGGCGGCCACGCGCTGGCGGCGGGGGATGAGAACGTCGCCGTATTGGAGACGAAATTCGCGCGCTACTATGGCCTGGAGCCGGGCGCGCAGTTGACGCTGATCGGCGGCATTGAATTGGACGTGGTCGGGGTGGGCCTGTCGCCCGAATACTTTATGATTGTTCCGGAGGAGGTCGCTTTTTCCGTCCAGGGCGAGGCGAACCTGGCGGTGATCTATATCCCGCTCCCCACGGTCCAGGCCATCTATCAGCGGCCGGAGTTGGTGAACGACCTGCGCGTCCAGGTCGTCGAAGGTGTTGACCTGGCGGCGGTGCAGGCCGCGATCGAGCAGAAACTAAGCAACGATTTCCCCGCCATCGGCGTTCAGATCGCCACCGGCGAGGATGACCCCGTGCGCGCCCTGCTCTATGCCGACGCTGTAGAAGACCAGGAGATGCTCGACCTGATCGCCTTCTTCTTCCTCCTGGGCGCGGCACTGGCGGCTTTCAACCTGGCCGGACGGATCGTCGAGTCCCAACGGCGGCAGATCGGCATCGGCATGGCGCTAGGCGCGCCGCGCAGTTGGCTCGCCGTTCGTCCCCTGCTGGTGGGTTTGCAGATCGCGCTCATCGGCACACTGCTAGGACTGCCGCTCGGCCTAGTCTTTACGCACCTTTTTAGCCGCGTAATGGACGAGTACATCCCCATGCCATACGCAACCGGCACACTTCTCCACCCCCCTAGCTTTTTGCTCGCCGCCGCGCTGGGCATCGTGCTGCCGCTGCTGGCGACGCTGATCCCGGTCTGGCAAGCGGTGCGCGCCGAACCGCTGGAAGCGCTCCACGGCCACCTGACGGCCAAGAGCAGCGGCCTCAACCGCTGGCTCAAGGGGCTACGGTTGCCCGGCAACACCTTTGCCCAGATGCCGCTCAAGAACGTCCTCCGCTCCCCCAAGCGGACGCTGCTCACCGTTTTGGGCGTGGCGGTGGCGATCGCGCTGTTATTTATGTTCCTGGGCCTGCTGGACACCTTTATCTACACGCTCGATCAGGCCGAACAGGCGCTGCTCTACCGCAGCCCTGACCGGATCGTCGTAACCCTCAACACGTTCTATCCCGTCGACCACGAGCAGATGCGCGGTATGGCGACGCTAACCGCCGGCGACGGCCGTTCCTTGTTCGTCGAGGCAGAACCTAACCTGCGGCTCGGCGGGCGGTTGCAGAACAGCGACGAGGAGATCGACACGCTGATCGAGTTCGTCCCGGCCGGTAGTGGTATCTGGACCCCGGCTTTGCTCGAGGGAAGCTGGGGCGGCGGCGGGAGCCAACCCGCCATCGTCATCTCGCGCAAGGCAGCCGATGACCTGGGCGTGGATGTGGGCGACCTGCTAGCGGTGGAACACCCGTTCCGCGAGGGTCTCCACGCCTTTCGCACCGTCTCGACCATGCTGACCGTCGCCGGCATCCACGACAACTCGATACGTGGTCTCAGCTACGTAGCATTGGAGGAGGCCGGCTTCACCGGGTTGGACGGTTTGACGAACGTGCTGGTCGTCACACCAGGCCGGGATGTAACGCTGAACGAGATCCGGCGCGAGCTGTTCACCCATCCCGCCATCCTCGCGGCCGACGAGGTGGCTAAGTTGACGGAGAGTTTTGGGGAATTGATGGGCATCTTTGTCTATGCGCTGCGCATCATGCAGGGCGCTGTGCTGTTCATCGCCTTCCTGATCGCCTTCAACTCGACCAGCATCAACATCGACGACCGCATCCGCGAGGTAGCGACGATGTTCGCCTTTGGCACGCGACCGCGCACCGTAACGTGGGTGCAGATCGGCGAGAACGCGCTGCTAGGAATACTCGGCACGATCATCGGCGGACTTCTCGGTTGGGTGACGCTCAATCAGATGATGGCAGCCCGTATGGAGGTGATGCTGGAAGAACTCGGCCTACTGGTCACACTCGCGCCGCTTTCGCTCGTCTTGGCAGCGCTGCTCGGCGTCGGCGTGGTGGCACTCACGCCACTCATCAGCGCGCGCAAGCTGCGGCGGATCGACATCCCTTCCACGCTGCGGGTGATGGAATGACCGGAGCAACTGCCACAAACTGAGGTGCAGCAACGCAAATGATATGGTAAAATCAGCGATGAAAAGATAACAGGTGCGTTACCCATAAGGAAGGTCAAGAGCATGAAGACAATCGATTACGTGAAGTTACCCGATGGCCGGAAGTTAGCCTATGCCGAGTTTGGCCGGCCAGAAGGGCATCCTGTACTGTACTTTCATGGTTCACCCTCCTCACGGCTAGAACCGCTGCTGTATGGAGACGATGTCTTTCACCAGTTCGGTCTGCGCATCATTGCCCCAGATCGTCCAGGTATGGGACAATCCGACTTCCAACCCAGACGCGGATTCTCCGACTGGCCGAAGGACGTCCTGGTTCTTGCCGATACCCTCGGTCTGGAGCGATTCTCCGTACTAGGCAACTCTGGCGGGTGCGGTTATGCCGCGGCCTGCGCGGCCAGGATTCCCGAAAGGCTGCACGCGGTCGTGATCGTTTCTGGCGCCTGGCGTATGGATTGGCCCGAAGCGATGAACAACCTATCCGCGCACCTCAAATTACTGTGGAATCTGGCGCGTTCGACCTGGAAGAGATCGCCATTCCCCTGCACCTGTTCCACGGCGAGCAGGACCCGCAGGTCCCCGTCGCTCTCGCGCGCAGGATGCTGAGCAGTTTACCGACCGCCCGGCTCAACACGTACCCGGAGGATGGACATCTATCGACCTTCAGCAATCACATTGAAGAAATCGCCGAGGCGCTCACGCGAGACTAATCTAGCGCAGATCATATTAAGGAGGCATCCCATGCCATACCGTTCGGTAACCACCAAAAACTGGCTGAAAGCCGGGCTGTACATCCTGTTGACGATAACGATCGTCGCCGGCGGCGCGGCGCTGTTGAGCCAGTTCGAAATGACCGGGATAATCGTGTGGCTCGTAATTGCCGCCGGCAGCATGTACCTTTTGGTCAGATGGCACGCGAACAGCACGGCGTATCGTTGTGCGGCGTGCGGTCACGAATTCGTGATATCGGTATTCACCGACCTGATCAGCCCCCACTTCTTTAGCAAGAAGTATCTGAAGTGCCCGCAGTGCGACAAGAGAAGTTGGGCGACGATTCTGATGAGAAGTGACGTTTGATACAGCCTATATGAGAGTAAAGGAAAGAAAACTGCATGAACTGGATCGTATCAGAAACCGAATTTGATCCCAAAAAATTGCATCACAAGGAAACCGTGTTCACCCTGGGCAACGGCTACCTGGGGACGCGCGGCGCGTTCGAGGAAGGTTATCCCGGCGCGCAGCCGGCGACGCTCATTCACGGCGTCTTCGATGACGTGCCCATCGTCTATACCGAGTTGGCGAACTGTCCGGACTGGCTGCCAATCTATATCAGCATCGAAGGCGAGCGTTTCCGGCTCGATCAAGGGACGATTCTGGCCTACCGGCGGGAACTCAATGTGCAACGCGGCGTGCTCAGCCGCGCGGTGCGCTGGCGCAGTCCTGCTGGGCTTACGCTTGACCTGTCATTCGAGCGGTTCGCCAGCCTCGACGATGAACACGTTGTCGCCATTCGCTGCGAAATAACGGCTGTTGAGAAGCCGTGCGCGGTCACGGTGCAGGGTGGGATCAACGGCTATCCCGAAAACATGGACGTGTTGCACTGGACGTGGCTCGATCAAGGCGTGGATGCAGGGACGGCGTGGCTCCACACGCGCACGCGCCATTCGGGACTCACGCTGAGGATGGCGATGCGGATGGTGCTCAGTGGGACTTCAGCCCCCGTACAACCGATGGATTGCCACAACTGCCCGGCGTTGGCAACGACGTTCACAGCAGAACCCGAACAGCCCGTCGTCATCGAAAAAGTGGTGACGATCTTCACCTCGCGCGATGTGGCAGAGCCGGTCCAGGCAGCGCGCGAACGACTCGCTATATTACCCGATTACGCCGCATTGCGTGCCGCCCACGAAGCGGCCTGGGCCATTGTCTGGGAAGACAGCGACGTGAGCATCGAGGGCGATCCCGCCGCGCAATTGGCCGTCCGCCACAGCCTGTTCCAGATTCTCGCCGCCACGCCGCGTCACGATGACCGGGTGAGCGTCTCGGCCAAAACGCTCTCCGGCTTCGGCTATCGCGGGCACGTCTTCTGGGACACGGAAATCTTCCTGCTGCCCTTCCTCACGTACACGCAGCCCGCGCTGGCCCGCAACCTGTTGACCTACCGCTATCACACGCTGCCGGGCGCGCGCCGCAAAGCACAGGCCAACGGCTACGAAGGCGCGATGATCGCCTGGGAGAGCGCCCAAACCGGCGACGAGGTGACGCCGCGCTGGGTCCCCGGTCCACAGGGCGAGGAATTGGTGCGCATCTGGTGCGGCGACATCGAACTGCACATCACCGCCGACGTCGCCTATGCCGTGTGGCATTATTGGCAAGCCACGGGCGACGATGCGTGGATGCGCGACTACGGGGCCGAAATCCTGCTCGACACCGCCGTCTTCTGGGGTAGCCGCGCCGAATGGAACCCGGAACGCGGCTGTTATGAAATCAACGACGTCATCGGCCCGGACGAGTACCACGAACACGTGGATAACAACGCCTTTACAAATGGCATGATCCGCTGGCACCTGCAAACGGCGCTCGATACGCTAACGTGGCTACGAACTGCCGACGTCGAGCGCGCCACCGCCTTGACTGCCCAACTCGATCTGACGCCAGAGCGATTGGCGCGCTGGCAAGACATCATCGAGCGCATCGTCATCCTGCACGATCCAGAGACCGGTCTGATCGAGCAATGCGACGGCTTCTTCGCCCTCAAAGACGTCAACCTGGACGATTACGAGCCGCGCACCAAATCCATGCAAGCGATCCTGGGCATCGAGGGCGCGAACCGGCACCAGGTGCTCAAGCAGGCCGACGTGATCATGCTGCTCTACCTGCTGCGCGACCGGTACGACGACGCCACACTGCGCGCCAACTGGGACTACTACAATCCGCGCACCGACCACACCTACGGCTCCTCGCTCAGCCCGGCGATTCACGCCGCCGTCGCCTGTATGCTGGACGATCCGCAGCAGGCCTACACGCACTTCACCCGCGCCGCGCTGGTGGATTTGGAGGACGTGCGCGGCAACGCCGCCGAAGGCATCCACGCGGCCTCGGCGGGTGGCTTGTGGCAGGCGCTCGTGTTCGGCTTCGCCGGTTTGCGCCTGACCGACGCCGGCCCGGTCGCCGTCCCCCGGCTGCCCGCGCACTGGACGCGCCTCAAATTCCGCCTGTACTGGCGCGGGCAGGCGTACACGTTCGATATCCGCCCCAATCCCGGCCCCGCTGACATCCAAGGCGTGATCTTCGATCTCGACGGCGTGCTCACCGACACGTCCGAGTTCCACTACCTGGGCTGGAAGCGTCTCGCCGACGAGGAAGGCATCCCCTTCGACCGCGAAGCCAACGAGGCGCTGCGCGGCGTCTCACGGCGCGAGTCGCTGCAGCTCGTGCTCGACGGTCGCCCGGCGACGGAGGAACAAATGCAGGAGATGATGGCGCGCAAAAACCGGTACTACCAGGAATACATCGAGAGTGTGACGCCGGACAACCTGCTGCCGGGCGTCGTGACGCTGCTCGAAGAACTGCGCGCGGCGGGGATCAAGGTCGCCATCGGATCGGCGAGCAAAAACGCGCGCACGGTGATCGACAAGTTGGCCATCCACGCTTACATCGATGCGATAGCCGATGGCTTCAGCGTGGATAAGCCCAAGCCCGCGCCCGATCTCTTCTTGCACGCCGCCGCACAACTGGGCTTGCAGCCCTGGCAGTGCATCGTCGTGGAGGATGCTGCGGCAGGCGTCGAAGCGGCGTTGGCTGGCGGCTTCTGGACGGTCGGGCTGGGGCCGCAGGCGCGCACCGGCGCTGCGCACGTCGTGTTACCGAGCCTGGACATTCACTGGCACGCTATGCTGACCCAGTTACGTGGGTAAATGAGGTCAAAAAAACCGGGATTTTGGAAAATCCCGGTTTTTTTCATCAGAAATTCTGTGCATAATGGCCTTATGTTTTCACTATACTTGACGCCGGTCGCGCTAGGCTACCTGACCCAGTTGATTCTGACCGCGCTCATCAGTGGGTATCTTCTCTTTCTGATGCGGCGCCAGGCAAACCCGCCGCCGCACCAACGCTGCCTCACGATGTGCTTTGTGGGTCTCACGGCCTTTATTGCTGCGCTCTTTTTGGAGGCCGCGACGTTATCCGCGCTGCGCCTGTTTGCCGTCTTCCTCCAGGTGCCGCTGCTCGCCGGGGCTTGGCTATGTATGCTGCGATTTGTCTACGGCTTCCCGACCTTGCCGGCAACGTGGCGACGCGAGGCGCGCGCGGCGTTCTACGCCGTTGGACTCTACGCGCTGTGGGAAATCGGCTACGCGGGCTATCGTTTCTGGCGACTCTCCGCCGGTGTTCTTGAGTATCGCATCGACTGGACCGACTACCTGTTGTTTCTGTTCCTGCTGTGGGTGCCGGTGGTTTCAGTCCGGCAAATGCTGCGCTCGATACCTTCCAACGGATCCTTCTGGCGACGTCTGCTGGCCGTCTACCGCCAACCGCCGACCCACGCGGGACGCGCGCTACTTAACTTCACCCTCATTTACCTCTTTGTTGCCGGTTTGAGCATCCTCAACATCCTGCGCACATTCTATTTGCTTCCGGTGTCTGTAGCGAATATGGGTATCGCAGTGGGTATTTTGCTCGCGCTGTTCGCCTTTGCCCAGACCTATCTGAACCAGCGTGCGGAAACGACCTCGTTTATGATCAAACTGGCTGGGATTACGCTGACAGCCCTGCTGGTCGTGATGGGCGTGGCGGGATGGATCGTATCGCCGGCGCATATCGCGGACTACGAGCCGGAGTGGCCTGCCGGGCGCGCGCTGCGTTTCACGCCAAACGCCGGCGGCGGCTTCGACATTGCCGAAATCGCCTTTCATTTCGAGGAACCCTTGGGCCACGATTTACAGTTGGATGACGGGCAGCAGCGCGGCTGTAGCGAGGGGCTGGATTTCGCGTTCCCTTTCTACGGGCAAGACTACAACGAGGTCTATGTGTGCAACGACGGCGTGATCGCGTTGGGACAGGCCGTGCGTTACCGCGAGTTCCAGTACCACTACGGCGCGGGCGTTCCTCTGTTGATGCCGCTGTTACTCGATCTCGATCCGACGGTCAGCCCTGGCGCAATTTTCGCCCGGCAAGAGGGCGACCGTGCAGACACGGGCGACCGTGCAGACACGGGCGACCGTGCAGACACGGGCGACCGTGCAGACACGGGCGACCGCCTCATCGTCACCTGGGATCGGCTACACGTCTTCCGCAGGACGGAGCTGGAACTCACGTTCCAGGCGGTGCTGTACAGCGACGGGCGCTTCGACTTCGTCTACGCGGCGCTGCCGGAGACAATACGCTATCGCCCCAACGATGACCCCGGCGCGAGTCTCTGGGCAGTGGGCGCGCTGCCCGACACGCGGGATGTCACACCGTGGCGCACCACCCTGCCGTGGCGTCCCGCCCCGGTCTCTTTGCGCGACCTGCCGGTCTCTAGCGGGCCGGCGGGCGTGGTGCAGGATTTCCAGGTAGAATTCCGGCAGCACGTCCACCAATTGTTCGCGCCGCTGGCCGGCTTGGTTCTGGGCGCGTGCCTCTTTATCATCGTGGGCATCCCGCTGCTGCTTCAGGCAAGCCTGGTGCAGCCACTCAATGCGCTGCTGAATGGCGTGCGACGCATCGAAGCCAGGGAGTATGACGTTACCGTGCCGGTACAAGCGCAGGACGAAATCGGCTTCCTTGCGCGGGCCTTCAACAATCTAAGCGGCGAGTTGGGCGATTTAATCCACACATTGGAAGCGCGCGTGGCAGCCCGCACCGCTGAACTGGACGCCGCCAACGCCCAACTGCGCGCCGAGATGATCGAGCGCGAACAAACGCAAGTCGCCCTGATGGAACAACAACGCCTGCTGGCCCGCTACGAAGAGCGCGAGCGCATGGGCCGCGATCTGCACGACGGCCTGGGACAGGTGATGGGCTACATCAACGTGCAGACGCAGGCGGCGCAAACGCTGCTCCAGACCGGGCAAATCGAGGCCGCGCAAAACGCGCTGGCGGGCCTGATCCCGGCAGCGCAGGATGCCCACACCGACATCCGCGCCCACATCCTGGGATTGCGCGCACAGGAGACTGCGCCGCAAGATTTCCTCGGCACGCTACGGGACCTGCTGGAACAATTCGGAAGGCAACATCACATTGCCACACGACTGAGCGCGCCGAGGCCTTTTCCGGAAGTCGTCTTCGCGCCTGCCGTGGAAGAGCAAGTAGCGCGCATCCTCCAGGAAGGCCTGGCGAACGTCCGCAAGCACGCCCACGCACAGCGGATCGAAGTCACCTTCAGCTTCATTGGCGACCATGTACAGATTATGCTGGCGGATGACGGCGTTGGATTCGAGGCGAATCGGCGAATCAGCGAATCAGCGAATCAGCGAATCGGCGAATCGGCGAATCAACAGATCGCGCATCCAGCATCCAGCATCCAGTATCCAGCATCCAGCATCCAGCATC
>Ga0129302_1000406_pt1 | contig 32050 bp, 36 predicted proteins | sample BlaSprsedimmetaG_FD_94476 | JGI IMG/M metagenome (GOLD analysis project Ga0129302, IMG submission 94476) | Hot spring sediment bacterial and archeal communities from California, USA to study Microbial Dark Matter (Phase II) - Blank Spring... | ecosystem: Environmental > Aquatic > Thermal springs...
CGGCGCGGGACGGCAGGTCCGTGATGGCTGCGACCTCGGTACCGATGTCATCTACGAAGCGGATCACATCCCCACGCGCCTGCATGCGCGCCACCGCGCTGGCGAGGTTGTCCTCGGCGTGACAGCGCAGTTCGTCCATGAAGTCCACTCCCTGGAGTGCATCGATGAGCCGCAGGCAGATCGTCTCCTCGACGTCGGCGGCGGTCGCGCCCCGGTACTCCACCGTGATGCCCACCTCGGTGGGCTGGTAGTCTGGAAAGGTCTCACGCTGGAGCTGCGGGACGGCCAGCACACCCATGGCAAGGAGCAGGATCAATAGCAGGTTGGCGGCCGTCGGGTGGCCGGCGAACCAGCCGATCACGGACGCACGCCCTTGGCGCGGTTCACGAGCTCGCGGGCCGCCGCCTCATCATGCGAGACCTCCAGGCGCATGCCCTCGATCGCCGGAGTGAGGTCATCCAGGATCACCCGGTCACCTGGACGGAGCCCCGCGTTGATCACGGCCAGGTCGCGCTGGGTGAATCCGACTTCCACCCGACGCCGTTCCAGCCGGTCCTCGTCACCGACCAGATAGACCCTCTCCCCATGAACGGCCGCGCGGGGGATCACGATGACCGGTTCCGGGGTGCGGGCGCCAAGCACGCCCTCCACATACATGCCCCGCACCAGCGGGGGACGCTCGGGCGGGCGTGCGCGCCGGTAGGGTTCGTCCACGCCGAGCACCACCTGCACCGTGCGCGTGTCGGGGTTGATGCCGTTAGCCATGCGCAGCACCTGCGCGTCCCACCGTACCTCTGGCGTGCCCACCAACGTCAGACGCGCCTCCAGCGCGTCGAGATCCACCTGCGCCGCGATGTCCGGCCACTCCGTCCCGTCCGGCCCCGCCCGTCGGTCTGCTACCAGGGCGAGCAGGCGACGCAGCTCGGGCAGAGGGATCTGGGTGACGGCCTCGGCGCGGTCGATGCCATCGCCCGAGAACAGCCGCTGCCCGGGGCTGACATGCTGGTGCAGTTCCGCCTCCACGGTTCCCACCCGCAGGTCGTAGGGCGCGTCGAAGCGCGTATCGGTGAGATCGCGTTCCGCCTGGGCCAGCGCCGTCCGGGCCCGGTCGCGCCGCGCCTCCAGATGAGCGATCCGGCTGGGGATCAGGCGCAGGCCGTTTTCCAGGCCCTGCACGGCCTGGCGCTGCTGCAGCGTGGCCCGCTCCTGTTCGTCGCGCAGCGTCGCGGCGAGTACGCCCTGTTCCGCCAGTTGGCGGGCCCGCGCCATCTCTCTCTCGGCCAGTGTCAGGCGCCGTCGCTCCAGCACCAGCAGGTCGCGCGTGTTCTGCTGTTCCTGTTCGAGTTGCGCCAGCTCCGTGTCCAGCGCACCAAGGTCCGCCTGGGCCGCGGCTACGGCCAGCTCATAGCGGCTCGGGTCGATTTCGAGCAGCCGGGTGCCGGCGGGGATGATGTTGCCGCTCATCAGCCGCGGGTGGCGGAAGCGCACCGGGCCACTCACGTTCGCAACCCCCTGAAAGCTCTGCGTCGGCCGCACCGTACCGAAGCCCCTGGCCTCGACGAAAAAATGCACCGACTCCACTTCGATCACGCGCACGGCCCGCGCCAGCCTGGCCGTATCGTCCTGGGGTGGACCCTGGCGTAGCGCCACCATGGTCACCACAAAGGCCAGCCCAACGGCCAGCGCGATGCCCACCGGCCAGAGTCGCCGATTCTTTGCATAACTATTCATGATTCGCGTACATCGATTCCCTGGCGGAAAATGGCGAAGATCCCCGGTGCCTGGTCACGGGCAGGCTCCATCTCGCCCGTGACCAGCGATTGCACCACCAGGCCCTGGATCGCGCCGACGAACAGCACGGCCGCGCTTGCCACGTCCAGATCGTCCCGCAGCTCGCCTGCGTCGATACCAGCCCGCAGCAGGCCCTCGATGCGGGCACGGTAGCGCGCCAGCGCCTGCTCGATCACCCGCCGCGCCGGCCCCTGTGCCGGCCGTTGAAGCTCACCGAGCATCAGTCGGGGTACGCCTGGACGCTCGGCGACGAAGGCCACGTGGGCGAGAAACATGGCCTCGAGTCCGGCCAGCGGTGAGGGCGTGTCATCCGCCACCGCCGCCACCCGTGAGATAAGCTGCTCCGCGACCCAGGCGGCCACTGCCTGCCAGACTGCCTGTTTGGTCGGGAAGTGGCGAAACAGGGCCGCCTGGGAGAGCTTCATGCGCTTCGCGATGGCCCCGGTCGTCACCGTGGCCGGGTCCTGTTCGGCACAGAGCTCGATGACGGTTTCCACCGCCTCGCTACGGCGTTCTTCGGCGGGACGGTGTCGTGTGGGCTCAGCCATGGCGCGGTGTAAGTGAGTGATTGCTCACTTAGTGTATACCTGGTTGCCGGCAATGCAAGTCCCGTGACTGAACCGGCACTGGCCGCCGGGGTCTCATGGGGCGTAAGATCACGTATTAAGTAGCAAAACGCCCAGGTTTCGAGCACTGCATGCGCTATCCCGAAGATTTTGACGTGATCGTGGTCGGCGGCGGCCACGCAGGCACCGAGGCGGCCCTGGCGGCCGCGCGGCTGGGGGCGCGCACGCTCCTGCTCACGCACAACATCGAGACCATCGGCCAGATGAGCTGCAACCCGGCCATCGGCGGTATCGGCAAGGGGCACCTGGTCAAGGAGATCGACGCCCTGGGCGGGGCCATGGCCCGGGCGGCGGACCTGGGCGGCATCCAGTTCCGCGTCCTCAACGCCAGCAAGGGGCCGGCGGTGCGTGCGACCCGTGCGCAGGCTGACCGCGTGCGCTACAAGGCCGCAATCCGCGCCATGGTGGAGAACCAGCCGAACCTGACCCTGTTCCAGCAGGCGGTGGATGACCTGATCCTCGAGGGCGACGCCGTGGCGGGGGTGCGCACCAACATGGGTGTGGACTTTCATGCCCGCGCCGTGGTGCTCACCGTGGGTACCTTCCTCGGCGGCAAGATCCATATCGGGCTGGAGCACCATGCGGGCGGCCGCGCGGGCGATCCGCCCTCCATCGCCCTGGCCCGCCGCCTGCGCGAGTTGCCGTTTTGGGTCGAGCGGCTCAAGACCGGCACGCCGCCGCGCATCGACGGGCGCAGCATCGACTACAGCCGCCTGCAGGCGCAGCCGGGCGATACGCCCACGCCCGTGTTCTCGTTCCTCGGCAGCCGCGAGGACCACCCGCCGCAGGTGGCCTGCCACATCACCTACACCAACCCGCGCACCCACGCGATCATCGAGGGCGGGCTCGACCGCTCGCCCATGTACTCGGGGGTGATCGAGGGCGTGGGCCCGCGTTACTGCCCGTCCATCGAGGACAAGGTGGTGCGCTTCGCCGAGCGCGAGCGGCACCAGATCTTCATCGAGCCCGAGGGGCTGGACACCCACGAGGTGTACCCCAACGGCATCTCCACCAGCCTGCCCTTCGACGTGCAGCTCGAGCTCGTGCACTCCATCGAGGGCTTCGAGCGCGCGCACATCACGCGCCCGGGCTACGCCATCGAGTACGACTTCTTCGACCCGCGCGACCTGCTGCCCTCGCTGGAGACCCGCTTCGTGCCCGGCCTGTTCTTCGCCGGCCAGATCAACGGCACCACCGGCTACGAGGAGGCGGCCGCCCAGGGCCTGATCGCGGGACTCAACGCCGCGCGGCTGGTGGCCGGTCAGGCAGCCTGGAGCCCGAAGCGTTCCGAGGCCTATATCGGCGTGCTCATCGACGACCTCATCACCTGCGGCACGCAGGAGCCCTACCGCATGTTCACCTCGCGCGCCGAGCATCGCCTGATCCTGCGCGAGGACAACGCCGACCTGCGCCTGACCGGCATCGGGCGTGAACTGGGACTGGTGGACGACGCCCGCTGGCAGGCCTTCGAGCAAAAGCGCGAGGCCATCGAGCGCGAGGCCGCCCGCCTGCGCGCGGCGATCATCAAGCCGGCCGAGGTGGCCGAGGCGGATGCCTCGCGCGTGTTCGGCGGGGCGCTGGCGCGCGAATACCCGCTGGAGGACCTGTTGCGCCGCCCGGGGGTGACCTATGAGGCCCTCATGTCCCTGCCGGTCGCCGGGCCGGGCGTGACCGATCCGGCCGTGGCCGAGCAGGTGGAGATCCAGGCGAAGTACGCCGGCTACATCGCCCGCCAGCAGGACGAGATCGCCCGCACTCGTCGCCACGAGGACACCCGCCTGCCGGAGGACCTGGATTATGCCGAGGTGAGCGGGCTGTCCGCCGAAGTGCGTCAGAAACTCGGAGCCCAGCGCCCGGCAACACTGGGCCAGGCGGCGCGCATTCCTGGCGTCACGCCGGCGGCCGTGTCATTGCTGTTGGTGCACCTGAAAAAACGCGGCCGCGCCTCGGCGGCCTGAACCGGGATTTCCCGCTCAGGACCGCCCCAGGAAGACATACCACTGGGGGCGACCCCGCGTCTCCATCGGTACGACACGGACCTGAGCATGCAACACGCTGCCGTCCCCGCAGCGCAGCGGCAGGCGGATGGGTTGCCCATCGGCCTGCCCCGCCAGCAGCCGCAGCCGGTCCACGGCCGATGTGTCATCAAGCAGCTGTCCCAGGCTCATCCCCACCCGCGCATGCGCGGCGTAGCCCAGCAACGCCGCTGCTGCGGGGTTCGCCTGTGTGATCTCCGACTCGGTCGCGTCGACGAGCAGCAGGGCGTCCGTGCTGTGCTCGAACAGGCCGCGGAAGCGCGCGTTGCTCTCCTGGATCTGCTCCAGGGCCTCGATGCGGTCGGTGACGTCCATCAGTACCAGGACCAGTCCCCCTACCCGGCCGTTCGGCCCCTTGATCGGCAGCAGGCTCCAGTCCCAGTGCGTGGTGCCGCGCTCGGGTGCGTGGGCATACTGAAAGGGGCGGGCGAAGCCGTGATAGGGCTCGCCGCTGGCCACGACCTGACGGAAGATGCGCGCGTTGCGGTCGTTGGGGTACAGCTCGAAGTGGTTGCGCCCCGGGAAGTCGGAGGGCTCCCGGCCATCGATGCGCGCATAATGGGCGTTCACGCGCAGGAAGTTGAAGTCGCGGTCCATGTAGGCGACGGCAACTTCGTGCACGCTGAAGGCCACGTCGAGCAGCAGGCTGGCCTCGGCGCCCAGCGCCTCGGCCTGTTTGTGCGCCGTCATGTCGACCACCAGCGCATGAATACCCCGGACCTCCCCCTCGACGATGTCCGGGATGTAGTCGGCCACAATGTGGCGCTGTGTGCCAGACGCATCGCCGGCCGGGATCTCCAGCTCGTAGCTGACGGTCTCGCCGGCCAGCGCGCGCCGCAGAAAGTGTTCGACCCGGCCATATATGGCCTCCCCCAGCACCTCGCGCACCGAGCGCCCGACGATGGCCTCGGGATCGATCCCGTACCAGCGCTGATAGGCGGTATTGGCGAAGCGGTAACGCTCCTCCCGGTCGACATAGGCGACCAGCGCCGGCAGGTGATCGGTGACGTCAAACGCGCGGGCATGGCTCACGTGCTCATCGAGTGGTCTCACGGGTGGCATCCTTTCCGGGTTGCGCCTGGGCTGCCGAAGGGGTTCGTGTGGGTGCCGGATCTTCTGGTCATGGCGACCACCGATACTGAGCCTAGTCCAGATCCGGTGGTGACGACAATCGAATCTGTGCCCGATGGAATGCCACTCGTTGCTTGCCCCTCTACCCGGATACGGGGCGCGTCGCGTCCCTTGACTCAGGAGGAAAGAATCATGATTCGACGGATACTGATTGCGCTGCTGTTGCTGGTGCCCATCGCGAGCCTCGCCGCTGATAACGGCCTGGTCACCAAGCCCAGCCCCCATTCCGTGAGCCAGACCCTGAACCGCCTGGAGGCGGCGCTCGAGGCGCGGGGTATCACCATCGTCACCCGCTGGAGCCATGATGCCGGTGCGCGCCGCGCCGGCATGGCGCTGCGCCCCACGGAACTGCTGCTGTTCGGCAATCCCGCCCTGGGCACCCATTTCTTCACCAGCGCACAGACGGCGGGCATCGACCTGCCCATGAAGGCGCTGGCCTGGGAGGATGCCGACGGTCAGGTCTGGCTGGCGTACAATGACCCGGGCTATATTGCGGCGCGCCACGGCATCACCGACCGCGAGGAGATCGTGGCCAAGATGCGCGGCGCGCTGGACGGCCTGAGCGATCAGGCGATTGCACCCGACTGACCCGACCCGGAACCGTGAATGACCGACTTCCATGACTTGATGCGGCCCCTGGCCACGGGGGCCGAGGCGCTGGACCTCGCGCTCGATGCCGCCACCCTGCACGTCCTGCTCGACTACCTGGCCCTGCTGGACAAGTGGAACAAGGTCTTCAACCTCACCGCGGTGCGCAGTCCTCGCGAGATGCTGAGCCACCACCTGCTCGACAGCCTGGCGGTGGAGCCGCACCTGCACGGCGTGCGCATCATCGACGTGGGTTCGGGCCCCGGCCTGCCGGGTATCCCGCTGGCGGTCGTCTCCCCGGAGCGACGCTTTACCCTGCTCGACAGTAACGGGAAGAAGGCGCGTTTCATGCGCCAGGCCGTGATCGACCTCGGGTTATCGAATGTCGAGGTGCTGCACGAGCGGGTGGAAAACTACCGCCCGGAGGAAGGCTTTGATACAGTCATCAGCCGCGCCTTTTCCGCCATCGCCGACTTCGTGACACTGGCGGGGCCGTTGTGTCGCCAGGGGGGGCGGTTGCTGGCGATGAAGGGGCGTTATCCCGAGGAGGAACTCAGCGCCCTGCCGGCCGGGTACGCGGTGGCGGCCGTGCACCGGCTGGTCGTGCCCGAGCTCGATGCCGAGCGCCACCTCGTCGAGATCACCAAGGAAGCGAGCCGTACATGAGCAAGATCATCGCCATCACCAACCAGAAGGGCGGCGTCGGCAAGACGACCACCAGCGTCAACCTCGCCGCTTCGCTGGCCGCGACCAGGCGCCGCGTCCTGCTGGTCGATCTCGACCCCCAGGGCAACGCCACCATGGGCAGCGGCCTGGACAAGCACGGTCTGGAAGAGACCAGCTGCGAAGTCCTGCTCGACGGCATGCCAGCGGCCGACGCGATCCGCCGCCTGCCCGAGGTCGGTTATGATATCCTGCCGGCCAACGGCGAGCTCACCGCCGCCGAGGTGCAGCTCACCGCCGCCGACCGCCGCGAATTCCGCCTGCGCGAGGCCCTGGCGGCCGTCAGCGACCGTTACGACTACATCCTGGTCGATTGCCCGCCGTCGCTGAACATGCTCACGGTCAATGCCCTGGTGGCGGCCCATGGCGTGCTGATCCCCATGCAGTGCGAGTACTATGCGCTGGAAGGGTTGTCGGCGCTGGTGAGCACCATCGAGCAGATCCGCAGCAACGTGAACCCGGAGCTGCAGATCGAGGGCCTGTTGCGCACCATGTACGATCCCCGCAACAACCTGGCCAACGACGTCTCCACCCAGCTTACCGAGCACTTTGGGGAACGCGTCTACCGCACTATCATCCCGCGCAACATCCGACTGGCCGAGGCGCCGAGCCATGGCCTGCCGGTTTTGCTGTATGATAAAACGTCGCGTGGCGCCCTGGCCTACCTGGCGCTGGCCGGCGAAATCCTCAGACGTGAATCCAACCTCGCGGCGGCTGCCGGCTGAACGGCCGACGGCGCCCAGTAGCGAAAGCGACACCATGGCACGCAAGAAACCGGGACTCGGACGCGGACTAACCGAGCTGCTAAGCGCCTCTGCGGCGCAACCGGCCAGCCCTGAAGAAGAGGCGGCCAATCTCAAGAACATCCCGGTGGAGAAGATCCGTCGCGGCAAATACCAGCCGCGCATCCACATCCGGCCCGAGGCCCTGCAGGAACTGGCGGACTCCATCCGCGCCCAGGGTGTGGTGCAGCCGGTGGTGGTGCGCCCGGTGGACGGGGGCTACGAGCTGATCGCCGGCGAGCGTCGCTGGCGCGCCTCCCAGCTGGCCGGCCTGCATGAGGTCCCGGCGCTGGTACGCGACATTCCGGACCAGGCCGCGGCGGCCATGTCGCTGATCGAGAACATCCAGCGCGAGGACCTCAACCCGCTGGAAGAGGCCAACGCCCTGCAGCGCCTGATCGAGGAATTCGGCCTCACCCACCAGCAGACCGCCGAATCCGTCGGCCGCTCGCGGACCTCCGTCACCAACCTCCTGCGCCTGCTCGAGCTCACCGAGGAGGTGAAGGCCTTTCTCGACGAGGGTCAGCTGGAGATGGGGCACGCCCGCGCGCTGCTCGCCCTCAGCGGTGCCCGGCAGGGCGAGGCGGCCCGCAAGGTCGTCGCCCGGGGCATGTCGGTGCGCGAGACCGAGCGCCTGGTGAAAAAACTCCAGGCCGAGGCCGCCGAGGGCGGGGCCGCGAAGCCCGGCCAGGCCAAGAACCCGGACGTGCGCCGCCTGGAATCCGACCTCGCCGAACGCCTGGGGGCCCGGGTCAGCATCGACTACAACCAGTGCGGCAAGGGCAAGCTGGTCATTGCCTACAACTCCCTGGACGAGCTCGACGGCATCCTCGAGCACATCCGCTAGGATCCCGCCCGCGGCCCGGCGAGCCGGGGTTTGGTTGACCGTGTATTAGTGCTTCTCTATACTTCGCGCTCCAGCGCCGTACCCCGACTGACGGGCCTGGGGGCAGGAGTCGGGTCGAACCGCGCCGGATCGAGACACAGTGACACCGTATCAATGCGCAAGCGCCTACTCGTCGTACAGGCTGTGCTGGTCCTGTTGGGCGCGGCCCTGGTCTACCTCCTGAACGGAGAGTACGCGGCCCTCGGCGTCTTGTTCGGTGGCAGCATCGTGATCGTCAATACGTTGCTCCTGCACTGGCACCACCGCCGAGCCGAGCGATTTGCCGGCAACGACGCGGGCAAGAACATGCGCATCCTTTATCGCGCGGCCGCCGAGCGGTTCTTCATTACGCTCGCCCTGTTCGCGATCGGGTTGGGAATTCTGGGGCTTGAGCCGCTCCCGCTGTTGCTGGGCTTCATCGGTATCCAGCTGGCTCAGGTACTCGACTGGTTAATAGAATCAAAGCAGAGAAAAAACAATGGCAAGCGGCGAGACCCTTACCTCTGGTAGCTACATCACTCACCATCTGACCAATCTCACCTTTGGTCAGCGCGCCGACGGCAGCTGGGGCTTTGCGCACAGTGCCGAACAAGCCGCGGAAATGGGCTTCTGGGCGATCAACGTCGACTCGATGGGCTGGTCCATCCTGCTGGGCGTTTTGTTCATCTGGTTGTTCCGCAAGGCCGCGAAGAGCGCCACCTCCGACAATCCCGGCAAGCTGCAGAACTTCGTCGAATGGATCGTCGAATTCATCGACAGCAGTGTCCGTGGCTCATTCTCCGCCAAGAACGATCTGGTCGCGCCGCTCGCGCTCACGATCTTCATCTGGGTCTTCATGATGAATTTCATGGACCTCATCGCCGTCGACCTGCTGCCGTGGCTCGCGCAGCTCTTTGCCGAGCACGTGCTCGGTGCCGACCCGCATCACGTCTACTTCAAGGTCGTCCCGACGACTGATCCGAACATCACCTTCGGCCTGGCCCTGGGCGTGTTCGTGCTGATGCTCTACTACAGCATCAAGATCAAGGGTGTCGGCGGCTTCTTCGGCGAGCTGGCCTTCCAGCCGTTCGGCAAGCTTGGCATGCCCGTCAACCTGCTGCTCGAGGGCGTGTCGCTGATTTCCAAGCCGGTGTCGCTCGCACTGCGACTCTTCGGCAACATGTATGCGGGTGAGGTCATCTTCATCCTGATCGCCATCATGTACAGCGCCGGCTGGGCCCTGGGCATCTTTGGCGGCTTCCTGCAGCTTGGCTGGGCCATTTTCCACATCCTGATCATCACCCTGCAGGCGTTCATCTTCATGACGCTGACCATCGTGTATCTGGATATGGCTCACCAGGAACATCACTAGTTTCGTTTTTAACCTTTGATTAGGGGGAATACCTAATGGAAATGGCAACTGCACTTCTCTACATTGCCGGTGGTCTGATGATGGGTCTGGGCGCCCTGGGTGCCGCGGTTGGTATCGGTATCCTGGGTGGTCGTTTCCTGGAAGGCGCTGCGCGTCAGCCGGAACTGATCCCGATGCTGCGTACCCAGTTCTTCATCGTCATGGGTCTGGTTGACGCCGTGCCGATGATCGCGGTCGGTATCTCCCTGTACGTTCTGTTCGCTGTGGTTGGTGGCTAAGCCTGAACGAAAGGGTTCGTTGCTCTAACAGCCAAAACCACGAGGTACCGGCATGAATTTCAACGCTACACTGATCGGCCAGATGATCACCTTCGCGGTGTTCGTGTGGTTTGTCATGAAGTTTGTGTGGCCGCCGCTCATCAACGCGCTCAACGAGCGTCGGGCGAAGATCGCTGACGGGCTTGCTGCTGCAGAAAAGGGCAAGCACGAGCAGGAACTCGCCAAGAAACGCGCCACCGAGCAGCTTCAAGAGGCCAAGCAGCAAGCGGCCGAAATCATCTCGCAAGCCCAGAAGCGTGCGAATGAGATCGTCGAAGAGGCCAAGGGTGCGGCTCGTACCGAAGGTGAGCGCATCAAGGAGGCGGCCAGGGCCGAGATCGATCAGGAAGTCAACCGCGCGAAGGAACAGTTGCGCGGCCAGGTCTCCACGATCGCTCTTGCTGGCGCCGAGAAGGTGCTGAAGAAAGAAATCGACGCTAAGGCTCACAGCCAGGTGCTGGACGAGCTCGTCGCACAAATCTAGGTAGCTCACGATGTCTGAAATCACCACCGCCGCGCGGCCCTATGCGCGCGCTGCTTTCGAGGTCGCAAAGGAAAAGGGCACGCTGCAGGTCTGGAGTGACCAGCTGGCCTTCATGGCCGCGGTTGCCAACGATCCGCAGATGCGCGCCGTGCTGGACAGTCCCGCGCTGACCCGTACCCAACGCGCCGATCTGATGATCAGCGTGTGTGGTGACCACATCGACGACCAGGCCAAGAACCTGGTCAAGCTGCTGGCCGAGAACGGCCGTCTCGTCGTCCTGACGGAAATCGCCGCGCTGTACGAAGTGATGCGCGCCGATGCCGAAGGGTCGGTCGAGGCCGAAGTGATCTCGGCCCAGGATGTAAGCGACGCGCAGCTGGCGAAAATAGCTGAAGCGCTCAAGGGTCGCCTGGGACGTGAGGTGAAACTCACGACGCGCATCGATGACTCGCTCATCGGCGGCGCGATTATCCGCGCAGGTGATTTGGTGATTGATGGTTCGATTCGGGGCCGACTGGCAAAGCTGACCGGCGCCCTGAGCCGCTAAGAGGATACAGACTATGCAACTCAATCCGTCTGAAATCAGCGATCTGATCAAGAAGCGTATCGAAAGCTTCGAGTCGGTCGCCGAGGCTCGCAGTGAGGGCACCGTGGTCAGCGTGGCTGACGGTGTCGTCCGCATCCACGGCCTGGCCGATGCGATGTACGGCGAAATGCTCGAATTCGAGAACAACGTCTACGGTATGGCGCTCAACCTCGAGCGCGACTCCGTCGGCGCCGTTGTGCTGGGCGACTACAAGACCATTTCCGAAGGCGCCAAGGTCAAGTGTACCGGCCGCATCCTGGAAGTGCCGGTCGGCAAGGGCATGCTGGGTCGCGTCGTCGACGCCCTCGGCAACCCGATCGACGGCAAGGGTCCGGCCGAAGCCGACGGCACCTCGCCGATCGAGAAGATCGCGCCTGGCGTTATCGAGCGTAAGTCGGTCGACCAGCCGGTACAGTCCGGTATCAAGGCCATCGACGCCATGGTGCCGGTCGGTCGTGGCCAGCGTGAGCTGATCATCGGTGACCGCCAGACCGGCAAGACCGCCGTTGCCGTCGACGCCATCCTGAACCAGAAGGGTAAGGACGTTTACTGCATCTACGTCGCCGTCGGTCAGAAGGCCTCCTCCGTGGCCAGCGTGGTGCGCAAGCTCGAAGAGCACGGTGCGCTGGAGTACACCACCGTGGTCGCCGCCAACGCCTCCGACTCCGCCGCGATGCAGTTCCTGGCCCCCTATGCCGGCTGCGCCATGGGCGAGTACTTCCGCGACCGCGGGATGGACGCCCTGATCGTGTATGACGATCTGACCAAGCAGGCCTGGGCCTATCGTCAGGTCTCCCTGCTGCTGCGCCGTCCGCCGGGCCGCGAAGCCTACCCGGGTGACGTGTTCTACCTGCACTCCCGCCTGCTCGAGCGCGCCGCGCGTGTCAACGAGGGCTACGTCGAGAAGTTCACCAACGGTGAAGTGAAGGGCAAGACCGGTTCCCTGACCGCCCTGCCGATCATCGAGACCCAGGCCGGCGACGTGTCTGCGTTCGTTCCGACCAACGTGATCTCGATCACCGACGGCCAGATCTTCCTGGAGTCCGACCTGTTCAACGCGGGTATCCGTCCGGCCATCAACGCCGGCCTGTCGGTGTCCCGAGTCGGTGGTGCGGCCCAGACCAAGATCATCAAGAAGCTCGGCGGCGGTGTGCGCCTGGCGCTGGCGCAGTACCGCGAACTCGCGGCCTTCGCCCAGTTCGCCTCCGACCTTGACGAAGCCACCCGCAAGCAGCTCGAGCGCGGTCAGCGCGTCACCGAGCTGATGAAGCAGAAGCAGTACGCTCCGCTGTCCACCGCGGAAATGGGCTTCTCTCTGTTCGCTGCCAACGAAGGCTTCCTCGACGACGTCGAAGTCAACAAGGTGGTGGATTTCGAGGCCGCGCTGCACAGCTACATCAACAGCAATCAGAAAGAGCTGGTTGAGAAGATCAACGCGACGGCGGACTTCAACGACGAGATTGCCGCTTCCATGCGCAAGGCGCTGGAAGATTTCAAGGCCAATCACGTCTGGTAACTGAAATCCGCGGGCCCGGGAACCATCCGGGCCCTGTTCGCGGCCGCAACGTTTGAGGCTTTACTGATATGGCAGGCGCAAAAGAGATCCGCACCCAGATCAAGAGTATCCAGAATACTCAGAAGATCACCAAGGCGATGGAAATGGTCGCCGCGTCCAAGATGCGCAGAGCGCAGGACCGGATGGCGGCCACCAAGCCGTACGCGGAAAAGATGCGCAACGTGATTGGCCACCTGGCCATGGCGCATCCCGAGTACAAGCATCCGTTCCTGATCGAGCGCGAAGCCAAGCGCGTCGGTTTCATCATCGTGTCCTCGGACCGTGGTCTGTGCGGCGGCCTGAACATCAATCTGTTCAAGCAGGCCGTGCTGGCGATGAAGGAATGGCAGCAGAAGGGTGTCGAGATTGACCTCGTCCTGATCGGTCAGAAGGCCAGCCAGTTCTTCAAGCGCATGGGTGGCAACGTCCTTGGCCAGGTGACCCACCTGGGTGACCGTCCGCACCTGTCCGATCTGATCGGCAGCGTGAAGGTCATGCTCGATGGTTACACCGAAGGCCGGATCGACCGCCTCTTCCTGGTGGAAAACGAGTTCGTCAACACCATGACCCAGAAGCCGCGCGTCAGCACCCTGCTGCCGATCGCCGCCTCCGGGGAAGAAGAGCTCAAGCACCACTGGGATTACATCTACGAACCGGATGCGCAGGATGTCCTCGACGGGCTGCTGATGCGCTACGTGGAATCGCAGGTGTATCAGTCCGTGGTCGAAAACGTTGCCTGTGAAATGGCGGCGCGAATGATTGCTATGAAATCTGCCACCGACAACGCGGGCGAGCTCATTGGCGATCTTAAGCTGGTGTACAACAAGGCACGCCAGGCGGCAATTACCCAAGAAATTTCCGAGATCGTGAGCGGCGCCGCTGCGGTGTAACGCGGTCGGTACTGAATTCGAATTGAGTTAAGAGGATCAGACCATGAGTTCTGGAAACATCGTAGAAATCATCGGCGCGGTGGTAGACGTGGAATTCCCGCGGGATTCCGTGCCCAAGGTCTACGACGCACTGAAAGTCGACGAGATGGGCCTTACCCTGGAAGTCCAGCAGCAGCTGGGCGACGGGATCGTGCGCACCATCGCCATGGGCGCCTCCGACGGCCTGAAGCGTGGTCTGAAGGTGTCCAACACCGGCGCCCCGATCAGCGTGCCGGTCGGTAACGGCACCCTGGGTCGCATCATGGACGTGCTCGGCAACCCGGTGGACGAAGCCGGTCCGGTCGACACCAAGGAGACCTGGCCGATCCACCGCAAGCCGCCGGCCTATGAAGATCAGGCGGCCAGCGTCGAGATCCTCGAAACCGGCGTCAAGGTCATCGACCTCGTCATGCCGATCGCCAAGGGCGGCAAGGTCGGCCTCTTCGGCGGCGCGGGCGTGGGCAAGACCGTTACCCTGATGGAGCTCATCAACAACATCGCCGTGCAGCAGGAAGGTCTTTCCGTGTTCGCGGGCGTCGGTGAGCGTACCCGTGAAGGTAACGACTTCTACTACGAAATGAAGGAAGCCGGCGTTCTGGACAAGGTGGCCATGGTGTACGGCCAGATGAACGAGCCGCCGGGCAACCGTCTGCGCGTGGCGCTCTCCGGTCTGACCATGGCCGAGTACTTCCGTGAGGAAGGCCGCGACGTGCTGATGTTCATCGACAACATCTACCGTTACACTCTGGCCGGTACCGAAGTGTCCGCGCTGCTGGGCCGTATGCCGTCAGCGGTGGGTTACCAGCCGACCCTGGCAGAGGAAATGGGTGTTCTGCAGGAACGCATCACCTCCACCAAGACCGGTTCGATCACCTCCTTCCAGGCCGTTTACGTGCCGGCGGATGACTTGACCGACCCCTCGCCGGCCACCACCTTCGCGCATCTGGACGCGACCCTGGTGCTCTCGCGTAACATCGCCGAGCTGGGTATCTACCCGGCGGTGGATCCGCTGGATTCGACCTCGCGTCAGCTCGATCCGCAGATCATCGGTAACGAGCACTACGAAGTGGCCCGCGGCGTGCAGGGTACCCTGCAGCGCTACAAGGAGCTGAAGGACATCATCGCGATTCTCGGTATGGACGAACTGTCCGAGGAAGACAAGCTGACCGTGGCTCGCGCGCGCAAGATCCAGCGCTACCTGTCGCAGCCGTTCTTCGTCGCCGAAGTCTTCACCGGCGCCCCGGGCAAGTATGTCGGCCTGAAGGACACCATCCGCGGCTTCAAGGCCATCCTGGACGGTGAATACGACCATCTGCCGGAGCAGGCCTTCTACATGGTCGGTCCGATCGAGGAAGCGGTCGAGAAGGCCGAGAAGATGAAGGCCAAGGCCTGATTCCGAGGCTAAACCGAACAGAGGCTAGAATATGGCTATGACCATGCACGTAGACATTGTAAGCGCTGAGGAGTCGATCTTCTCCGGTACTGTCGAAGAGCTCTACGCCCCGGGTGAGATGGGTGAGCTCGGGATCTTCCCGCGCCACACCCAGCTCGTCACGCGTCTGAAGCCTGGCGAAGTCCGTGTGAAGCGGGAAGGTCAGTCGGAACTGGAGCTTTATTTCGTCTCCGGCGGGATTCTCGAGGTTCAGCCGCACGTGGTGACTGTGCTTGCCGACACCGCCGTGCGCGCCAAGGACCTCGACGAGGCCGCCGCCCTGGAAGCGAAGAAGCAGGCCGAAGAGGCCCTCGCCGACAAGAAGGCCGACTTCGACTATGCCAAGGCCCAGACCGAGCTGGCTGAAGCGGTTGCCCAGCTGCGCACGATCCAGAAGATCCGCAAGCAGGGTGGTCAGTAAGCAGCCGGCCTTGTGGCATCAGGCAGCGAAAAGGCAGCTTCGGCTGCCTTTTCTTTTGGTCGTCGGTATGCCATGGACGCACCGTTCCGATACGCCGATAATGACCCCGAGTCTTCGAACCGATCCGCCATGAATCTCGCTGTCGTCATACTCGCCGCCGGACAGGGCACGCGCATGCGCTCCCGGCTGCCCAAGGTGCTGCAGCCGCTTGCCGGCCGCCCGCTGCTCGATCATGTCATCGGGCGTGCCCGTGCGCTCGAGCCGGCCGCTATCCATGTGGTCTACGGCCACGGTGCCGACGCGGTGCAGGCTGCGTTCGCCCACCAGGACGACCTGCTTTGGGAACTCCAGGCCGAGCAGCTCGGCACGGGTCACGCGGTGGCCCAGGCGCTGCCCGGCATCCGGGACGAGGACGTCGTGCTGGTACTGTACGGTGACGTCCCGCTCACGGCCCCGGCCACGCTGGAACGCCTGATCCATGCCCTCGAGGCTCATGCGCTTGCGCTTCTCACGGTCAACCTTGCTGATCCCACGGGGTATGGGCGCATCCTGCGTGATGATGCCGGCGCGGTGGAGCGCATCGTCGAGGAGAAGGATGCCTCCCCCATCGAGCGGCGCATCCATGAGGTGAACACCGGCATCCTCGCCGCGCACGCCGGCGATCTGCGTCGCTGGCTGTCGGCCGTGGATGCGGACAACGCGCAGGGCGAGTACTACCTCACCGACTGTGTCGGCCTGGCCGCGGCCGAGGGCGGCACGGTGCAGGCGCTCGCCTGCCACCACCCCATCGAGGTGATGGGGGTGAACGACAAGGCACAGCTCGCGCGCCTGGAACGCGACTGGCAGCGTCAGCTAGCCCATGAGCTGATGGACGCTGGCGCCACGCTCATCGATCCCGCACGCCTGGACATCCGCGGCAGCGTCGAGGTGGGCCGCGACGTCCTGATCGAGCCCAACGTGCTCTTCGAGGGGCGCGTGGTGCTCGGCGAGGGGGTCGTCGTCGGGCCCGGCTGCGTGCTGCGCGACTGCACCGTCGAGGACGGCACGCGGATCGACGCCCACTGCGTGATCGACCAGGCGCACATCGGACCGGAGTGCCGTATCGGTCCCTTTGCGCGCATCCGCCCCGAGACGCGACTGGCCGGCCATGCCCATGTCGGCAATTTCGTCGAGATCAAGAAGTCCGAGATCGGGGAAGGCAGCAAGATCAATCACCTGAGCTATGTCGGCGACAGCCGTGTGGGCGCACGCGTCAACATCGGCGCGGGTACCATCACCTGCAACTACGATGGCGCCCGCAAGCATCGCACCGTGATCGGCGACGACGCCTTCATCGGTTCAGACACCCAGCTGGTTGCCCCGGTGACGGTCGGGCGCGGTGCCACCATCGGCGCCGGATCGACCATCACCCGCGATGCCCCCGAGGACGCGCTCACCCTGAGTCGGGCGAAGCAGCTTACCCTCAAGGGCTGGCAACGGCCCAGCAAGCAGGACAAGGACTAGACCATGTGCGGAATCGTCGGTGCCGTCGCCCAGCGCGACGTGGCCCCCATCCTGCTCGAAGGCCTGCGGCGTCTCGAGTACCGCGGCTATGACTCCGCCGGTATGGCCGTGCTCGGTGCCGATGGCCCCTTCGCACGGCACCGCCGCGTCGGCAAGGTGGCGGAACTGGCCGAGGCGTTGTCCACCGCGCCGCTGCCCGGCAGTACCGGCGTGGCGCATACCCGCTGGGCCACCCACGGCGTGCCCACCGAGCGCAACGCCCACCCGCACATCTGCAACGACCGCGTCGCCGTGGTCCACAACGGCATCATCGAGAACCACGCCGAACTGCGCGCGCGCCAGCTCGAACAGGGCTATCGATTCACATCCGACACGGACACCGAGGTGGTCGCCCACCAGGTGGTGCATTACCTCGATCAGGGCCTCGACCTGCTCGCGGCCGTGGCGCGTGCCGCGGCTGACCTCAAGGGGGCCTATGCCCTGGGCGTGGTTCACGTCGAGGAGCCCGGCCGCCTGGTCGCCGCGCGCCATGGCAGCCCGCTGGTGCTCGGTGTGGGTATCGGCGAGAACTTCATCGCCTCTGACGTGCAAGCCCTCCTGCCCGTCACCCAGCGTTTCATCTACCTGGAGAATGGGGACATCGCCGACGTGCGCCGCGACGCCGTGCAGGTCTACGACCAGGCCCTCGCCCCCGTGTCCCGGCCGGTGCGGGAGACGCAGCTCACCGCCCAGGCCGCCGACCGCGGTGCCTACCGGCATTACATGCTCAAGGAGATCTTCGAGCAGCCGCGCGCCATCGCGGACACCCTGGAGGGGCGCATCGTCGACGGCCGCATCCCGGATGCCATCCTCGGACCCGGGGCCGACGCCCTGCTCGACCAGGTGCGTGCGGTGCAGATCGTGGCCTGCGGCACCAGCTACCATGCCGGACTCGTCGCCCGCTACTGGTTCGAGGCCGTGGCCGGCGTGCCGTGCCAGGTCGAGGTCGCCAGCGAGTTTCGTTACCGCTCCCACGTCGTGCAGGACGGAACCCTGTTCATCACCATCTCCCAGTCGGGCGAGACCGCCGACACGCTGGCCGCGCTGCTCGATACCCGGGGGCAGGGTTATCTCGGCTCCGTGGCCATCTGCAACGTACCCGAAAGCTCGCTGGTGCGCGAATCGGACTACGCCCTGATGACGCACGCCGGCCCGGAGATCGGGGTGGCGTCGACGAAGGCCTTTACCACCCAGCTCGTCGCCCTGCTCCTGCTGGTGCTCATCGTGGGCCGCCGCCACCGCCTCGCCGCCGACGAGGAGCAGCGCCTGGTGCGCGAACTCGAGGCCGTGCCGGGCCGCATCGAGGCCGTGCTCCAGCTCGACCCGGCCATCGAGGAATTCGCACGCCACTTCGCCCAGCGCCACCATGCACTGTTTCTCGGGCGTGGCACCCAGTACCCGGTGGCCATGGAGGGGGCGCTCAAGCTCAAGGAGATCTCCTACATCCACGCCGAGGCCTATCCTGCCGGCGAACTCAAGCACGGTCCGCTCGCGCTGGTCGACGAGGAGATGCCGGTGATCGCCGTGGCGCCCTCGGGCGAGCTGCTGGAAAAGCTCCTGTCGAATCTCGAGGAGGTGCGCGCACGCGGCGGCGAGCTGCTGGTCTTTGCCGACCAGCGCGGCGCGTTTCGTGGCCGCGACGGCATCGCGGTGCTCGACGTGGTCCCCGTGGAGGAGACCACGGCGCCGATCGTCTACACCGTGCCGCTGCAGCTGCTGGCCTACCACACGGCGGTGATGAAGGGCACCGACGTTGACCAGCCGCGTAACCTCGCCAAGTCCGTCACCGTCGAGTAATTCCCAGCGCCCCGCTGGGGCTTTGTTGTGCAGGCCCCTTGACTCGTGTACCTTTAGCGCGCGAAAAATCTGGTGCTTTGAGGTATCCGAGATGGAAAAGACTGAACTGAACAAACGCTGCGTCGAGCTGTACAACCACCCGCGTGTGCGCAACATGATGTGGAACGCCCGCATGTTCTGGGACTTCGGCCGCAAGCTGAACCCGACGAACGAGGAGCTGACCACCCCGCGCGTCGACCTCTGCGAGCTGGAGGTCATGCTCTCCGCCGCCGCCTGGAGCGAGTCCCAGTGCGCCGCCGACCTCAACAGCCGCAACCCGGGCCGTGCCGACTTCATCCGTCGCGCCGTCCAGAGCGGTCAGCGTCCGGTCCTGGCGCGCGTCGCCTGATCGGCTCGCCATTCGGCGGGAACGTCGCATAAAAAAACCGGGCCATGGCCCGGTTTTTTTATGCCTGTCATGCAGGAGGGGGTCAGTCCCTGGTCGGGCGTTGCAGCGGCCCTTCCACCTCGGCGCGCTTGCCCGCGCCGGCGAGTTTCTCGATCAGATCGAGGGCGAAGTCCATAGCCGTGCCTGGACCCCGGGAGGTCACAATCAGCCCGTCCGTCTCTACCGCGTTCTGCGTAAGCGTCGTGTCCGGCAGGTCCAGCGCATCCAGCACGCCCGGGAAGCTGGTCGCCCGACGTCCCTGGAGCAGCCCCGCGCTGGCCAGTACCTTGGGTGCCGCACAGATCGCGCCGACATACCGCCCGGTAGCCGCCATCTGCCGTACCAGGGTCTGGATGCGGGGGTCCGCCTCGAGGTGATCCGATCCCGGCTGTCCGCCGGGCAGCACCACCATGTCGAACTCGCGCCCGAGCACCGCGTCCAGTTCCGCGTCCGGCATCAGCACCGTACCGCGCGAGGCCGTCACCGGTCCGGCCACCAGCCCCGCCGTGACGACCTCGATGCCGGCGCGGCGCAGGAGGTCAATGATCGTGACGGCTTCTAGTTCCTCGCAGCCGTCGGCGAGGGGGACAAGGACGCTTGCCATACCTGCCTCCTATCACGAATGTCGAGCAGCTCGCTAACCGGCACCAGTTCGATGCCCAGGGCATCGAGCTCGCCCAGCCGGGCCTCCAGCACCTCAAGCGTCGCCCCGTAGGGGTGACCGATGCCGACGGCCACGCCCCGGCGCAGGGCGACCTGAATCAGGTGGTCGAACTGGCGTTCCACAAAGGCCGCATCATCGGGCTCGCTATCGAGAAACACGTCGCGATCCACCGTCGGCACGCGCCGCTCCAGCGCCACGCGCATTGCCACCGACTCGGCCGTGGTACGGCTGTCGACGAAGTACAGATCGCCGCGATCGGCCAGCACCTGCATCAGCCAGTCCATGTGCCCGGGATGCCGCGTGAGCAGGCTGCCCATGTGGTTGTTGACGCCCCGCACGTGCGGCACCGCGGCCAGTCCTGTCTCCAGCGCGCGCTTCACCGCCTGTTCCGACATGTCCATGGTCACCCCGCCCGGACCCAGTGGCCGTTCATGTACCGCCTGCATCGGCAGGTGCAGCATCACTTCCTTGCCGCGTTCATGGGCCATGGTGGCGATCTGCGCCGCGAACGGGGTGTCCGGCAACACCGCGTAGGTGACCGGACCCGGCAGCGCCAGGCTGCGCAGCCCCGCCTCGCGCTGGTAACCCAGGTCATCGAGGATGAGCGCGATAACCGGGTGCTGATGGGGCGGCTCGTCGGCCACCGCCGCGCCCGCGCCGAGGGCAGCGAACAGCAGCATCAGCCACTGCATCGGCCGCATCGTGTCAGCCTCGCTGCTTCACGATACTCAGGCCCTTGAGCAGGTTAAGCGCCTCGAACAGCTGGTAGTCGCGCTGCGCCAGCGGCTGCTCTTCGGTCTTCTTGACTGCCTCTTCGCCCTCGGGCGTCTTCTGCCCGTTCTCCAGGTGACGCGAGAGGTCCGCCTCCGTCAGGGGCCGGAAACCGCCACCTTCGGACTCTGCCACGCGCAGCGGCTCCACGATGATGTCCGGCTTGATGCCGTCGGCCTGGATCGAGCGACCGTTGGGCGTGTAGTAGCGTGCCGTCGTCAGTTTGAGGGCAGTGTCCTGCGTCAGCTGCAGGATCGTCTGTACCGATCCCTTGCCGAAGGTCTTGGTGCCCATGATGAGCGCGCGCTCGTGATCCTGCAGAGCACCCGCCACGATCTCGGAGGCCGACGCGGAACCCTCGTTCACCAGCACAACGATCGGGGCGCCGTCGGCGACGTCACCCGGGCTGGCCGAATAGCGCAGCCTGGAATCCTCGATGCGGCCCTCGGTGTAGACGATGAGGCCCGACTCGAGGAAGGCGTCGGAGACGCCCACGGCGCCGTTGAGCACGCCGCCCGGGTTGTTGCGCAGGTCGAGCACCAGACCCTTGAGGCGACCGTCGCTCTCGGCCTTCAGTTTCTGCACCGCATCCACCAGGTCCCGCGTGGTGCGCGACTGGAAGTTGGTGATGCGCAGGTAGCCGAAGCCCGGCTCCAGGCTGTGGCTCTTGACGCTCTTCACCTGGATGATGTCGCGCTTGATGCTGATCTCCAGCGGCCTGTCGGCCCCTTCGCGCACGATGGTCAGGGTGATGGAGGTGCCCTTCTTGCCGCGCATCAGCTTCACCGCCTCGTTGAGCGACATGCCCTTCACCGGCTTGTCGTCCAGACGGATGATCAGGTCGCCGGCGCGCACCCCGGCGCGCTGCGCCGGGGTGTCGTCGATGGGCGCGATCACCTTGACGAAGCCGTCTTCCATGCCCACTTCGATGCCCAGCCCGCCGAACTCGCCGGAGGTGCCAATCTGCAGCTCCTTGAACTCTTCCTCGCCGAGGTAATCGGAGTGCGGATCCAGCCCCGTGAGCATGCCGCGGATGGCGTTCTCCAGCAGTTCCTTGTCGTCGACGTCCTCGACGTAATCGCGCTTGATGCGACCGTAGACCTCGGTCAGCTTGCGCAACTCTTCCAGCGGCAGGGCATCCGGCTGCGTGGCGGCGCGCGTGTCGCGCTCGGCGAACACGCTGAGCGTCATGCTCAGCGACACACCCAGCAGCAGGCCCATGAGCAGGCCGAATCCAAGGCGGTATTTGGCTTTCATCAATCTCTCCAGAAACGTGGCGGGGGTTTCGCGCCCTGAGGGTGGTATCTTAGCATTCAATGGCATTGGACCAACCCGGCATGAATTAATTCGTCTGCGCCGCGACTGACTGGCTGCACCACTGCGCGGGATTCACCGGCTTGCCCTGGTGGCGGATCTCGAAGTAGACGCCGGCCGTGTCATGGCCGCCGCTACGGCCCGCCGCGCCGATCACCTGGCCGGGCTCCACCCAGTCGCCGACCGAGGCGTACAGGCTCTGGTTGTACCCGTACAGGCTCATGTAGCCGTCGCCATGATCGACGATGACCAGCAGGCCGAAGCCGCGCATCCAGTCGGCGAAGGCGACGCGCCCGTGGGAGATGGCCCGCACCTGGCGCCCCTCGGGCGCGGTGATCAGCACGCCCTGCCAGCGCAGGCTGGCGCCGGTGTGACCGCGCTCCTCGCCGAAGCGCGCCTTGATCTGGCCGTCGGCCGGCCAGGGCAGGCGCCCCTTGAGCGTGGTGAACGGGCGCATGACGCCGTCGTTCGGAATGTCCTCCAGTACACGTGCCAGCTTCGCCAGCAGGGCCTTGAGCTGCTCCTCGTCCTCGCGCAGCGACGTCAGACGCTGGTCGCTGGAAAGGATCTCGGCCCGCAGTTTGGCCAGCACCTCGCCGCGCTCCTGCTTGCCCGCCAGCAGCGCGTCCTGTCGCTGTTGCTGCGTCTTACGCGCCGCTTCCAGCGCCTGTGTCTGCTGGTCGATCTCGGCCTCGGTGCGCCGCAGGTCCGTGAGCGTGGATTCCACGGCATCGATGCGCTCGAGCCGGGCCGTCTGCAGGAATTCGTAGTAGGCGAGCACCCGGCCGACTGCCGCCGGGTCTTCCTGATTTAGCAGCAGCTTGATCTGCGCCTGGCGCCCGCCCGCATAGGCCGCGCGAACCTGGCGCGCGAGCAGGTCGCGCTGTTCGGCCAGCGCATCGAGCTGGTCCCGGCGGGTGGCACGCAGGCCGTCCAGCCGCGCCTGGGTGCGGGCGAGCTGCGCGTCGATGTCCCGCAGCTCCCGGCTGCCGCGCCCAATCTCGCCTTCGATGCGGCGCAGCTCGCGTTCCAGCTTGCCCTGTTTGCCGCGCGCGGACTCCAGGCGTTCCTGCACGCGGGTGATCTCGGTCTGCAGCGCCTTGAGCCGTTGGGCCGCCTTCGCCTGCTCATCGGCCAGCGCCGGCGGGGCCAGCAGGACGGCGAGCAAAAACGGCAGAATGTGGCCAAGCAGTCGGGGAGTCACGCGAACGCGTCCATAATCATGGGCTAGGCGCATTTTAGCCCGCCGGCACAGCAACTTGGAAAGTCGAACAGGACATCGGGCGCTTCCCTTCTGATGGCTCAACGTATTATTGTATAATGCATTGCTAATTTACATGTGTTCCGTTTCATGACCGAGGCCGCGATCTTGACCACTTTAACGCCCCAACTGATGACTCGCGAAGAGGACATCGAGCGCGCGTCCCGTTCGCTCAAGGCCATGTCCCATCCCCTGCGTCTGAAGATCCTCTGCACCCTCGGCGAGCGCGAGGTCAGTGTACAGGAGATCGTGGAAAACGTCGGGACCTCGCAGAGCAACATCTCCCAGCACCTGGCCATCCTGCGCGACAAGGGCATCCTCGCTTCGCGCAAGGACGCCAACCGTGTCTACTACCGTGTTGGCGACGCACGCACGCTGCGCCTGATCGGCATGATGCAGGAAGTGTTCTGCACCCAGGGCTGAGCCGGCGCCTCCCTTAAACCGGCCAGACGCGGTATGATCCCCCGTCCGGCACGGCCATCGCGCCTGTCGGCCACGATCACAACCCAGGCCCGAAGCGGTATCGCACATGGACCAGTACCTCGAATTCATAAGTAATCATCCCCTGCTCTTCCTGGCCCTCGCGGCCGTGATCGCCATGCTGATCTGGACCGAGCTGCGCCGTTTCACGGTCGGCTACCAGATCATCACGCCCAATGACGCCGTTCGCCTCATGAACCAGGGGGATGCCCTGATCCTCGACGTGCGCGAAGACAACGAGGTGCGCCAGGGCTTCATCGAGGGCGCCAAGCACATTCCGCTGGGCGTACTCGCCAAACGCATCGACGAGATCTCGGGCAGCAAGGGCAAGCCGGTCATCGCCTATTGCCGCAGCGGGAACCGCTCGGCCTCGGCCTGCTCCATCCTCACCAAGGCCGGCTTCGAGAACGTTCACAACCTCAAGGGCGGTGTGATGGCCTGGAGCCAGGCGAATCTGCCGCTGAAAAAAAAGAAATGAGTGCCCAGCCCAAGGTGGTGATGTACGCCACGGCCTTCTGCCCCTACTGCATGTGGGCGCGCCAGCTGTTCGAGAAGAAGGGCGTGAACTACGAGGAAGTGCGCGTGGACAAGGAGCCGGGGCGTCGCGGCGAGATGGAAGCGCGCAGCGGCCGCACCAGCGTGCCGCAGATCTTCATCGGTGACTTCCACGTGGGCGGTTTCGACGACATGGCCGCGCTGGATCGTGCCGGCGAGCTGGACGGCCTGCTGGGACGGGACGCCGCGGGATGAGCGAGCCGCTGCACGTCGTCTGCCCGCACTGCGGCCGGACCAATCGCGTGCCGGCTGACCGCCTCGCCGCTGCCCCGACCTGTGGCGCCTGCAAGCAACCCCTCTTTACCGGCCGCCCGGCCGAGGTGGACGCCGCCGGCCTCCAGACCCAGATCGGTCGCAGCGATCTCCCGGTGCTGGTGGACTTCTGGGCCCCCTGGTGCGCACCGTGCCGCATGATGGCCCCGGCCTTCGCCCAGGTGGCCGGGCAGTTCGAGCCGCACCTGCGTTGCCTCAAGCTCAATACCGAGGATCATCCCGACGGTGCCGCCCCCTTCGGCATCCGCGGCATACCCACGCTGATCCTGTTCAGGGGCGGGCGCGAGGCCGCGCGCGTGTCCGGGGCCATGGATGTGCGGCGCCTGGCCGACTGGGTGCGCCAGTCCCTGTAGCGGCAGCGCATTTGATCCCCGCCGGACCAGTCCCTATCATTCTCGCCATTCGCCGGTGTGCCGTGCGCGCCGTTCATCCCGTCACGTACCCATAGAGAATCACCATGACCGATCAGGACCAGACCCCGGCTGCCGCCGGCAGCGAGCAGGCCCCCGCCTTCGGCCTGCAGAAGATCTACCTCAAGGACGTCTCCTTCGAGTCGCCCAACGCCCCGGCCGTCTACCTGGCCGAGTGGAAGCCCGAACACCAGGTACAGCTCACCACCGAGGTCCGCCCGCTGGAGGACGACAACCACGAGGTGGTACTCAACATCACCGTCACCGTAAAGAACGGCGAGACTACCGCCTACCTGGTCGAGATCAAGCAGGCCGGCATCTTCCTGGTGCGTAACTACAGCGACGAGCAGAAAGGCCCGCTGCTGGGCAGCCTGGCCCCGGCCACTCTCTTCCCCTATGCCCGCGAGGCCATCGCCAACCTGGTGCAGAAGGGCGGCTTCCCCGAACTGGTGCTACAGCCGATCAACTTCGACGCCCTGTTCGCCCAGCACGTCAAGCGCGCGCAGGAACAGGCGGCGGCGCAGGCTTCGCACTGAGGGGGCGGGCGTGAGCGGCACGGATCGCGAACGCACCATCGCCGTGTTCGGCGCCGGCTCCTGGGGGACGGCGCTGGCCATCCAGCTCGCGCGCAACGGCTACCGCACCCTGCTGTGGGGGCGTGACGCGGAGAAGATGGCACGCATGCGCGCCGAGCGCTGCAACGCCCGCTACCTGCCGGGCGTGCCCCTACCGGATGGACTCGAGCCCACCGGCGACCTCGCCGGGACGCTGGACCAGGCGGACCGGCTGCTGGTGGTGGTGCCGAGCGAAGGGTTTCGCCACTTCCTGCGCGACGTGGTGCCGCACCTGCACCCGGGTATCCGCCTGGTGTGGGCGACCAAGGGCCTGGAGACCGAGACCGGCAAGTTCCTGCATGAGATCGTGGCCGAGGAGATCGGGCCCGAGGTCCCCTGCGGCGTGATCTCCGGGCCCTCGTTCGCCAGGGAGGTGGCGCGCGGCCTGCCCACCGCCGTGACCGTCGCCTCGCGCCACGCGGGCTTCGTCGACGAAGTGGTCACCTGGTTTCACAGCGATACCTTTCGGGTCTATACCAGTGAAGACATCGCCGGCGTGGAACTCGGCGGCGCGCTGAAGAATGTCCTGGCCGTCGCCGCGGGCATCTCGGATGGGCTGGGCTTCGGCGCGAACGCGCGCGCGGCCATCATCACCCGCGGGCTGGCCGAGCTGATGCGCCTGGGCGACCGCGCCGGGGCCCAGCGAGAGACCCTGATGGGACTGTCGGGGCTCGGCGACCTGGTGCTGACCTGCACCGACGACCAGTCGCGCAACCGGCGCCTGGGCCTGGCGCTCGGCGCCGGCAAGGACTTCGACGCTGCCGTGGCCGAGATCGGCCAGGTGGTGGAGGGGGCCAAGAGTGCGCGGGTGGTGATGCGCAAGGCCAGTGAGCTCGACGTGGAGATGCCGATCTGCCAGCAGGTGCATCGCATCCTCTATGAGGGCCACGCCCCGGGGCGGGCCGTGGCTGAGTTGCTCGGGCGCGACCTCAAGCCGGAAATGGTGTAGGCCGGACTACGCCCCGGCAAACCCCTGCTGGCGCCAGGCCTCGAAGACGATGACCGCGGCCGCGTTGGAGAGGTTGAGGCTGCGGTTGCCCGGCACCATGGGAATGCGAATCGTGGGCGCCTCGGGGCCGTGGTCCAGGAGCGCCTCCGGCAGGCCGCGGGTCTCGGGGCCGAACAGGAAGGCGTCGCCCGGACGGTAGGCGGGGGTCGTGTAGGTCGCCGTGCCGCGGGTGGAACAGGCGAACACGCGGGCCGCGCCGATCCTGGTGCGGCAGGCGGCGAAGTCGTCGTGCACGGCCACGCGCGCCCACTCGCGGTAGTCGAGCCCGGCGCGGCGCAGCTTGCTGTCATCGAGGTCGAAACCCAGCGGGCGCACCAGGTGAAGCTGGCTGCCCGTATTCGCGCACAGGCGCATAATGTTCCCCGTGTTCGGGGGGATTTCCGGTTGATAGAGGATGACGTGAAACATGGCGGATGACCTGTCCCGCAACACGAACCCGCTCGCGGTCGAGTTCTGCGGTCTGCAACTGAATAGCCCGCTGGTGCTGCTGTCGGGCTGCGTGGGGTTCGGCGAAGAATATACGCGCGTGGAGGGCTTTTCCAACCGCGACGTCGGCGCCGTCTGCCTCAAGGGCACCACCCTGGAGCCGCGCCTGGGCAACCGCCCGCACCGCGTCTACGAGACGCCGGACGGCATGCTCAACGCCATCGGCCTGCAGAACCCGGGCACCCACCACGTGGTGAACGAGATCCTGCCGACCCTGAACTTCGACGAGACGCGTTTCATCGCCAACGTCTCGGGCTCCACGGTGGAGGAGTACTACGAGGTCACCCGGCTGTTCGACGACTCGCCCATCGACGCCATCGAGATCAACATCTCTTGCCCGAACGTGAAGGAAGGCGGGGTGGCCTTCGGCAATAACCCGGATATGTCCGCGCGCGTGGTCGAGGCCTGCCGCAAGGCGACCGGCAAGCCGCTCATCACCAAGCTCTCGCCCAACCAGACCGACATCGCCGAGAACGCCCGGCGCTGCATCGAGGCCGGCACCGACGGCTTCGCCGTGATCAACACCCTGATGGGCATGGCCATCGACATCGAGTCGCGCGCGCCCGTCATCGGCAACAACCAGGGCGGGCTCTCGGGTCCGGCCATCAAGCCCATCGCCCTGCTCAAGGTGCACCAGGTCCACCAGGTGGCGCGTGCGCATGGCATCCCCATCATCGGCCAGGGCGGCGTGCTTACCGCCGAGGACGCCATCGAGTTCCTCATTGCCGGGGCGACGACCGTGGGCGTGGGTACCGCGCTGTTCTATGACCCGTTGGTGTGCAAGAAGATCAATGCCGGCGTCCGCCGCTACCTGGAGCGCCACAACCTGACCAGCGTCGCCCAGCTCACCGGCACGCTGCGGCTCAACGACAACACGCGCGCCTGCGGCTGATCCGAATCAGATTTCACATTGTTTGTGAATTCCTTATATTGATTATTTCACCCGACTTCGATATCGTTCACCGCCATAACCATCATAAAAAACATAGTTAGACCGTGATCTTCTTCACGGTTCTGGACGATGCAAGACGGGATTGAAGATGGGGCGTTCGCTTCTGGCTCGCCTCCAGGGTGGTGCGCGGCCCGTGAACCGGGTCGGACTGAGCATGGATGCGCAGGTGGCCACGCTGGTCCACCTGCCGATGTCGGGGGCCGCGAGGCCGCTGGCGGCGGCGCTGCGTACCCTGGAGATGACCCCCCAAAGGACGCTGGCCGATGCCCTCGGTCAGGCCGTGGGCGAACTGCATCTGCGCAACACGCCCTGCACCCTCACGCTCTCCCCGGGCGAATACCAGACCTTTCAGATCGACCGGCCGCCGGTCGAGCCCGATGAGCTCGTCGCCGCAGCGCGCTGGCGGGTACGCGATCTGCTCGACTACCCGCTGGACGAGGCCATCATCGATGTCTTCGAGGTCCCGGGCCAGTCCCAGCGCGGGCGGGCACCGGCCGTGATGGTGGTGGCCGCCCGCCAGGGGCTGCTGCGCCAGCGGCTGGACCTGATCGAGGCCGCCGGCCTGCGGCCCGATCGCATCGACATCGCAGAGCTGGCGCTGCGCAATCTGCTCGCGCGCCTCGGCGGGCCGGACGAGACCCTGGTCACCCTCTATCTCGCCAACCACCGTGGCCTGATCCTCATTACGCGGGGCGAACGGCTGTATGTCGCGCGCGGGGTCGACTACGGCCTGGACGAGGTCCGCGACGCACTCGCCCCCGCTGTCGACGGCAACCTCGCCGTGGCGGGTTCCGCCGAGGCCTTCTGCGAGCGGGTCGCGCTCGAGGTGCAGCGCACCCTGGACTATTTCGAGCGCCACTTCGGCCTGGAAGCCGCACGACGCCTGCTGCTGGCCCCGGCCCTGTCCGGGGTCGATGCGCTGGCGACCCAGGTCGGCAGCAGCCTGGGCCTGTCGGCCGAGGTGCTTTCCACCGATACCCTGGTCGGCCTGGATACCGCGTCGGGTATCACGGCCCCCGGCATCATCGCCCTGGGCGGCGCACTGCGCCTGCCGACCGGAGGTGGGGCATGAGGCAGGAGATCAACCTCTACCGCGACGCCCTGCGGCCGGTGAGCCTGATCCTGCCGGCCCGCACCATGCTGGCCCTGCTCGCCGGCCTGCTGTTGCTGTTGCTGTTGCTCTGGGCCGGACTCGCCGTCCGTACCTGGGGCGCGGAACAGGCGCTGGCCGAGCAGCGCGAACGCCTGGCGCGGCAGCAGGTGGAGGTCTCCCGTGTCAGCGAACAGCTGGCCCAGCGCGTGAAGAGCCCGGTACTGGAACAGCAGGTGCAGCGTCTCGAGCGCGAGCTCCGCCTCAAGCGCCGCCTGCTCGCCATGGTCTCGGGCGAGAGCCAGGGCAACACCGAGGGCTTTTCCGCCGCCCTGGCGGGCCTCGGCCGACACCAGCGAGATGGCCTGTGGCTCACGCATATCGCCTTCAGCCGCGGCGGGGCCGGCCTGCGCCTGCAGGGCGCCACCCTCGATGCCCGCGAGCTGCCCGCCTACCTGCAGGCGCTGGCCGCCGAGCCCGCGTACGTCGGCCGAGAGTTCGGGACCTTCTGGCTGCGCCGACCGGAGCCGGCGGCCGGGGGCCGCCTCGATTTCGTGGTCAGCACGCATTGCGATGCCGACGACTGCCTGCAGGAGGCCCGCCGATGAAGGCACGCCTCCTCGCACTCATGGCCCGCATCGACGGCCTGCAGACGCGCGAGCGCGTGCTGGTGTTCGCCGCCGCCGTGGTCATCCTGGGCGGGCTGATGCTTAGCCTCCTGGTCACGCCGGCCCAGCAGCACCTGGCGGAGGTCCAGCGCCAGGTCGAGCGCAGCGACACCCAGGTTCGCGAACTGCAAATACAGCTCGACGAGCTGGCGCGCCGCGCCGCCGCCGATCCCGACGAGGACAACCGTCGCACCCTGGCCCACCTGCAGGAGCAGATCATTGGGGTCGACGCGCAGTTGCGTGACCGCACCCTGGAGTTCATCTCGCCAGCGCAGATGGCGCGCGTGGTGGAGGACCTGGTGATCCGTACCCGCGGCCTTGAGCTGGTGGCCGTGCAGAGCGAGGCGGCCACCGTGGTCGAAGGCCTGGTCGAGCGCGGGGATGTCGCCGAGGACGCCCCTCGCATCTACCGCCACGGCCTCGCCGTGGAACTGCGCGGCAGCTATCACGGCGTGCTCGAGTATGCGCGTGCGCTGGAGGGTCTGCCGTGGAAACTGTTCTGGGACGAGCTGGCCCTGGAGACGGACACCTACCCGCAGGCGCGCATACGCCTGCGCCTTTACACCCTCAGCCTGAGCGAGGCCTGGATCGGTGTCTAGCCAACGTTTCATCGTCGCCCTGCTGGCCCTGGCGGCGCTGCCGCTGGTGGCCGCCGGCGAGGACATCCGCGACCCCATGCGCCCGCCGGCCAGCGCCGTGGCGGCGCCGGCCACCGCCATGCACTGGACGCTGCATTCCACTGCCGTCAGCGGCGGTCAGCGCAGCGCCGTGGTGAACGGGCAGGTGGTCGCCGTGGGCGATGCCGTCCAGGGCGCCCGGGTACTCGACATCCGCCAGAGCAGCGTGCGTCTGGCCACGGCGCAGGGTGAGATCACCCTGCGACTTCCGGTTTACGAGATCAAGAAAGGTGCGCGTTAAGCGATGACGTCCAAACGACTGGTAATCCCCGGCCTGCTGGCCCTGGCCGCCCTGCTCGCGGGCTGCGAACAGGCCCCCGTGAAGCCGACGGAGACGGCGGATACGCCCCGCCAGCAGCTCGTCGACGAACTGGATCGGGCGGTTGCCGCCGTCCCGGCCCCGGTGGCCCCGCCGCCGTCGGTGGCCGACGAACTGCTGCCGCCCATGGCCACCGGTCTGCCCGCCCGCGCGCCGACCGAGCCGCGTTTCGACATCGACGTCAACCAGGCTCCCGCGCGCGCCTTCTTCATGAGCCTGGTCAAGGGCACGCCGCACAACATGATGGTGCACCCGGACGTGGAAGGCAGCATCAGCCTGACGCTGACCCGTGTCACCGTACCCGAGGTGATGGAGCTGGTGCGCCGGGTCTACGGCTACGAGTACGAGGCCGCGGGCACGGGCTTCATCGTCATGCCCGCGCGCCTGCAGTCCCGCATCTTCTATGTGGACTACCTGCACCTGCAGCGCCTCGGCGAGTCCAATACCCGCATCAGCAGCGGCCAGCTCACCGAGGGCGGCAACGCCCGCGATACCGGCAGCGCGGTCGTCACCGGTGGCGGCGACCAGGTGGTGGAATCCTTCGGCAGCCGCGTGAAGACCAGTTCCGCCTCCGACGTCTGGAGCGAACTGGGTCATACCATCCGCACCCTGGTCGGGGAGGCGGAGGGTCGCAGCGTGATCGTGAGCCCCCAGGCCAACATGGTGGTGGTGCGCGCCATGCCCTCCGAACTGCGCGAGGTGGAGGAATTCCTCGCCGGCGCCCAGGGCACGCTGCAGCGCCAGGTGATCCTGGAGGCCAAGATCCTCGAGGTCACGCTCAGCGAGGGCTTCCAGGCGGGCATCAACTGGGCCGGGCTGGGTGAGAACAGCAGTGGTGACTCCATCCTCCTCGGCCAGACCGGCGGCGGCACCATCTTCGGCACCGAAAACGGCGGCGTCTCGGAGATCGCCGGGCAGACCGGCAACCTCGACCCGAACAACCTCAGCATGGTCAGCAGCGCTCTGACCTCGGCCTTCGGCGGCGTGTTCACCATGGCCCTGCAGGCCGGCGACTTCACGGCCTTCATCGAGCTGCTGGAATCCCAGGGCGACGTGCAGGTGCTGTCCAGTCCGCGCGTGTCCACGGTGAACAACCAGAAGGC
>Ga0129302_1000409_pt1 | contig 32008 bp, 28 predicted proteins | sample BlaSprsedimmetaG_FD_94476 | JGI IMG/M metagenome (GOLD analysis project Ga0129302, IMG submission 94476) | Hot spring sediment bacterial and archeal communities from California, USA to study Microbial Dark Matter (Phase II) - Blank Spring... | ecosystem: Environmental > Aquatic > Thermal springs...
AACTCTTATAAAGTACCCCCAATTTTTTCCTAAAATCTAACATTTCCACTTACTAATTGTATTATGTCCTTATTTATTAATTACTTAACAGCAAATTATATTAATTTTTGGGGGAAGTCCTGTTGATTTTGGATAGGCAATATTCGGAATAAAATCTTAAAAATCACACCAGATATGGAAAATCATCTTTGTTTTATATACCCGAAATTCTTTAACTTACCGTCTGAATATTTGAAAGGATAATCCATGGGTGAGAGACTTAAAGATGTACACCTGTCGAAATCATCAGTCACCGATCAGGTTAGGACGGTCTATATCCAAACTGCCCACTGCCCGAACGGTTGTGATTTGATGTGTGAAAAGGTCAAGATTCATGACCTTAATTCAATCTGTGTCAAGATTAAACATAAAGATCAGGAAGGCTTAATCTATCTTGATCCCGAATTTGGTAGCTATGACCATGTTTCGGAAATAGAGGTGCCTGATGGCGAAATCGTCATTTTTTCCTGTCCCCATTGCGGCATCTCGCTGGTTGATGAAACAGAAACCTGCCGAAACTGTTCTGCGCCGGTTTTTACACTGGTTTTGCCCAAAGAAGGTGAAGTATCGGGCTGTTTGCGGAAAGGGTGTTTTGATCATACTCTGAAAATTGAGAGTTTTGAAGCTTTGCAGTTGCAGATTGATGAAAGTTTCGTTAGAGTAATTATGTAGTGTGCTTGTCTTTGACGGGAAATATTTTCGATTTTTTCTCCGACGGACATTTATTCAATAAAATAGGGAAATTTATATGGATATTTCAGGATTTTCTACCAGTCATTTGGCTGAGCAATACGGTACGCCGTTATATGTTTATGATTTTGGAAAAATCCGTCAAAACGCCCGGCGCCTGAAGTCTGCATTTACGGCTGATGATATTAAGGTGGATTTCTATTATGCCATGAAAGCGAACTGTCACCCTGAAATCGTCAGGATTTTTATTGAAGAGGGTTTTGGGCTGGATTGTGTCAGCCCGGGTGAGCTGAAACTGGCTTTGAGCCTTGGCATTAACGCCGAAAAAATTTTATACACCGGCAATTACGAAAGCCCTGAGGATCTCCAAGCCGCTTATGACGCCGGTGCGAAAATCAATCTGGATGATATATCGTCGCTGGAGCGCCTGCTGAGAATCGGCAAACCGGAGTTGATTGCCTACCGGATCAATCCGGGCAAAGGTCGTGGTAAATACGAACAGATTACCACTGGCGGCGATAAGGCAAAATTCGGAGTGCCCTTTGAAAAAGCGGTCACAGCGTATCGGAATGCGATCGAAGCGGGTATCACCCGGTTTGGTGCACACATGATGACCGGCTCGGGTGTGCTGGATGAGGAGCATTTTCCCGCTATGCTGGAACTGTTCCTGAATGAACTGGGCGAGATAAGAAAGGAGCTGGGTATTCATTTCGAATTTATTGATATGGGCGGCGGTCTGGGGATTCCCTATTTTGGTGATGAGCATGAACTTGATGTAGGTACGGTCGCAGAAGAGACGATCAAAGTATTCAGGCAAAAGGTCAAGGAGCTGGCTTTGGGAAATCCGACCTTGGTGCTGGAACCGGGGCGATATCTGGTCGGTGACGCCGGCTGGATGATTAGTCGGGTGAACGGCATTAAATGCGGATACCGGACATTTGTGGGCATTGACGCCGGCTTCAATACGCTGATCCGTTCGGCACTTTACGGTGCCCAGCATCCGATCGTCGTTGACGGAAAAGAGAACCACAAAGCGATGATGACGGCGGATATTTGCGGGCAGATTTGTGAAAACACCGACATTTTTACCAAAGACCGGCAATTGCCCGAGGTTCAGGAGGGCGATCTGTTGATTTTCACCCAGGCTGGCGCCTATGGTAGTGTCATGGCGATGCCCTATAATCTGCGCTTTCGCCCGGCGGAAGTTGCGATTGTTGACGGGACTGCTAAATTAATCACCCGGCGTGAGACCTTTGACGATTATATGAGCCGAATTCTGAAAATATAACAGTGCCGCTTGAATTATTGGAGAAAGGTAAAAATGAAACTTGAGCAACTATTAAATATTCTTCCTGATAAGCAGGTTTTCGGCAACGGGAATCCGGATATAAAGGGTGTTGTTTATGATCCTCTCCGGGTAGAAGCCGGGTTTTTATATGTGGCGATCAATATTTATACGCAATTGGATAAAATCGAGCTGCCCGACGGTCATCCCTTTGTCGGCGCTGCAATCAAAGCCGGCGCAGCGGCGGTGATCGTCGAAAGAGATATGGAAGTGGCGGAGGAAATTGTAAAAATCGTCGTGCCGGATTCGAGGCTGGCGTTAGCACTGGTAGCCGGTGAATTTTACCGGCATCCGTCAAAGTCGTTCAAATTGATTGGAATTACCGGAACGAACGGCAAGACGACCACTGCTCATGTGGTGGAGAGCCTTCTGGCGCAGAAATACCGCACCGGTCTGATCGGAACCCTGTATTACAAGATTAACGGCAAAATCCACCAGTCCAAAGACACGACTCCGGAACCGCCCGACCTGCAGGAGATATTTACCCGGATGAAAGATGAGGGCGTCGAATATTGTGTCATGGAGGTCTCATCTCATGGCGTGGATTTTCACCGGGTTGCCGGGCTAGAATATGAGACCGGTATCTGGACGAATTTTACCCAGGACCACTTGGACTGGCATAAAACCATGGAGGCGTACCGCGCTGCCAAACTGCGCTGGTTCGGGACTCTCGGGGAGGAAAAGAGTGTTGCTGTCAATGTTGACGACCCGTCGGTGCAGTATTTTATTGATGCTGCCCGGGCGAAAGTTGTACGGTACGGAATTGAACACAGCGCCGATGTCACTGCCAGAGATATCCGGATGGATGGCAGCGGGACAACATTTGTCCTGCTGACGCCGGCTGGCGAGATTGAGGTTCACGCCAAACTGCGTGGGATGTTTAATCTCTATAATATGCTGGCAGCGGTTTCGGCGGTGTTACATCAAGGGCTGAGTTTGTCGGAGATCAAAACCGGACTCGAACAGAATATCGTTGTTGCCGGTCGCTTTCAGTCAATTAATCAGGGACAGGATTTTTCTGTGATTGTGGACTACGCACATACGCCTGATGGGTTGGTGAAAGTGCTGAATGCCGCAAAATCCATGCATCCCCGGCGAATCATTACCGTCTTTGGCTGTGGCGGGGATCGCGATCCCGATAAACGATCCAAAATGGCGGCAATTGCCGAGGAATTGAGTGATATCGCGATTATTACTGATGACAATCCGCGTACCGAAGATCCCAAACGGATTACGGAACAGGTCTTGGCAGGCATCAATGGGCGGGACGGCTTCCACTATGAGGTTATTCATGATCGGTATCAGGCAATTGAGCGCGGGATCGAAATTGCCCAACCGGGTGATTTGGTTTTAATTGCCGGTAAAGGTCACGAGACAACCCAGACGCTGAAAGACCGTACAATCCATTTTAATGATGTGGAAGTGGCAGAGGAAATTTTACAGAAGAAAACCGTTCTAACAGAATAAGTTGCAAAATGGCGGGTAACAGTGCAGTGATTGATCGGTCGGTACTGGTTTTGAACCAGACCTATGAACCGCTGCATATCTGCGATGTGAAACGAGCGATTGTATTGCTGATTGAAAAGAAAGCCAGCTTGGTAAAAAATGTTGATCACCTGGTAATCAGGTCCGCCAGCAGCCAGTATCCGATTCCGACGATTATCCGGATCAATCATTACGTGCGGGTACGGAACTGGTACGCTGTATTGAACAAAGCCAACATTCTGCGGCGTGATAATCATTGCTGCCAGTATTGCGGAGCACATAATGTCCCGTTGACGATTGATCACGTCATTCCAAAGGTGCTGGGTGGAAAGGATACCTGGGAAAATCTGGTGACGGCATGCATTCCGTGTAACAACAAAAAGGGAGACCGCCTACTTGAGCTGAGCGGAATGAAGTTACTGGCGAAACCCAAGCGCCCGCACAAGCTCCATACGCTGCAGCGCTTTATGAGTGCTCCGCTGGAAGAATGGCGCCCCTATCTATATATGGATTAGAAGGAATATTATGGATAAAAAGAAAAAAGGACGAATCTTGAGCGGTATGCGCCCCACCGGCAAAATGCATCTGGGCAATTATGTCGGCGCTCTGGAAAACTGGGTGGCATTACAGGGCAGCTATGAAAACTATCATCTGATTGCCGATTACCATGCCCTGACGACCAATTTGAATACCGAAGACCTCCTGGATAACACGCTGGAAATGGTGGCAGACTGGCTGGCAGTGGGCATTGATCCTCAGAAAAGTCCGATTTTTCGCCAAAGCCAGGTCAAAGAACATGCCGAATTACATCTGATATTTTCCATGCTGATAACCACGGCTCGACTCGAGCGTAATCCCACCCTGAAAGAGCAGGTCAAGGATTTGAAAATGGAGACGATTGTATATGGTCATCTGGGCTATCCGGTGCTGCAGGCGGCGGATATTCTCCTTTATAAAGGTAATGTTGTACCGGTGGGTGAAGACCAGGCACCGCACGTGGAAATAACCCGGGAAATCGCCCGGAAATTCAATACAACCTATGGTCACGTTTTTCCCATTCCGAAAACCAAACTGACGACCTTTGCCCGGCTGCCCGGTCTCGACGGCAATAAAATGAGTAAATCCGTAGGCAATACCATTTTACTATCCGATAACGAAGAGGAAATTATCCAAAAAGTCCGTAAAGCTGTGACCGATCCACAGAAAATCCGGCGCGGTGATCCCGGTCGCCCCGCAATCTGCCTGATTTATACCTACCACAAGCGGTTTAATGCTGCGGCAACCGAAGTTATCTATACGGGTTGTACCAGCGGAGCGCTGGGTTGTGTAGAGTGCAAGATGAAGTGCGCCGCCGCGATTTCCGAGGCGATTGCGCCCTACCGGGAAAAACGCCGATATTATGCTGCGAATATGGGGAAAGTGCTGGATATTATTCGGGCTGGTGAAGAACGTGCCAGACGGGTCGCCGCCGAAACGATGAGGGATGTGCGCGATGCCATGTCTCTGGGTTAATGCATGAGTTATAATGTCAAACTGGAGGTGTTTGAAGGTCCCTTGGACCTACTGCTCTTTTTTATTAAAAGGGATGAAATCAATATCTACGATATACCGATTGCTTACATCACTCAGGAATATCTTGATTATCTTGAAGTTATGCAAAATATGAATCTCCATTTAGCCGGTGAATTTATTTTAATGGCGTCCTTGCTAATGCGGATCAAAGTCCAGATGCTGCTACCTCGTGAGCAGGTGGAAGACGAGCAAATTATCGAAGATCCCCGAACCGAATTGGTTCAGATGCTGCTGGAATATCAGAAATACAAAGCCGCCAGCGATATTTTACGGGACCTTGAAGATAATCAGCGGAAATTTTATCCGGTGAAAGCCTCCGCTGATGATATTGTTTGGGACCCCAGCCTGTTTCTGGCGGATATACACCTGATTGATTTGGGGATCGCATTCAAGCAAATTCTGGAATCAATGCCGAAATCAAAATATTATGAAATTGAAACCTTTAAGATTACTATTAGTCAGCAATCTCAAATTTTACGGCGGATGTTTACTGGTAAGAAACGGATTAAATTTTCAACGGTTGCGATAACCTTAAAAAACCGGATAGAAGTTGTCGTGACCTTTCTGGCAATTCTCGAAATGGTTAAATCTGCGGAAATCAGAGTCTCCCAGAAGGATGTTTTCGGTGATATTTATCTCTCTAAACTGGAAGTGAAGGAAACCGATGTTGTTGCAAACGCATAGAGTGGTTCTGGCTTTACTTTTTACTGCCGAGCAACCTCTGACCGGCGAACAGGTGGAGCTCTGTCTGGAAGAATCGGTCGAGCTGCCGCAGATTATCATGGAAATCAACGACTATTTTGAGCAGGAGGGGCTGCCGGTCTGGATTCAGAAAGTTGCCGCTGGATACCGGCTGCTGACGCGCGAAGAGTACGAACCCTGGATTCGGCGGCTTTATCAAAATCAGGGTAGTGTCAAACTGTCAAAATCGGCACTGGAGACGCTGTCAATTATTGCGTATAAACAGCCGATTACCCGGAGTGAGATAGATGCAATCCGCGGGGTGAGCTCCTATCTGAAATCCCTGCTGGAGAAAAACCTGATCGAAATCAAAGGGCGACAGGAGGGACCGGGGCGACCTCTGCTGTACGGAACAACCTCCCATTTTCTTGAATATTTTGGGCTGAACGGTCTTCAGGACCTCCCAAAATTGAAAGAGATTGAAGAAATCATGAACATCGAAACCGAAGATGCGGATGACGAAGAACAGTCCGGGAATCCGGCTCAATAAATTTCTCTCGCTTTGCGGAATTGCCTCACGGCGGAAATGTGAAGAGTTGATCAGTGAAGGACGGATCGCCGTTAACGGCTCCATCGTTACCGATTTTGCGACCTATGTCCAGTATCAGGATAGGGTGACTCTCGACGGTGAGAAGATTTCACCGCAGCAGCTGATCTATCTTTTGTTGAATAAACCCGCGGGATACATCACCACATTAAATGATGAACGACAACGTAAACATATTGGTCTGCTGCTGCCGAAAAAAGTGTTTGTAAAGCCGGTCGGACGTCTGGATAAGAACACCACCGGCGTACTGCTATTTACCAACGACGGCGAGCTGCATTACCGCCTGACGCATCCAAAGTACCGGATTCCCCGGATTTACCGGGTCGAATTGGACCGACCTTTCGACGAAAAGCAGGCAGCTGTCATTACAGAAGGAGTGCGTCTTAATCAACGGGAAATTGCCCGCGGCAAGGTGCTCAAAAGCCGGCTGGTGAAAAAGCATTCCTGGCTGATTTTGGAATTGCGGGAAGGTCTGAACCGGGAAATCCACCGGATGTTTAAGGTCTTGGGCTATCGGGTTTTGGCGCTGGAGCGGGTCAGCTATGGTGGAATTCAAGCCGAGTCGGTCAAACAGGGTGACTGGCGGTACTTGCAAGCCGCGGAGGTAAGGAAATTAAAAGAATTATGTGGAATAGTCTGAATCCGGGAAGCAATTGTTTGTTTTTACCACTCGATAAGTTAAATTTGCAGGCTTTTTGAAAGGTGGAATATGGGAATAGTAATCGCAATTGATGGTCCGGCAGGTTCCGGGAAAAGCAGCACCGCCAAAGAGGTTGCCCGACGATTAAACTTGATCTATGTTGATACGGGTGCAATGTATCGCGCCGTTACCCTGGCGATTATTCGACAGGGCATTGATATTCATGCAGAAGATAAAATCGTCGAGGCAGCGCGCAAGCTGGAGATCAATTTTCGCTGGATTGATAATGTCCATCACACGTTTATCGGTGATGATGACGTGTCAGCGGCAATTCGAACAACGGACGTGGCGAACCTGGTCAGTCCGGTCAGCGCGATTCCGGACGTGCGGGAAGTCATGGCAGAGCGGCAGCGGGCTTTTGCCAGGGACAGCGATATCATAATGGAAGGAAGGGATATCGGCACCAACGTTTTTCCCGACGCCGATCTGAAATTTTATATGGATGCCGACATTCGGGTCCGGGCTCAGCGACGAATTCACGATTATCAAAACATTGGTCAGTCTTTATCGCTGGACGCAATTGTTCAGGAGCTGCACAAACGCGACCAGATTGACTCATCCCGTTCCCATTCACCACTGAAAAAAGCCGATGATGCCATCGTCATTGATACGACCCAGCTGACGTTTGAGGAGCAGGTCGAGCAGATCATCGAAATTGTCCGGCAAAAATTAAATGTGATCAGGAGTAAATAAACCATTAATTATTAACCAAAGGAATCCGTTCCATGACAGAAGAAGAAAAACAATTAACCCCTAACCCTTCAGAAGAAGTTGAGGAAAAGACTGACTCTGAAGAAACAACTGAACCGATTGAAGAGACAGCTGAACCCGCTGAACTGGAGAATGCATTACCCGGGGAATCGCGCACTGCCGAAGAGCCCGTAGAAGCCGATCTGGTTGTCGAGCAGACTCATCCCGATGATGCAAATCCCGAACCAACCGGAGAAGAAGCCGTCGAAGAAGACATAGTTGAAGAAAAACCTGTTGCGGAAGCGGGCGAGCCCGCCGAAGGAGCAACACGCTATAATACTGAATTGGTCAGCAGCGGTCCGCTGTCTGAAGAAGTTCGCGTTTTCGATCTGCAGGACCTTGATAAAATCCAGGAAGACGATAAAGCAGACCAACGCAAAATTTATGAAAGCACTCTCCGGGACATATCCCAGGAGCAGCGGGTCATCGGCACCGTGGTGTCGGTTAGTGAAAATGAGATTCTAATGGATGTCGGTTTTAAATCCGAGGGCGTTATCTCGCGCGATGAATTCGAAGAAGGCGAAAGCCCGAAAGTCGGCGATCAGGTCGAAGTGTTTGTTGATGTTCTCGAGGATGAAAACGGACAGATGATTCTTTCCAAGAAAAAAGCCGACTTTATGCGGGTCTGGGAAAGAGTCCGGCAGATTTATGATAACGGTGAGACCATCGAAGGACGGATCACCAACCGGATCAAGGGCGGCATGGTGGTAGACATTATGGGTATTGATGCGTTCTTACCGGGCTCGCAGATTGACATTCGTCCCGTCACCGACTTCGATTCGTATGTCGGCAAAACTTTTGAATATCGCATTGTTAAACTCAATGAACTGCGGAAAAATATCGTCCTGAGTCGCAAAGACATTCTGGAAGAAAGTCTGAAAGAGAAACGTGAAGACCTGCTGTCCAAAATCAAGGTGGGTGATGTTTTAAAGGGACGAGTAAAGAACATAACCGATTTTGGTGTCTTTATTGACCTGGGTGGTCTGGACGGTCTGCTGCACATCACCGATCTCTCGTGGGGACGGATTAATCATCCCAAAGAGGTCGTGAAGATGGATGAAGAATTGACTGTGAAAGTGATAGATTACGACTCCGAAAAACAGCGGGTATCTCTCGGATTAAAACAGTTGACACCGCATCCGTGGGAAGGAATTGAGGAGCGCTATCCGGTTGATTCAATCGTCAAAGGAAAAGTAGTCAATATCGCCAATTACGGCGTATTTGTCGAGCTCGAGACCGGTGTGGAGGGCTTGATCCACATTTCCGAAATTTCCTGGACTCAACATATCAAACATCCCTCCGAGGTATTCAGTCTGGGCGAAGAAATCGAAGCCAAGGTGTTGAATATTGACAGTGAAGAGCGAAAAATATCGCTGGGATATAAGCAGCTCGAGCCGGATCCGTGGGAGACTATCGAACAGACTTATGTCCCTGGTTCGGTCTACAAAGGCATCGTCCGCAATCTGACACCTTACGGTGTATTTGTGGAATTGCAGGAAGGGATTGACGGATTCGTACATATTTCCGATCTGTCCTGGACGCGGAAAATCCGCCATCCCCGGGAAGTCATCAAAAGGGGCGATGAGATTGATGTGAAAGTACTGGAAGTATCCAAGGAAAACCGGAAAATCACACTGGGTGTCAAGCAGGTCGACGAGGATCCCTGGCCGATGATTGAGGGTATCTATGCCGAAGGTTCCATTGTCGAGGGTACGGTTGCCAAGATTACTGATAAGGTGATTGTCATGGACCTCGATTATGGAGTTGATGGTATTGTGCCCATTGGACAGATGCCTAAAAAAGATCGCGGCGATGTCAGCAAAGCAATCAGCGTCGGTGAAAAACTGCAACTTAAGGTACTGGAAGTAAATAAAAACGAAAAAAGGATCGTGCTTTCCAGAGACCAGGCAATTCCGAAAGAGGAAAAGGAAGGTGTGGAAGCCTATCTGGTCCAGGAATCAGATTTGACTGATAAAATCGAGATTCCCGATGAAATCCGCAAAAAGATCGCCAAGTCTGAAACCGCCGAAGAACAACCCGAAACAGAAGAAAAGGAAGAAAAGCCCAAAAAACCAGCGAAGAAAAAAGCACCGGCGAAAAAGAAAGCCGCCGGGCAGGAACCCGAATCTGAAACCGAAGAAAGACAAAAAGCGAAAATCAAAAAATCCACTAAAAAGGCAAAGTTAAAAGAGGACTCGGAACCTGCCAAGAAGACAACAAAAAAAACTGCCGCCAAAAAGACCGGTTCCGGTAAAAAGACAACCAAAAAAGCCGAAGTAACGGATGAATCGAAAAAGTCAGAGGAATCCAAATAGACAGCGGAATTTTATCTGTATCTGACATTAAAAACGATTAAAGGGGCTTGCTATTATTAAGCCCCTTTAGTACTTTCATATGACTGTTTTAACATTGGATGGGAAATAATATGGCAAGGGTAACGATCTTTTCAAAATTTGGACGAAGCCTGGTAAACTGGTTTCTGAAAGATACCAAAATTAAGATCGGCATTTTGTTATTTGCCATTGTCATCTGGTTTATTATCGTGCTTGGCAATGACTACAACTACACGATTGATACCCCGCTGGAAGTCGTCAATATTGAAGAGGGTAAAACTTTAAAAGAAAGAATTCCAAGCCGGATACAGGCGAGTTTTTCAGGGCGCGGGATTGATCTTTTCTATTTACTAGCGAGCCGTAAATATGCATTTAAATTCGTAATTGACGTGGAGTCTATCCGCTGGTATTACGTCTACAATCTGAATGATTATTATTTGGAAAACAGGGAAAAAATTATCATCCCCCGAAACGTGAATGTAAAATTTAATCATATTGTCTATCCCGAATCGCTGCGGATTGAGCTGGATCGTCTGGATATATTGCGGGTACCGGTCAGACTACGCGCCGATATAAAGACTGCCCCCGGGTATATTACCGTAAAAAGACCGGTAGTGACTCCCGATAGTGTTCTTCTGAGTGGTCCCCGCACCTATATGAAAAAGTACAAAGAGGTGTTTACAGAGCCGCTGAACCGAACCGGGATCACAGAACCCATTCAGATGGTACTCAATCTGGAAATTCCGATTCAGGAAAATATTGAATCCAGTGCCTATAAGGTCAATTTTTACCAGCCGGTTGAACAGATTGGCGAACAGATAATTTCCAATATCCCGGTTCATCTGGTCGGTGTGCCCAGCCATACCAATGTGGAGCTGAGCCCCTCGGAAATATCATTAACGATATCGGCGGCGATCAGTCAGTTGGCGAATATTCAGCCGCAGGACATTAAGGTGTATTTTAATTTCCGGGAAAACTGGAAATATGACGAAAAGTATTATGTACCCACTGTCGAACTTCCCGAAGACGTGCTGAGCTGGAGCAATATGACACCGCGGCGTGTTGAGGTGCGGGTAATTCGGAACAGATAGATGAAAATTCTGGGAATCGAAACATCCTGTGATGAGACTTCGGTAGCCGTTCTGGATGACCAGACGATTTTGGTGAATCTGGTCAGTTCGCAACTGCTGCATCGGCATTACGGGGGGGTAGTACCGGAGCTGGCTTCCCGGGAACACATGCGGATTCTCGAAAACCTGATTGATCGGGCGTTGGCGGATTCGCAACTGAGCTTGGACGACATTGATGGAATTGCCGTGACCAGAGGACCTGGTTTAATGGGTGCGCTGCTCGTGGGATTGAGTTTTGCCAAGGGGTTGGCGTTTGCGGCAGGGAAGCCGTTATTGGGCGTTAATCATGTGGAAGGTCATATCATAGCCAATTTTCTGGATCATCCCGAGCTGCAATACCCCTTTTTATGTTTGTTGGTATCCGGTGGACACACCCAAATTGTCTGGGTTGAAGATTTTCATCAATATACCATTATGGGAAAAAGTATTGACGATGCTGCCGGTGAAGCCTTTGACAAAGCCGCCCGGATTCTAAACTTGGGCTATCCCGGTGGACCGGTCATTGACCGAATCGCCAAATCCGGTAATCCCAACTTTTACCCCTTCCCCCGGGCTTCAATTAAAGATAATCCGCTCAATTTCAGTTTCAGCGGACTAAAGACAGCGCTGCTCTATTTAGTCAAACAGGAGGGTCGGGAGTGGGCTACGCTTCACCGACCTGACCTCTGCGCCGCTTATCAGGAAGCCATTGTGGATGTCCTCACGAAAAATACTATCGAGACGGCGATTCAAAAAAAGTGTCAGACCCTGGTACTTGCCGGTGGTGTAGCCGCAAATTCCCGTCTGCGGGAACGGATGAGACAGGTCGCTCAAGAAAACGACCTTGCCGTATTCTTCCCCTCGCTGGAATACTGCACGGATAATGCGGCGATGATCGCCCGAACGGGTCGAGAACTCTATGCCCGTCGTATGTTTGCAACGAATTCCATCCCGGCTGTCCCGAATCTGTCCCTGGAAAACGATCGCTGATTCATGCATTCCTTATCTATTCAGTTTCAAAATGCTTCCTACTGGCTTTTCGCAGCCGTTGCGATCGCAGCCATGATCCTTTATTTCAGTTTTAGGAATGTTCGGAATCAGTCAAAAGGGATTTACATAGTCCTGATACTTCTCCGCAGTCTGCTTATATTCGGGATTTTTCTGCTGCTGATTCAACCGATTATCAGCTGGCAAAGAGACCGGGAACAGAAGCCGGTGATTCTGTTATTTGTGGACAATTCTCAGAGTATTACCGCTCACAAAAATTGTTCCGCAGACTCACTTCGTTTGGTGGTTTCCGATTTGAAGAAACAGATTGAGACAAACGACGGTCAGGTCAAAATATTGCCTTTTGATCTGGCTGGAGGTGATGAGATAGATGACCCCGGGAGTTTGCAATTCGACCGCGCCGGCACGGATATTTCGAGTATTTTCAGGTATGCTGATAAAAGCGAAGAAAGTGGGAATGTTAGAGCCGCGGTGTTAATTAGTGATGGCGTGTCCACTGCTGGTGAAGACCCGCTACTGTCGCGGAATTTACCACCCTATCCAGTTCACACACTCGGGATCGGTGACAGTCTCATGATCATGGACCCATCGGTGGTGGAAATGATGATGCCGTCGCGAGCAACGGTTGGGGACAGTGTTGTCGTAGAGGCGCGGGTATTACCGCTGGGATTTGGGAAACCGACCACCGTCTGGCTGAAAAAAGCCGATCAGATCATCCAGAAAAAGACAATTCCCAGTTATCAGAAATCGCTGATTCAGACGGTGCGCTTCAATATTGTCCCGGAAAATGCCGGAATCATTCCCTACAGTGTCATGATTGATACGATTGATGATCGGAATCCGGCGAATAATGCCCGAAAATCTCTGCTCAGGGTTTCAGAAAAAATGAAACGGTTTGTTGCTATTCAGACCAGGCTTGGTTTTGACAGCCGCTATTTTTATCAACAATTAAAAAAGCTGCCGGAATTGGAAGTCGTTACTCTGCTGGGTTACCAGGGGAAGTGGCAGGGGCAGGATCCGGATAATCTTTTTCAGATGAAATGGGATGCCGTTGCATTGTTGGGATTTCCGTCCCGTGATATTTCCCGGGAGCAATTGAGTGTTGTAGCCGATAAAATCCGCCGGGACGAGCCGGTACTCTATATCCAATATGCACCGGGTCAGGACATTGCAGCATTGAATCAAATGATAGGTGAGTCTATCCCAGATTACCGGTTAGCTCGGGAAGGCGGCTTGAGCGTGTCTTCAAAAATCAGCGAGGATAATCGCCATCATCCGGTTCTGATGAATTTACTGGCGGTGAGCGGCCATCAAAATGATTGGGCAAATCTGCCCCCGATCGGAATGCCCTTTCAGGAGATACGTTTGGATGATTCTTTCCGCCCGCTGATTATCACCGACGATCAAAAACCTTTGCCGATTGTATCGTTAGGCGAATCAGGGGGAATTCGCCGTGCTCTGGTCACCGGAACGGATTTATGGCGCTGGGACATGCTGACCCTGGGCGCTGACAATCACTATATTTACGCCGATTTTATGCATTCTTTGATTAAGTGGTTATCCGATACTTTAAGCACCTCGAATCTTCAATTTTCGCTCAGTAAAGAAATCTTCCTGAAGGGAGAATTGGCGGAAGTGACGGGCATTGTGACCAATGTGGACGGCGGGATCATTCCCGATGCGGTTATAGAGGCAGAGCTGATTGATGAACGGAACAATTCGGTCAACTTTCTCATTCAATGGGATGGTATTAAGTACAGAGGAAATGCTCAGCTTGAAAATGAAGGAAATCACCACATTCGCATTCACGCCTCACAGGGTGACCGGATGCTGGGAGAGATACAGATGGCACTGGAGGTGCTGCCGAATTCCGTTGAACACCAGATTATCCGTCAAAATGTCGAGACACTAAAAGGAATCGCCAACCGCACGGGAGGGCATTATTTTACCTATGCGAATTATCCTGATATTACCGGTCATATCTCTTTCGAAAAAGACCGCATTACCAGCTCTCATAAAATCAGGCTTTGGCGATGGTCGGGAATATTAATAATAATACTATTGCTCGCGATTTCCGAGTGGGTAATTCGCCGAATCTCCGGCTATCAGTAAAAAACACTTGCGATTTTGCTTCCCTTTGTCCAAATTTTCGCTATGTTATCGTCGGAAAAAATTAAAGAGGCTCAATTTACAGATTTGTTAAGTATAAACTGACGAAAATACCTGTCGAGCACTTAATAAAAAGATAAATTCCCGTTAGCTGGAGGAGATTTCATGGAAAAAATTGCGATGATTGGGGTGGGTTATGTTGGTCTGGTATCGGGTACCGGGCTGGCTGATTTTGGTAACGAAGTGATTTGCGCTGATATTGATGCGGAAAAAATTGAGAAGTTGAAAAATGACATTTTACCGATTTATGAACCGGGACTGCTGGAGCTGGTGCAGAAGAATGTCGAAAGGGGGCGCCTGAGCTTTACCACGGATCTGGAATTTGCCATTAAGGATTCCAGAGTGATTTTTTCCGCCGTGCCGACACCGTCGGCAGAAAATGGTGAAGTTGATCTCAGCTATGTGTTTGCTGTGGTGGATAAACTTGCCGATGTGATTGATAGCTATAAAATTATCGTTACAAAGAGTACTGTAGCCGTCGGGACAGGTGATAAAATCAGGGATCGGCTACTGGCGAAGGGAATTTCCGAAGATATGTTTGACATCGTCTCCAATCCTGAATTTTTACGGGAAGGCTCGGCGGTGGGTGATTTTATGCGCCCCGATCGGGTCGTCCTGGGCACCAGTTCCGAAAAGGCGCTGGAGATTATGAAGGGAATTTATAAATCGCTTTACCTGATTGAGACGCCGATTGTTGCCACCGATGTCCGCACCGCCGAAATGATCAAATATGCGTCCAATGCCTTTCTGGCGACGAAAATATCCTTTATCAATGAGGTTGCGAATATTTGTGAAAAAGTCGGCGCCAACGTTCAGACAGTCGCTAAAGCGATGGGGCTGGACGGGCGAATTTCGCCGAAATTTCTGCACGCCGGACCGGGCTACGGCGGTTCCTGTTTTCCGAAAGATACATTGGCGTTTACGAAAATTGCCGAGCAGGTGGGCTTGGAAGCCACGATTGTGGAGGCGGTCATAGCCGTGAATCAGCGGCAGAAGATGAGAGTAGTCGAAAAATTACTTAAATTTTTACCGAAATTGAAGGGTAAGACAATCGGTTTACTAGGTTTGGCATTCAAACCAAATACCGATGATGTCCGTGATGCCCCGGCTTTGCTGGTCATTGAGGAGATACTGAAACGCGGCGGACAAATCAAGGCGTACGACCCGGAGGCGATGAATGAAATGCGAAAGCATTTTCCCCAGATTACTTATGTCGCTGCATCGGATGATGCGGTGAAGGATGTGGATGCGCTGATTATTTTGACGGAGTGGAATGAATTCCGGAATATGGACCTCAATTATATCAAAACGGCGATGAAAAAACCGGTTCTGATTGACGCACGCAATATCTATGAGCCAGACCTGATGATTCAGAAGGGCTTTCAATACGATTGTATCGGAAGGAAAGTGAAATAATACGATGGTTATTCGATGGTAATTCAATGGATTCTTCAATAGAATACCTATCGTAATTTCATGGTGATTTGATTGCGTAATTGGAAAATGAATTGAAACTAGAAGAGTTAAATGTTTACAATCTTGCTATGGCACTTGGAAATGCAATCTGGGAAAATGTCACTAAATGGAATGATTTTGAACGGGGTACAATGGGCAAACAATTAATTCAGGCGGCTGATTCTGTTGCCGCTAACCTGAGTGAAGGTTTTGGAAGATATCATTACAAAGATGTGAAGAATTTTGGATATTACTCCAGGGGCTCATTGTATGAAACAAAGACATGGTTGACAAAAGCCTATGAACGTAAATTGATTTCTGAAGACGAATATACCAAATTTACCGAGAAGATTAATGATTTAGGCGTCAGAATAAATAACTACATTAACTCAATCGGATCATCACAAAAGAAAACATCATGACAGAATGAATAGCAAAAAATGACTATGAATAACAATGAATTACGACTAACAACAATGAATGAACTATGAACAAAAAGAAAACCTATCTTGTCACCGGCGGGGCTGGATTTATCGGCAGCAATTATATTCATTATCTGTTTGAGAAATATGAGTCGGTGAGGGTTATTAACCTGGATAAGCTGACCTATGCCGGAAATCCCGAGAATCTGCGCGACCTGAAAGACACCGCCGATTATATTTTTATCAAGGGTGATATCTGCGATGCGGAAATCGTCAACCGGATTTTCGAGGAATATCAACCCGATTTTCTGGTGAATTTTGCCGCCGAAAGTCATGTGGACCGCAGCATCGGCGCCGCGGAGGATTTTATTCGTACCGATATGTACGGCGTTTACATTTTGCTGGAAGCCACCCGCAGATATGGATTGGAGCGGTTCATTCAGATCAGTACCGACGAAGTGTACGGCTCGATTGAGTCGGGCTCGTTTACCGAGGAATCGCCGCTGAAACCGGGCAATCCATATGCGGCGAGCAAAGCCGGCGGGGATCGGCTGGCGTATTCCTACTACAATACGTACAAATTACCGGTGATTATCACGCGGGCTTCCAACAATTACGGTCCCTATCAATACCCGGAAAAACTGATTTCGCTTTTTGTCACGAATGCGCTGGAAGACAAATCGCTGCCCCTGTATGGTGATGGCAAAAATGTGCGGGATTGGTTGTATGTCCGCGATCACTGCAGTGCGATTGAGTATATTCTCCAAAATGGTCAGTTGGGCGAGGTGTACAATATCGCCGGCGGCAGTGAGAAGCAGAATATCGAGATCACCCGCCTGATTTTGGAACTGACCGGTAAGCCCGAGTCGCTGATCAAACCGGTGGCGGACCGGATCGGACACGACCGGCGTTATTCGCTGGATGCCTCGAAGTTGAAAAATCTGGGCTGGAATCAGGAGCATGATTTTGAAGCGGCTATGCGAGAAACAGTTGCATGGTATCAGAAGAATCGCCAATGGTGGGAGCCCCTGAAGAGCGGTGAGTATTTGGAGTATTATAAGAGACAGTATGGCGAGGGGATAACGAAAGATAACCTTAAATAAATTTACGAAAGAATTCCCACAGGAATTAGATTATGAAAAAATTTGTTTTATTTTTATTCATTTTTTGTACATACGGTTTCAGTCAGTCTCAGATGTCTCCTGGCATGAATACAGATATACTCAGTTCAGCATTATCCCAGAGTAGTATCAGCCCGAAACCCCGGGATTTGTCAGGGAATTATTATTCAATAGATGAGAATGAATATATTGTTGATTCTGGTGACGAGTTCTACATTAAAATTGATATTACGGGTCCTGAAATTAAAACTTACAACATTAGGGTTTCGAGTGATGGCAATATCTATATCCCCAATGCTCCCGGTATCTATGTACGTGGATTAAAACTGACCGAAGCCAAGAAGCTTGTCTTCAAGCATTTGAAGAAATATTTTCATAATGCCGATATTGAAATATTCTTGGAGAAAATTCATTCCATTCACGTCTATCTAACTGGTGCTTTAAATCGTTATAAAACTATAGAATTACACTCGGGTAATCGTCTTTATGATGTCTTGGAAAATATAGTAAACGATTATCAAATGGATACATTACTGGTTGATCAACTGAAAATTGCTTCGTTAAGAAACATCACTTTGAAGAGGGGAGAAAAAACAAATCGGTTTGATATGTTGCAATTTCGGCAAACGGGCAATGGTAAAAATCCCTATCTGATGAATGATGACATTATCTATGTACCCTATCGCGATACGACTGCCGGTGATATTATGGTTAGAGGTATGGTGGGTTCTCCAATTACTTTTGAATTTAAAGAAGGTGACAAACTCGGTGATGCGATTGTCTTTGCTGGTGATTTATTACCTTCGGCGGATTCAAGTAATATTATGTTATATCGCTATATTGGTGATAAAGATGAATTCCGATTTTTAACAGGTGATTTTATTAGTGATAAAGACTTTACGTTGAAAGCGGACGATCGAATATATGTCCGCAGAAAACCGCTATATCGAAATAAGACATCTGTAATGGTAAGCGGATTTGTAAAATATCCCGGTGAATATCCGATCATTCCGTATAAAACCACACTTGCGGATATAATTAATCAAGCCGGGGGTGTCACCAAATATGCCGACCTCAGTAATTCGCGTTTATTGCGGGTGGTGGAACCACCGGGGACGGGCGAGATTGAGCGATTGAATCAATCGCTGATGACATCAATGACACGAATTGAGCGGGATTTTTGGTCTAATTCAACCAGAGAAAATTTAGCTATTATTAATTGTGATTTCTCAAAAATTATAAATGATAAAGACCCGGAACATGATGTTATTCTTTTTCCTGATGATCTCATTGAAATCATGGGTGATGTAAACTATGTTTATGTATCGGGAGCAGTTGTTAATCCGGGAATGATTGTTTATAATGAAAATTGGACATATAAAGAATATATTGAAGCCGCCGGAGGCTTCAAAGAGCGGGCAAAGAAGTACAATGTCAAACTGATAAAATCCCAAGATGAAAACTGGCTGGATGTCCGCAAAGGGTATTCTATTGAAAAAGGTGACCGGCTTTTTATACCCCAACGAACAGAGAGGGATTTATTATCCTATACTGTACAGACTCTGTCAATATTAAGTCAGTTCGCCACAATTGTGTTGGTACTAACAAGTTTTAAAATATAGGTGTGATATAATGAAAGAAAGAAAAAGGTACCCGATTTTGACCTATATTATTTTACATTGGAAATTAAATTTTACTGTCATTATGCTTGCATGTGTTGGGATAATTGTCTATGTATTTTTAATTGCAGAAAAAAAGTACACAGCTGATATTAGTATTATTCCCTCTGCGGCCAGTTTTTCTTCCCGTTTGGCAGGCGGTAATTTCAGTTCGCTGGCAGGATTGGCTGGGTTGGATATATCAGCTTCCTCCGGTCAGAGTCAGGAAATGTATGAAGGAATCCTGAAATCCCGGCAACTATTAAAAAGGATTTTATTTGATATGTATAAAGTCACAGATATGTCGGGACAAAAGATGGAATTGAAGCTAATAGATTATCTGGAGATAAAATCAGATACCGATTTAGAAAAATTCGGGAGAGCGTTGGAGTATTTCAAAGAGGAGGTGATTTATATCGGAATTGATCCTGAAAGCAACATTTTATCCCTCGCGGTGACTTTACCGGACCCATACCTCGCAGCCGAAGTTGCCAATCGAATGGTCAAAGTGCTGGATGATATTGTCAGAAATCAGGTCCAGAAAGAATATCATGAACAGTATGAATATTTAACAAAACGGATAGTACAAACTCAGGATAGTATCTTAGCAGCGGAAAAAGACCTGGAAAAATTTTTGGAAGAGGTGTCTGCTTTTATGGAACCGAGTGCTCAAATAAAGGAAATCCGTTACAAGCGCAATTTGGAAGTCTATACGGCAATCTACACTGAATTAGCAAAACAAAAAGAAATGTTTGTTTTACAAAATATGATGCATTTGAATCCTGTTAAAGTGTTGGATCAGGCAATTCCACCGTATAAAAAAAGTCGTCCGAAACGTATACTCTTAACAATTAGTTTGGGATTTTTATGGCTATGTGCCCAGGTTGGGATCAACGCTTTAATTGTATATAGTAAAAAAATCAAGTCAGATTTAACTTCTAACAAATCTTCGCGATAATTCTATTGCTGAAAAGATTTCGAAATAAAGAAAACCGACAATTAGCCACAAATTTTGCGAATTTTGGAGTTTTTCAGGTTTTCAATTATTTGGTTCCGCTAATTACGATACCCTATATTGTGCGAATTATTGGGGCGGAAAAATTTGGAATAATCAGTATTGCTCTGGCAATTTCCTATTATTTCCGCATTATTGTCGAATACGGTTTCTCGATTACGGGTGTCCAGCTAGTTGCGCAAGCCGGGAATAATCTTCGGAAAAAATCGGAGATTTACTCATCAATTCTATGTATTCAGACCGGCTTTGTACTTATCGGATTTATTGTGTTGCTACTATTGGTATATCTGATTGAAGATCTCAGATTAGATTGGCGCGTCTATCTGTTTACATACGGAATCGTGCCCGCTAATATGCTGATGGCACTCTGGTTTTATATCGGCTTGGAGAAGATGCAATATCTTAATTTTATTAATTTTTTCGGGCGATTGATCTATATTCTGATGGTATTTATCTTAGTCAGACAGATTGATGATTATTATTTAATTCCAATTTTAAATAGTGGTGCCTATTTCTTTTCCGGATTTCTCAGTGTATTTATCATTATTAAGCAATTTAATATCCGCTTGATTAAGCCCAGTTCTATGCATTTAAAAAGGTATCTAATTGAAGGATGGCCGCTTTTTATTTCCAACTTCGGAATTAATCTTTACCGGAATACAAATGTAATTATTTTAGGATTAGTCACCAATAAAGAAATTGTCGGTTTATACAGTGCCGGCGAGAAGATTATTAAGGCGGTTCAATCGGTCTTTGCACCTATTACTCAAACCCTGTTTCCATATATTTCGAGATTGCGGGTCGTCGAACCACGTAAAAGTATCCGGTCGATTAAAATTATTCTAAAATTTATGGCTATTTTCAGCGGTACAATTACGGCTTTCATAATGTTATTTTCCGGACGGATCACCAGCGTGGCATTGGGTTCCCAGTTTTTAGATTCGACCATCGTGATTCGGATTGGAGCGTTGGTTATCTTTTTTGGTGTGTTGAACTATATCATCGGTATCATCTTCATGACAAATTTTGGGTTGAAAAAGGAGTTTTCTAAAAGTGTAATAATAACAGGAATAGTTAATTTGTTTATATGTTATGGATTGTCAAAAAGATTTGGTCTTGTCGGTACTGCTCTATCATTTGCCGGAGCTGAAGCGCTGTTATTCCTGTTTATGTTAATCTATATTTATAGAAACAAAAGGAAATTATTAGATAAAATTAGAAATCCTGTGGCTCAGATAGTATGATAAACCAATTGACCAGCGTTATGTTTTCAGGCGTCGTATTAATCCTGACGATTTTTGATACCCGTAGATTGAATAACCTGGTTTCTCCATTTACCGTGACAGCCTGGCCCTTTGTGGGAATTTCCTTACTGGTCAATTTTTACTTGGTGAATATTGGCTTTAAGCCAGTTACTGTTCGGGTACAATTGTTTATTTTAATGAATTTATTCATCATTTGGCTGGTTGGATATATCTTTTATTTTACATTTCGGCAAGATGAGATTCATTTTTCAGGTACAAATTATAATTATAGTGAATTATTTAGCAGTATCGCGCGGTATCACCCTTTTATTATATTGATTTCCTGGCTGTCTACCGCTTTGGTATTGTATAAAGTTAAATCCTTGCTATCTGCTCACGGTGGATTTCAGTATGTTGGCGATCCCCAATTTGAAGAAGATATGATTGTCGGACCCGTAGCGCATATAATCCATTTGGCGAAAGTATGTTTTCTGTTGCTGACCTTTTCTTTTAAAGGTTCAAGGCATAAAATATTGACCGTTATTACGATAATCGGTTTGATCATTGCTATTGCTGCGGTTCAGGTGAAGTATCACTTAATATGGATCGTAGTCATGGCGTTTCTGTATAGTGTAATCCAAAAACCGATCCGGAAACAGATCGGAATGACCATTTTAATCATTATTACAGTTATCCTTCTTATGAATTTGTTCTGGATATTATTGACCTTTGCATGGGGGACATTTTCTCTTGGGAATAAGGGAATTTGGGAATTCTTAACCAAACATACATTTAATTACATTGCATCCAGTCCAATTGTGCTGGATGGGTGGTTATCTCATCCGAACGTAAAACCCGAATGGACGATGATTGTCGTTTTTAAAAATATTGTCAATGTAATAAGAGGAAATCTCTTTCGATTTGAAAGCGTGAACCTTGTTAATTTGAGTTTTTCTGAGGCAGGGAGAGGGATATCATCAAATACCGGTACCGCTTTTGGTGTTTATTTTATTATTGGTGGTTTAGTTTTCACTATTTTTATGACTGTACTACACTCAATCGTAGCGTATAGTGTTTACTTCATGAACAGAATTAGGCAAACAAAATTCAATATATTCTTAAATATTTTAATGTTAATGCTATCACTATTAACATTTTTTGACCAGTATTTTACGTTAATATCACTTTATGAAATGATAATTATATTTGTTGGGTTTATTGGGATATTTCATTTTTTCGATTATCTCAGAGAGCCAGGAACCAAGATTCAGTTTCAATACAGGGCAGTTTCCGGTGAATCGGAGGTGGTTCAGTGATCTCCCGATATCTAAAGATTCCGGATGTAACAGTGATTTTACTAAACTGGAATTCATGGCATGATACTATTGAATGTCTGGAATCGGTTTTTAAAATTGACTTTCCGAATTTCAATATTATCTTGATAGATAATAATTCACAGGATGATTCAGTTCCTCGAATACTTAGCTGGCTGGATGGGGGATTTAAAAATGAAATTAAAACAGATTTTCCGAATTTAGTAAAGCCGTATGTAGATAAACCAATTCAATATAAAAATTTTGATATCGTTGATGGCTCTCTTGTGGCTGGGAACCTGAAAAGTGGTAACGAAAGCACTAAATTATATTTTTTTACCAGCAATAAAAATCTTGGTTTTGCAGAGGCAAGTAATGTAGCGATTAAATTTTGTCAGGATTATTTGTTAAGTAAATATTACTATCTGTTAAATAATGATACTGTTGTAGAACCGGATGTATTGAGTCGCCTGGTAAATGTCATGGAAAGCAGTCCCGATATTGGTGCAGCACAGTCGGCAATTTATCATTACAAGAAACCAAAATTGATTGCAAATGCCGGAGCCAGAATATTTTTTTGGGGACAGACAAAATATTATAAGAAAATAGATGTTGACGAGGTAAAGACGGTTGATTTCGTTAATGGTTGTGCTCTGTTTGTCCACTCAAAGGTGATAAGTGAGCTAGGTGCTCTATCGGATAAATATTTTTTTGGAGAGGAAGATTTTGAGTTCAGTATGAGATTAAAACAAGGGGGCGAGAAAAAGGTATGCGTTGGAGCAAGTAAAGTCTATCATAAGATTGGAGTTTCTTCGGATATCTATGTTGAGAATAAACAAAACAGGAAATTTCTTATATTTGCGCTTAACAGGATTATTGATATGAAAAGCTTTTATCCCAATGGGATATGGCACGTATGGAGATTGTTTGCATTGGGTTATTTTTATTTTTTGTCTGTCTGGCGCATGAAAAATTCCTGTTCTACGGCTTCCAAAATAATCTATCTTGTTTATAAGTTGACCGACAGCTTAAGCGATGTTCGTCGAGAAACAATCGAGCCAATCCTGTCACAGTTTGAATATTGAGGTTAAGGAACAAATGGTTATTTTTAAATATCAACTTGAAAGTAGAAAATGCGAATCTGTATTTTAGGAAATGCAGCCAGTATTCATACCGTCAGATGGGCAAATGGTCTTGGAAACCTTGGCAATGAAGTCTTTTTATTAAGCGCCAGCCCACCGAAAGTACATCAGCTTAATCCAAAGGTACAAGTGCAGATCCTGCGGTATCGTCCACCTTTGGGGTATTTTTTAAACATAAGACAGGTTAGAACCATTTTAAAAGATATCAATCCGGATATCTTAAACACCCATTATGCTAGTGGTTATGGGACACTCTCTCGATTTATCGGATTTAAACCCACATTGCTCTCAGTCTGGGGTTCGGATATCTTTGATGTTCCCTATCAAAATCCGATTTATAGAAATATTGTATACAAGAATTTAAAAGCAGCTACCCGACTGGCGTCTACAAGCCATGTTATGAAAAGGGAGATTGAAAAATTATTTTATCCAGCGGAAGAAATATTTGTAACTCCCTTTGGGGTAGATTTGATCAAGTTCAAGCCTGGGTTAAAAAAGGAAGATCAGGTAATTACGATAGGCATTATCAAGAGAATTATGGATAAATATGGTCAGATATATTTAGTTAAAGCAGTAAAATTAGTCGTTGATAGACTTTTTAACGAAGGATATATTGATATTGCCGAACGAATACGCCTCCTGATTGTCGGAGATGGACCTCAACGAAAAGAGATTGAGCGATTGATCCAACATTTGGGAATGGATTCAATTTGTACTTTAACGGGTGAAATAGAACATTCGAAAGTGCCAGATTATCTGCATCTTATTGATATTTGTTGTTTTCCCAGTACCCTCGCCAGTGAGAGTTTTGGTGTTTCCATCATTGAAGCCTCTGCCTGCGAAATTCCGGTGATTGCATCAAATCTCGGCGGGTTGCCGGAAGTAATTAAAGATGGCGAAACGGGATATCTTGTCAGACCGATGGATGAATTTGATTTGGCGGAAAAAATTTATCAATTGGTTATTAACCCGGAATTACGGGAAAAAATGGGAGTTCAGGGGCGCCAGTTTGTTTCACAGCACTATGACTGGCAGGAAAATCTACAGAGGATGGAACATTTTATGACGAGTGTTGTTGACGATTTTAAACAGAAACAGTCATAATGATAGAAATAACTAGCGAAAGTAATTTTATTCCGGGAGAATTCATACGACGGGTGTTGGCTTTATCCAGTGTAATTATTTTGATACGAGATATAAACACATTACCTAATCTTTAGTCGCTATTATTGATCATGCATATTCTCTATCTTCATCAGTATTTTGCAACGCCGGCAGGAACAACAGGAACGCGTTCCTATGAATTTGCCCGCCGTTGGGTTAGAGCAGGGCATGAAGTGACGGTTATTACGGGTTACTTTGATAAAAGTGGACTGGCAAAACAACAAAAGCTGATATATTATCAGAAAATTGAAAAAATTAATGTCATTATAATTAATGCGTTTTATAGTAATTACTTGTCTTTTTGGAAGCGGGTTGCATCATTTATTGCATATATGATTATCTCCACATATCTATTAATTAAAATGAAAAAACCCGAAATTGTGTATGCAACCAGTACACCTTTGACAATCGGAATACCGGCAATATTTTGTAAGATAATAAAACACATACCATTTATTTTTGAAGTTCGGGACGAATGGCCGCGGATTCCGGATGAAATGGGGATTTTGAAAAACAAAATATTAATTGCCTTTCTCTACTGGCTAGAAAAAAGTATATATCATTACGCTTCGGGTATTGTCGCACTTTCTCCCGGGATGAAAAGAAATATTTTAAAATATACGAATACAGATACGCCGATCATCGTTGCTCCCAATAGCGCCGATTTGACCCTTTTTAATCCGGCAATTAACCCTCAAGCCCTTCACTTTCGCCAAAAGTTAGACCTGGAGGGTAAATTTGTTCTGATTCACTTTGGTACTATCAGTCATGCAAATGGATTGAATTTTATTATCGACGTATCAAAAAAATTTAAGGAATACCCAGATATTCATTTTTTAATTATCGGAGATGGTAGTGAACGAAAAGATTTGATGAATCGGATTTGTAATGAAAATATAAGCAATGTTAAAATAATTTTACCTGTATCAAAAATGAATTTACCTTATTATGTAGCGCTCGCAGATGTAGCGTTGGTACTTTTTAATAATTATCCGATTCTCGAGAATAATTCAGCCAATAAATTCTTTGATTCGTTGAGTGCAGGGAAACCAATCCTGCTGAATTATTCTGGCTGGCAAAGAGAGATTATTGAAAAATATCAAGCTGGTTTAGGTACAAATCTTTGGGATATGGATCAATTTGAAATAAATATTCATAGATTGTATAATGACCCTGTTTTATGCGAAAAGATGGGAATAAATGCGCGCATGTTAGCAGAAAAGGAATTTAATAGAGATAAGATTTCTTTGAATATTTTACAGTTTATAATTAAAATAGCGGGGTAAAATTTAATTTAATGGATCAAATAATTAAAAACTTATTCATCATTGGAGCGGGCGGACATGCCAGGGAGATTGCCTATTTGATTGAGGATATAAATATAGCCGAGAGGCAATGGAATATTCTTGGGTTTATCAGCAACGATGATGCAGAAATCGGAAATACGATGATGGGGTATGAAATTTTTCCGGAGAGCATTTTGAAAAAGAGGAAGGCTGAACAACTGAATTTAGTTATTGCTATCGGCAATTCCCGAACTGTAAAAAAAATCCATTGTGAATTGATGGGGCTGAAAAGTAATATTGAGTTTCCTAATATTATTCATCCCAGAGTTGTTCCCAACATGAGAGGTACATCAATGGGGATAGGAAACATTATCTGCGCCGGCAATATTTTCACAACGGATATTCAAATCGGATCGTTTAATTGTATTAATCGAGCCTGTAACATCAGTCATGATGTACGGATTGCTGATTATTGCATTATAAATCCGGGTGTCAATTTATCCGGTGGGGTTGAGATTGAGAAAGGCTGTCTGATTGGCACAGGTGCCACAATCTTACAATATTTGAAAATTGGAGCCTATTCTGTTATTGGTGCCGGTGCAGTTGTAACGAGAAATGTAAGAAAAAACAGCACTGTAGTCGGCGTGCCAGCAAAAGAAATTGTGAAATAAATATAAGGAGGATATCTTGAGAATTTTAGTAACTGGTGGAGCAGGATATATTGGTTCAGTATTAAGCCGCAAATTGTTACAGAAAGGCTACGAAGTTAGGGTTTTTGATGCATTAAGGTTTGGCGGAGAGTCGTTATTGGGTATTTATAATCATCCAAATTTTGAGTTTATCAAAGGTAATGTTCGCGATGAATCAGATGTTATCCAAGCTGTTGATGGCGCGGATGCGGTTGTCCATTTGGCGGCGATTGTAGGTGATCCGGCTTGTGCAAAAGAACCTGATTTGGCACGGGAAGTCAATTTAACCGCGTCAAAAAAATTATTTAATATTTGTCATCAAACGAAAAAGATAAAACGGTTTATTTTTGCATCAACGTGCAGCAATTATGGCAAGATGGGGGGGAGTGGATTTATTAATGAAGAGTCTCCACTCCGTCCGGTTTCTCTTTATGCAGAATTGAAAGTTGAGTTTGAGACCTATCTGTTGAAGAGCCAAACCAGATCGGATTTTGTACCCACTTCGTTACGCTTTGCGACGGTTTATGGATTATCACCCCGGATGAGATTTGATCTTACTGTCAATGAATTCACCCGTGATGTTGCCTTAGGAAAAAAATTGTTGATTTACGGTGAACAATTTTGGCGACCGTACTGCCATGTCGAAGATTTGGCACGGGCATGCATACTAGTCTTAGAGTCGGAGCCTGCTAAAGTGGATCATAACGTGTTTGGAGTTGGTGACACAAGTGAAAATTATCAGAAAAAGATGCTCGCCGAGGAAATTAATAAAATTGTGCCGGAAATGCAGGTTGAATATGTTCATAAAGATGAAGATCCACGAGATTATCGTGTCAATTTTTCAAAAATAAAAAACGAGTTGAATTTCAGAATTACTAAAACCGTACCTGATGGAATAAGAGCAATTTACTCAGCAGTCTCCCAGGGGATTATTCGTGATTCTGAGAATGAACAATATCGTAATAGTTAGGAAATAAATTATGATTCCCCTTTCTGTCCCTACGATCAGAGGTAATGAATGGCAATATGTCAAAGAGTGTATTGATACGGAATGGGTTTCTTCCGCCGGAAAATATGTCGAGCGTTTTGAGGATGATATATGCAAATTGTCAGGTGCCAAATATGCCATTGCCTGTGTAAACGGAACGGCTGCTCTGCAAATCGCTCTGCAATTGGTTGGAGTAAGTCCCGGAGATGAGGTTATTACTCCGACGGTTACTTTTATTGCTTCGATCAATTCCGTCAGTTATGTAAATGCCAAGCCGGTTTTTATGGATTGTGACGACTATTATAATATCAATCCAGAGAAAACGATTGCTTTTATTGAGAATGAAACGGTCTTCAGAAACGGTTATACGTTTAATAAAACAACAGGTAAGCGGATCGCTGCCATTATGCTGGTTCATGTTTTTGGAAATCCGGTGAACGCCTTCGAACTATTAAATATCTGTCGTTCACGAAATATTGCGATTGTCGAAGATGCTGCTGAAAGCATCGGTGCTTATTATACACAGGGAAATTTAGAAAATCAGCATACCGGAACGATTGGTGATATTGGTTGTTATTCCTTCAATGGGAACAAAATCATCACCTGTGGTGGTGGCGGCATGATTGTGACTAATAATAGTGAATATGCCGAAAGAGCGAGGTATTTAACAACTCAGGCAAAAGATGATCCGGTCCGTTATATTCATCATGAAATTGGATACAACTACCGACTGACCAATATACAGGCTGCGTTGGGTGTGGCTCAATTGGAAAAACTTCAGGAATATATTGGCATCAAGAAAAAAAATTGGGAACACTATAAGGTGAGTATCGAATCTATCCCCGGATTATCTTTAGCCGATGTTCCTGATTATGGTCACTCAAATTATTGGTTATATTGTTTGAAAATTGATTCTGAAAAATATGGTATGAATCGGGAAACGCTGATGCAATATTGTTCCGAATATAAAATCCAGACAAGACCGATTTGGTATTTAAATCATCTGCAAAAACCCTATCAGAATTGTCAGCACTACCAAATTGAGAACGCTTTACGATTATCTGAACAGACATTGAACATTCCCTGTTCGATTAATCTTACGCGAACACAGCTCGATACGGTGTTGAAGGTACTGACGGATGGTGCAAAGAAATCCTGAATTTTCACTATTAATAAAATATACGGCGGACAAGATTCTGTCAGTCATTTTACTGCTACTCACTGCTCCGATCTTTATCTGGGTAGCCATTCGTCTGAAAATTCTGGGAGAGGATGTTTTTTATCGGCAACGACGAGTAGGTTATTTGGGAAAGGATTTCTTGTGTTACAAGTTTACAACAATGCCAAAAGGCTCAGAAAAAGATGGTTATATTACGACGACAGCTGATGACCGACCGTTTAAATTCGGAAAATTTTTAAGAAAGACGAAGATTAATGAAATTCCGCAGCTGATAAATGTAGTTTTAGGTGATATGAGTTTTGTTGGTCCCCGACCGCTGATTCGGGAACAGATGCTGGAATCTTTTAATGAAGAAGAAATTATTGAATACTATGCGATGCGACCAGGAATAACGGGAGCGGGGTCACTATATTTTCATCATGAAGACGAATTGCTGGCACGTGTAGAAAACCCACAACAATATTATCGGGATGTTATCATGCCCCACAAATTTATATTTGAAAAGCAGTATGCAGCCAATTGGAATTTATTTCAGGATATGAAGATTTTCTTCCTAACGATCATTAGCGTAATACGACCTGGCAGAAATTAGACCTTAATCATATAGACACCACTCAAGAATAAAGAATGAATACACTTTATCCTTGCCATGTTGCTATTTTGTTTTTACATTTTAACCAGTTGAAATATCGAGGGCATCAATTAATAAAAGTTGCTACGTAACATAAAAACTTAAATCCATACTCGAAAAAATAGTCCGATCAGCAAGTTTTCCTTGGCGGGCAGAGTTTAAACAAAGGTGCGTAAATAGACCGATTACGAGGGGAATATATTTGTATTTACGATTGTTAATCATAGCAATAATAACTCTGGGCAGTTCATTGGTATTGACCAGGCTTGCCCGGAAAGTTGCTGTTAAATACCGAATCGGCGATATTCCCAACAATCGGAAGGTTCATAAAACTTTCATGCCCTATCTTGGCGGTGTGGCGATTGTTCTGTCGGTTCTGATCGGAACCGGTATTTCCGTCCTCCTGGTTCCCATTGTTGCCGGCAAGGTTCCCTCGCATTATTACATATTGGGCATTGCCTGCACTTTTATTACACTGGTTGGATTGTACGATGATCTGAAGGCATTGAAATTCTCCACCAAATTTTACTGCCAGATCATCGCCGCCATTATGGTGGTTATCGGCGGTTTTCACTTCGACACCATTTATCTGCCGGTGATCGGTGATATTTATCTGGGCGGTTTTTCCTTTTTATTTACCCTGTTATGGATTGTGTTTATTACCAATACCATGAATCTGCTCGACGGCTTGGACGGTCTGGCGGCAGGAGTGGCGACGATAATCTTTGCCACCTTTGCGGTAATCGCACTGTCTTCGGGAAGAACACTCATCGCGCTCATCAATTTTCTATTAATTCTGGCTAACTTAGGATTTCTCCGCTACAATTATCATCCGGCGTCAATTTTTATGGGCGATGCCGGCTCGCTATTCCTGGGATTTACCACGGCTGTCATTTCGCTGGAGATCGGCAGAATCGGGCGATCGAATACGTTAAATCTGATTGTGCCATTGACCGTTTTGATCGTTCCGGCACTGGATACATTCATCGCCTTTTTCCGACGGGCGAGCAAACGGATGCACCCCTTTATGGCGGATAAGGAGCACATTCATCATCGCCTGATGAGTATCGGATTTTCCCATAAAAATGCGGTTAAGATTATCTATTTGTTCAGTGTCATTGCGGGAATCATGGGTTTTTCGTTTTTGTATCTGAATACTCAGGCAATGCTGACCGTATTAATCGTCGGGGCAGTCCTGCTGGCGTTGATGATCCGCCGGCTGGGCTATGTGGAGATCGAGCAAAATATTATCGTCGTATCCAATAACGAAAATGGGAATGGGAACGGCGGTAAAAGCAACGGAATCGCTAACGGAAATGGAAAACCGGAAAATAAATTTATCCCCTTTGACACCTCCGAATTTGTCCAATCGCTACTTTTTATACTGAGTGATGTCATTTTTATTATCCTGGCATTTTTTATCACTTACTACTGGCGGATTGTGCCCTTTCTGGATCGCTCCTTTCCAGCAGGGGAATTGATTCTGCAATGCTCCTGGACGATCGTCTTCTGGCTGGTTATGCTGGGCGCCAACGATCTCTATAAAATTGAGTGGGACACCTCGCGGATTGACGAGCTGTTCACGGTTTTTAAAATTGTTTTTGTGGGTACGCTGTTCATCTTTTTTATTACCTATGAATTTTATTTCCCCATTATCGTCGCCCGACGGGTGCTGGTCGTTTACGGAATCTTGCTGTTTGTCGGGCTTGGTGTCGGTCGGTTGATTTTAATCGGGATTTTAAAAAATAATGATCTGCTGGGCTTCAGACCGCGTCCCACTCTGATTATCGGTGCCTCGAATCGGGCGGTCAACGTGGCTACGAAGATTAAATATGTGCCGGAATTGAAATTTAAACTGGTGGGATATATTGATGACCATATCAATGGAAATGTGGGCAAGCTGATTAACGGTGTGCCGGTTCTGGGCGGCTTTGAAGACATTCCAAAGTTTATCAAGAAAGAAAAGGTCAAAGAGGTTATCATCGCCCTCGATGACGCCGACAGCGATACGATCATGGATTTAATTGCCCTTTTCAGCCAGTATAATGTCTCGGTGAAGCTGCTGCCCGATTTTTATAATTTGATGTCTGGATTTAAAACCAGCCATATCTACGGTGTCTCGCTGATCCGCTTTTTCAAATCCAATATGAAGACCTGGGAATGGTTGTTAAAACGGATTATTGATATCGTCATTTCGTTGATTGTGCTGGTA